>SXGT01668217.1_pt1 | contig 21026 bp, 15 predicted proteins | sample 3176221 | NCBI WGS metagenome assembly SXGT01 (sample SAMN11356862, study PRJNA531348) | freshwater metagenome | isolation source: freshwater sample F1-120 | place: China: Fuxian Lake, Yuxi | collected 2017-12-25
GGCACGGGCCCTGGCACCGCGCCCTCGCCTGCTGCTGCTCGACGAACCGTTTTCCAACCTGGATGTCGACCTGCGCGAGCGACTGGCGCACGAGGTGCGCGGCATCCTCAAGGCGGCCGGCGCCACCGCCCTTTTCGTCACACACGACCAGCTCGAGGCGTTTGCGATCGGCGATGTGATCGGCGTGATGCACGAGGGCCACCTGCACCAGTGGGAAGACGCCTATGCGCTCTACCACCGCCCGGCCACGCGCTTCGTGGCTGAATTCATCGGTCACGGCGTGTTCGCTCCGGCCCAGATCCGCATGGACGGGCACGATGTGACGGTGCAGACGCCGCTGGGCGCGCTGCACGACGTGGAAGAGTGCCCCCTGCCCACCGCCTACGAAGCGGGCCTGTGCGATGTGCTGCTGCGTGCCGACGACATCGTGCACGACGACGATGCGCCGGTGAAGGCGCAGATCCTGCGCAAGTCGTTCCGGGGATCGGAATTCCTCTACACACTGCGGCTGGCCAGCGGCGAGCTGCTCATGACGCACGTGCCCTCGCACCACAACCACGCCGTGGGCGAATGGATCGGCATCCGCGCCGAAGTGGACCACGTGGTCACGTTCGAGCGCGGATCGGGTGCTAACTCGCCACCCGCCTCGGCCGGCTCGAGACCGCCAGCCAGTCCAGCAGCAAGACCCCCAGCAGCACCGCACCGCTGAGCGGAAACGCCAGCGCCACCGCGCACATCACCAGGGCGCCGCCCCGCCACAGCGGCCGGTCGCGCGGCATCGGCGGCGCCACCACGCGCCAGCCGCTGCCCGCCGGCCTGCGCTTCCACCACATCACCATGCCACTGACGCAGAGGAACGCCACGGCCGCGCAGAACAGCAGGTTGAGCGCGGCGTTCCACCACCCCAGGTCCCCCTGGTGCAGCGCAATGCCCACCGCCATGCCCTTGGCCACGGGCGAGTACTCGGCAAAACCCACTTCGGCGATCACGCGGCCGGTGAAGCGGTCGACGTGCACGGTGCGGTCGCGCGTGGGGTTGCGCAGGTCGCCGCTCATGGTGTCGGCCGAGATGGTGAACACACCGGTCGCGTCCTGCGGCAGCTGGATGTGATGCTGGCCATCGAAGCCGAGCCGCCTGGCGAGCGCCGCCACGCTGTCGAGGTTCACGGCTTGTCCCGCTGGCACACCCACCGCGCCCGAGCCCGAGCCCGATGCCGGCAAGGGCGTCTGTTCAAGGCCCCAGGGGACTTCATGCTGGCCTGCTGAATCGAGCGAACCGTGCGCCGCACCCGACTTGGGCACCTGGTCCCATTTCTCGGCTGGAAACGTGCCCCAGGGCTGGACGACCCTGGCGCCCCAGATGCCGGTCCACGACAGGCCGGTGAGCAGGAAAGCGAGCAAGCCTGCGCTGATCCAGAACCCCACGCTCCCATGCAGCGATCGCCACCACAGTCGACCCTTCAACCGCAGATCGGGTACCAGCGCCTGGGCCCAGCGCGTGCCCCCGCGCGGCCACCAGAGGTAGAGCCCCGTGACGATCATCATCACGCCAAAGCCAGCCGCGATCTCGATCAAACGGTCGCCCACATCGCCGAGGAGCAGGGTGCCGTGGATGCGTTGCGCCCAGGCGAACACGGTGTCGTCCTTGTCCACCAGGTGCAAGACGCGGGCGGTGTAGGGATCCACCGCCACGGCTTCGGTGAGGCCGTCGCGCGCCACCACGAACCAGGCGGCTTCATGGTCCGAGCGTGGCGCCACGTATTCGATCAGGGCGCCTTGCGAGCGCAGCTCCATCGCGGCTTGCGCCTGCACGCCCACCGGCTGCGTGGCGGCCTGCGGTGCCACGTGCACCACCGGGCCGAGCCGGGTCTGGAACCCGGTGAAGAACACCATGACGGCCCCGGTGACCGCCAGCATGAGCAGAAACGGCACCACATAAAGCCCGGCGTAGAAGTGCCATCGCCAGGCCACCGCGTGAAAGCGGTGGTTCGGGGACGGACCTGTCCCTGCGTCCGCGCGGGACGCACGTTCCACTGCAGCCATCCTGGCCTCAGTGCTTGTGTTTGCCGTGGTCGGCGGCGGCAGCTGGGGCCGCGCCTGCGGCGTTGCCCAGCGGACGCGCGGTGGCCTTGACCTCCAGCGTCTCGCGCTGGCCGCCCTTGCCTTCGAAGATCAGGGTCACGGGCACCACGTCACCCGCTTTCACAGGACCCTTCAGGTCCATCAGCATCACGTGGTAGCTGCCCGGCCTGAGCTCGACCGCCTTGCCGGCGGGCAGGGCCAGTCCGCCCGAGACGGCGCGCATCTTCATGACGTCTTTCTCCATCGCCATTTCGTGGAGTTCCACCACGCCGGCCACGGGCGATTTCACCTCCACCAGCCGCGTGTCGGCCTTGGCGGTGAGTTGCATGAAGGCACCCGTGGCCTTCTGTTGCGCGACGGTGGCGCGTACCCAGGCGTCTTTGACTTCGACGTTGGCAGACGGGGCCTGGGCCCAAGCGCTGGCGGTGAGGGCCAGCAAGGAAGCACTGAGAACTTTTTTCATGACGGTGTCCAGCGAAGGAGGGAGGGCAAGGCCCGGGCGAAAGCACCCGAAGGCTTTGAAAACGAGACTGCGATGCCGACAGGGCACCGCGGGTGTCTTCAGCCCCGAGGCGGCGCGCGAGACAGCGCGGCGGGCCACGGCGCGAACGGCGTGGCCGAGTGAAAACGGGCTGCGGGCACCTCCGCCGGCTCGACCCGCATGGAGACCGTGGTCAAAGGCGACGGAGGCAGGCCCGCCGCGCCCTGAAGGCTGCACCACGGGCAATGCAGCGACGCGTCGGCCATCGGTTTGCCGGCAGCCGGGTCTTCGATCCCGTCGGACTTCACCCACAGCATGCCGCTGGCGCTGCACACCTGCACCCAGCCGTCACCGCCCTGGGACGCCACCACCGCCTGCGCCACCGCCGGCGCGAGCGAGCCCAGCAGCATGGCGAACATGGCCAGCCAGGCGGCAAATCGGCGGGTGAATCGGGAGTTCGACATGAGCGGGCGAGTTTATCAGTGCGTCAGCTCGGCCCGATGTCCCTCCCGGGGTCGAAACGGGCCGCACCGTTCACCGGAGCGGCATTTCGTTCCCGCGAGCGCATGGCCGGTGACTTTTGCGCCATGCACGCGCCCGGTGCACCACGCTCCCTCCCGTTCAAAACACCCGTTCAGCCCCCGGCATACAAAAGGAGATCTCCAGCATGAACACCATCCAGCTTGCCCACATGGACCAAGTGGTCGATGCCTTGTACGACCCGAACAACACCTCCATCGCTGCCACCGCCTTCAGGGCTTCCTGTCCGCCCCGCGGGATGGCGACATCCGTTGCCCTGACGCAATGGCAAATGGCTTTTGCGCTGGGAAGTGCCACAGGCCATCCCTTCCTGGCCAGCCACATCACGCCGAACGGACACGGGCGTTGCACGGTCCTGTTGCCCCAGGACCTCGCGCCTGAAGCGGTGCAACAGGGGCTGCTCAGGAACTTTCACACACCCCGCCCGCTTCATACCCCGCCGCGATACGTGCACATGGTGGCCCCGACACCACCCACCTCGCTCAGTGCGCCCGCCAGTGCAAGAACTCGACACCCAGACCTCCCCGCCCTGACAGACGAGCAATGGTCGTCGGCACGGCTCGCGACACCTCCCGGGTGGATGCCATTGAACCTCGGTGGCATGGCCGCATTCTTTCGTCGTGTCGCGCAAGGCACGGTCTCCGCGCAACAACTGCTGGACGATCCCCGGCGTGGCACGGCAGAGGCGTTCGGACATTTCATGCGTGACCGCGGTGTTGAAGGTATGCGCCGCAGCCACTCATCAGCTGGCACGCTGGTCATGCTCGACGCCAACGGCCGAACGGCCGAACGACTGTCGGTGGACTGGCTGGACCAGCCGGAAGTGGGTGGGCGCCGGATCATGCACGGGCTTCGCGACCTCTGCGGCACGCCCTTCGCCGAGCATCTCCAGACGCCCCCCCACCGCGCCTCCGCGCATTTCGCGAACGTGGCAGCTGGTGATCGGCGACCAGGAATTGCCCCGACAGCGCCCACTCCCTGAACCTGTTCGAAAACTGGGGCAGGGCATCCCGCCGTTCAGGTGCCGCAGGGCGCGTCAACTTCGGGACGTCGTCCGGCCCGGGTTGCGCCTACGATTCGCGCACCAACGACTCCTGGAGACAACCATGCTCACCCTCTGCGGCTTCTCGGCCAGCAACTACTACAACAAGGTCAAACTCGCGCTGCTGGAGAAAGGCGTGCCCTTCGAAGAGGAGCTGGACTGGGTCGGTGAAACCGACATCGCCTGCAGCCCGCTGGGCAAGGTGCCCTACCTCAAGACCGACCAGGGCCCGATGTCGGAATCCACCGTGATCCTGGAATACGTGGAAGACGCCTACCCGCAAAAGCCCTTGATGCCCGCCGACGCCTTCGAGGCGGCCAAGGTGCGCGAACTGCTGCGCTACATCGAACTGCACCTGGAGCTGGTGGCGCGCAACCTGTACCCCGAGGCTTTCTTCGGCGGAAAGGTGAGCGACACCGCCAAGGAAAAGATCGGCCAGCAGCTGGAGAAGAACATCGCTGCGTTCGGCCAGATTGCGAAGTTCTCGCCCTTCGTGGCGGGCGGCCAGTTCACTCTGGCCGATTGCGCTGCCGCCGTGCACCTGCCGCTGGTGGCCAGCGCCACCAAGAACATCTACGGGCGCGACTACATGGCCGACTTGCCGGTGCGCGAGTACCTCAAGACGGTGGGCGAGCGTGCCACGGTGCAGAAGGTGAACGCGGACCGCAAGGTCAACACCGAGCTGATGCTCCAGCGCGCCCGCGCGAAGGCCTGATCAGGGAAAGCGCCGCGCCAGTTCCACGCCCACGTAGAGCGAGCGCCGTGCACCGGGTTCGAAATAGCGCCCGTTGCCTTCATTGACGATCACCGAACCCGCGTGCACGCGGTCGGTGAGGTTGTCGACGCGCAGGAACTGCCGCCAGGTCCAGTCGCCCCGGTTCTGCTCGAAACGCACGCCGAGGTTGAACACGGTGCTCGCTTCAGCGAAATCGGTGTTGCGGTCGTTCACCGCCAGGCGACCGGTGTGCACGGCTTCGAGCGTGACCACGCTGCCGGCCCAGCCCGGGTCCCACGCCACCTGCACGAAGGCTTGTTGCCGTGCCAGCCCGGGCATGCGGTTGCCGGCGTCCACCGGCACGGTCGGCGTGACGCACGGTGTGCCGGCGCAGGTGAGGAACCCGTCGCGGTAACGCGCGTCCATCCAGGTGTAGGCCGGCGTGACGGTGAACGGACCCCATTCCAGCACGCCCGACAGCTCCAGGCCGTGGCGGCGCGTGCGCCCGGCGTTCTGGAACGTGGAACGGCCGCCGCTGTTGGACAGCACCACGATCTCGTCGCGCGTGCGGGTCTCGAACAGGGTCGCGCTCCAGGTGCCCCAGCCCTGACGCCCGCGAAGGCCCCATTCGGCGCTGAGCCCGCGCGAGGCATTGAGCGCAGGGTTGAGCCCGGTCAGGCCCGATGCGCGGTAGGCCACTTCGTTGAGCGTGGGTGTCTCCAGCCCGCGGCCCAGGCTGGCAAAGGCCTGCAGTTGCGGGTTGATCTCGCGCCGCACCCCCAGCACCGGGCTGAAGCCGTCGAAGCGCACGCTGCCGCTGTCGTCCGGATTGCCCGGCGCGATGTAGCGGTCGGCCGATGTGAAGCGCACGCTCGAGTGACGCAGGCCCGCGGTGAGCGTGGTGGCATCGGTGCGCCACTCCGCCTGCACGTAGGGATCGATCGTGCTGGCGCGGTTGGTCTCGTCGCGGCGCAAGCGGCCCAGCACGCCCAGCGTGGGACCGACAAAGTTCTCGTAGCCGCGCCGCACCTCGCTCTGCCGGTCGAGCGCCAGGCCCGCGCTCACAGTGAGCCGCTGGCCGTCGTCGTAGCTGCGGTCCAGCCGCCAGCGCGCGTTCCAGCCCCAGTAGTCGCGCGCCAGATCGATCACGCCGCCGGCGCTGCCGGGCGGAATCTGTGCGCCGGTGGGAATGGCCTGGAACTGCCGCACCCCGCGCTGCCCACCGTAGCCCATGAGCTCGATGCGATGGCCCTGACCCAGCGCCTGTTCCCAGGCCAGACCGAGCTGGGTCTGCGAAACGGTCTTGCGCGTGTCGAACTGCGTGGCCGCCGGCGTGGTCTGGCGCGGATCGGCGTCGAACTCGGCGCGTGTGAGGCCCAGCGGGTCCTGCGCAGCGCTGGTCTGGCGGTTGAACACCAGCACGCTGCGCCCGCCTTCGTGCGCACGGGACAGCTTGAGGTTGCCACTGGCGCGCGAAGCGGCCGACTGCGCGCGCTCGCCGCCGGTGGCGAACTTGCCCACGTCCAGCGTGTAGCCCCAGCCGGGCTCCGCGTCACCACCGGTGCGGCCACTGAGCTGGGTGGACAGGCGCCACAAGCCGTTGGCCCCGGCGGCCACACCTGTGCGCCATTCCGTGGGACGCTGGCCGTCCTGCGTGTAGAGCGCAATGGCGCCGCCGGCGGAGGCGCCATACAACGCAGAAAACGGGCCCCGGATCACCTCGATGCGTTCGGCACTGCCCAGCGGAAAGTTCGCCGCCTGGCCCTGTCCGTCGGGCGCGCTGGCGGGAATGCCGTCGACATACAGCCGCACGCCGCGCACACCGAAGGGCGCACGCGCACCGTAGCCCCGCACCGAGATCTGCAAATCCTGCGCGTAGTTCTGGCGGTTGCGCACCACGAGACCGGGCACGCGGCCCAGCCCTTCCGACAGGTTGATCTGCAACTGGCCGGCGCGCAACTCCTCACCATCGATCACCTCGACCGAACCTGGCGAACGCCAGCTGCTTTGCCAGGCGCTCTCGCCGGTGACGATCACGGGCGAGAGTGCGCCTGCGGTGGTTTCCTGATCGTTGCCCTGTGCGTGGGCCGCACCGACCAGCAGCACGCCGACCACGGACGTAGCCCATCCGCTCACGGCGGATCGAATCCACCCCGGCAGTGGCTGGTGCTTTCGAAGAAAAATCTGTGTTGCGCCATTCATGCGCGTGGACTTTACGCGTGACGCCGGCGCGCCAGAAAAGCCCCTGCAACGTGCAAGGCTGCGCTCAGCCCAGCAGACGCGCCACCTCGTCCTGCATGTCGCGTGCCCAGGCACGACGATCCCGCCCCTGCGGCATCTGCGGTTCGCCGTAGCGCACCACCACCTGCACGCCGTCGGCGCGCAGCGTGGCCCAGATCGACGCCAGGAGCGTCGTGTCGCCCACGAACACCGGCGCGTCGTGCGGTGCGCCGGTGCGGCTGTCGATGAAGCGCAGGGCCACTGGCAGGATGGCAGCGTTGGCCGAGATGGCGGCCTGGAACAGGTTGGCGTGAAAGGGCAGCAGGGCGCGGCCGTCGCCGGTGGTGCCTTCGGGAAAGATGGCGAGGATGTCGCGCTCGCGCAGTCGTTCGGCCATGTGGTGCACCATGCGCATGGCGTCGCGACGGTTGCCGCGTTCGATGTAGAGCGTGCCAGCGCCGGTGATGAGCGATCCCAGCAACGGCCAGCGCTTCGCGTCGGACTTGGAGACGAAACGGGCCGGCCTGCCGGCGTTGAGCACCAGGATGTCGAGCCACGACATGTGGTTGGAGACCACCAGCAACGGGCCGCTGGCCGGCGGCTCCCCGTGCACCACCCGCTCCACGCCCATGATGCGCAGCATCTCGCGCGACCATTCGCGCACCACCAGCTCAGTTTGCGCCGGCGCGAGTCGACCGAACTCGGTGCGGATGATCCAGAGGCCGCGCACCACGTGGCCGGTGGCTCTCAGCACACGCCAGAGCGCGCGCAGCGATTTCACGTGGCTTCGGCCTGCTGCTGTGCATCGGCGTGATGGGCCAGCTGCCCACCGACCAGCGTCGCCCGCACGGACACCGGCAGTTCATGACCACCGAAGGGTGTGTGCTTGCCCTGGCTGCGCAGCGCCGCGGGGCTCACCGTCCAGGGCCGGTTGGGATCGAAGATGCAGATGTCGGCCACGCCACCGACCGCCAGGCGGCCCACGCTGGCCTGCAGCGTGCCCAGGCTGGCACCCAGCACCGCTTGGGGGCCGCTGGTGAGCACCGTCAGCGCCTGCATCAGGCCCAGCCCGTCCTGCTGAGCCCAGGTGCACGCGAGCCCGAGCAACAACTCCACCGCCGTGGCGCCCGGGTCGGCTTCGGCAAAGGGCAGGGTCTTGGCGTCGCTGTCCACCGGGTTGTGATCGGACACGAGCGCGTCGATGGTGCCATCGGCCAGCGCGGCGCGCAGGGCATCGCGATCGCGCTGCTGGCGCACCGGCGGCTGCAGGCGCAGGCGGCTGTCGTAGAAGCCGATGTCCACGTCGGTCAGGTGGAGGTTGTGCACGCTCACATCGCAGGTGACCGGCAGGCCCTCGGCTTTGGCCTGGCGCACCAGCGCGAGACCGGCCGCGCTGCTGATGCGGCACAAGTGGACGCGCGCGTTGGGGCTTCCGGGCGTCTTGCCCTGCACGCTTCGCATGAGTTCGAACAGCGTGTGCAGCGCAATGGTTTCGGCCGCGGTCGGGATGCCGGCCAGGCCCAGGCGCGTGGCCAGTGGTCCGCTGGCGGCCACGCCCTTGCCCAGCCAGAAATCCTGCGGACGCAACCACACCGTGTAGCCGAAGGTGGCCGCGTACTGCAAGGCGCGTTGAAGCACCTGCACATTGACGATCGGCACCTCGGCCTGGCCGAAGCCGATGCAGCCGGATTCGGTGAGCTCGGCCATTTCGGTGAGCACCTCGCCCTGCAGGCCGCGCGTGAGCGCGCCCAGCGGGAACACGCGCGCCAGGTGCAGCTTTTCGGCGCGGAACTTGAGCATGTCGACCAGCCCCGGCTCATCGAGCACGGGGTCGGTGTCGGGCGGACACACCAGCGAGGTCACCCCACCGGCCACGGCCGCCGCCATCTCGCTCTCGAGCATGCCGGCGTGCTCCTGTCCGGGTTCGCGCAGGCGCACGGCCAGGTCCACCAGGCCGGGTGCCACCACGCAGCCGGACGCGTCGATGGTGCGGTTGGCGTGGAAGTCGGGCGCCACGTTGCCGATGGCGATGATGCGGCCGGCAGCGATCGCCACGTCGGCCATCTCGTCGCGGCCGGTGGCCGGGTCCATGACACGGCCGTTCTGGATCAGGATCTTCATCTTGTCATGCCTCGTTGCCAGCGACTATTCCCATCACCGCCATGCGCACCGCAATGCCGTAAGTCACCTGCGGCAGGATCACGCTCTGCGGCCCGTCCACCACCGCCGAGTCGATCTCCACGCCGCGGTTGATCGGGCCCGGGTGCATCACGATGGCGTCGGGCTTGGCCCAGCGCAGTCGTTCGGTGGTGAGGCCGAAGCTCTTGAAGTACTCCTGGCTCGACGGCAGCAGCGCGCCGCTCATGCGTTCGTTCTGCAGCCGCAGCGTGATCACCACGTCGCAGCCCTTGATGCCTTCTTCCAGCGTGTGGCACACGCGCACCCCCATTTGAGACAGGTCGCTCGGCACCAGGGTGCGCGGGCCGACCACGCGCACGTCGGGACAGCCCAAGGTGGTGAGGGCGTGGATATCGGATCGCGCCACGCGCGAATGCAGCACGTCGCCCACGATGGCCACCGACAGCTTCGTGAAATCCTTCTTGTAGTGGCGGATGGTGTACATGTCGAGCAAGCCCTGCGTGGGATGCGCGTGGCGCCCGTCGCCGGCGTTGATCACGTGCACGTGCGGCGCCACGTGCTGCGCGATGAGGTACGGCGCGCCCGACTCGCTGTGACGCACCACGAAGATGTCGGCCGCCATGGCACTCAGGTTGGCAATGGTGTCCAGCAGCGACTCGCCCTTGGCGGTGGAGCTGCGCGCGATGTCGAGGTTGATGACGTCGGCCGAGAGGCGCGTGGCCGCGATCTCGAAGGTGGTCCGGGTGCGCGTGCTGTTCTCGAAGAACAGGTTGAAGACACTTTTTCCCCGCAGCAGCGGCACCTTCTTGACCTCACGGTTGCTCACGCTCACGAAGTTGGCCGCCGTGTCGAGGATCTGCGTCAGGATGTCGCGCGACAGGCCTTCGGTGGAGAGCAGGTGAATCAGTTCACCGTTCTTGTTGAGCTGGGGATTGCGTTGCGTCACGGTCAGGCTTCCTTGTTTTCTAGCACGAAGCTCAGCCGACCGCCCTCGTCTCGCGCCAGTTCGATCGACTGGCCTGCTGCCACGTCGATGCGCGCGGCGCACAGATCGGCCTGGATCGGCAGCTCGCGTCCACCCCGATCCACCAGCACCGCCAGGCGCACGCTGGCCGGGCGGCCATAGTCGAAGAGTTCGTTGATCACGGCGCGCAGGGTGCGGCCGGTGAACAGCACGTCGTCGACCAGCAGCACGTGGGCGCCGTTCACGTCGAAGGGCAGCACCGTCTGTGCGCTGGAAGCCAGGCCGCGCTGGGCGAAATCGTCCCGGTGCATGCTGGAAGAAATCACGCCCGCCTGGCCCGGCAGGCCCAGGTCGCGGTGCAGCCGCTCGGCGAGCCAGGCGCCACCCGAGGTGATGCCCGCGAGCACGGTCGACGATGGCGGCGCGCCGATCAGTTTCTTCACGCCGGCCAGCAACTCGCTGTACAGCGCTTCGGCATCAGGCAGGTGGGACGGCGACGACGTCAAGGCAGGCTCCTCAAGAACTGTTCCAGGATGATGCAGGCGGACGCGGCGTCGGCGTCCTTCGCGCCCAGGCTGTGGGCTTCGGTGGTGCTGTAGCGCTCGTCCACCTCGAACACCGGCAGGCCGTGGCGGCCCCGCAGTTGCCGGGCGAACTTCAAGGCGCGTGCTGTGTTTTCATGCGCCGCACCATCGGGGTGATACGGAACACCCACCACCAGGGCATCGGGCTGCCATTCCTTCAGGCGCAGCGCGATCTGTTCGAAGCGCGCATCGCCTTCGGCGGCAATGGTGGGCTGCGGCGTGGCGCTGCGCGTAAGGCGGTTGCCGGTGGCCACGCCGGTGCGTTTGAGACCGAAGTCAAAAGCAAGAAACATCTGGCAGTCAGCCGGGACGGCTGTGGCCAGGACGCTCATGCATGCCCCGCGTCGGGTGAAAGCATCCACGGCTGCAACCCCAGCAATCCCATGGCGCGCTCGTAGCGCTCGGCCACGGGCGCATCGAAGATCAGGCTGGGGTCGGCCTCCACGGTGAGCCAGCTGTTTTCGGTGATCTCCGACTCCAGCTGGCCCTGGCCCCAGGAGGCGTAGCCGAGGGAGACGAACACCCGGCGCGGACCGGCGCCCGATGCCATGGCTTCGAGCACGTCCTTGGAGGTGGTCATCTCGAGCCCGCCGGGGATGGACAGCGTGGAGGCGTAGACCGACTCGCCCTCGCCGGAGACGGCTTCGTGCAGCACGAAACCGCGCTCGGTCTGCACCGGGCCGCCCTGAAAGACCGGCAGCGCCGCCAGGTCGTCCCGGCCCATGGGCAGGTCGACCTTTTCGAACAGGCGGGGCAGCAGGATGTCGCTGGGCTTGTTGATCACCAGACCCAGTGCGCCGCGTTCGCTGTGTTCACACATGAACACCACGCTGCGACCAAATAGTTCGTCGCTGAGGCTGGGCATCGCAATCAGGAAGTGATTGGTCAGGTTGATGGAGGCAGAATCAGCGGACATGGCGGGATTTTAAGCCGCCCTCCCTGCCGGGTGCCGCCGGCCAGCACCGGCCCCCGACCAGGGTCAGTTCACACGACGCCATGAACCATTACGACAAGGGCCTGATGTGGTTTCGCCGGGACCTGCGCACGCAGGACAACGCCGCGCTCTACCACGCGCTCAGGCAGTGCAAGCGGGTCTGGTGCGTGTTCGTGTTCGACACCGACATCCTCGACGAACTGCCGCGGGCCGACCGACGCGTCGAGTTCATCCGCGAATCGCTGGTGGAACTCGACGAGCGGCTGCGCGAGATGGGGCGCGCGCACGGCGTCCGCGGCACGGGCCTGATCGTGCTGCATGCGCGCGCCAGCGAGGCCGTCCCCGCGCTGGCGCAGCAACTCGGGGTGCAGGCCGTGTTCGCGAACCACGACGACGAGCCCGCGGCGCTGGCGCGCGACGCCCGGGTGTTCGGTGACCTGGCGCATGCGGGCATCCTGCTCCACAGCCACAAGGACCATGTGATCTTCGAACGGCGCGAGCTGCTCACCCAGGCCGGGCAGGCCTACGGCGTGTTCACGCCCTACAAGAACGCCTGGCTCAAGGCGCTCACGCCCTTCCACCTCCAGGCCTACGCGGTGGCGAACCACACCCAGGCCCTGGCGCCCGTGCCCACATCGCACACCGCGCCCGTGCCGCGACTGGCCGACATCGGGTTCGAACCCACCAACCTGGCCGAACTGCCGATGCCCACCGGCGAGCGGGGCGCGCAGCAGCTGTTCGAGGATTTCGTCGAACGCATCGACCGCTACGACGAAGCGCGCAATTTCCCCGCCGTGAAGGGGCCGAGCTACCTGAGCGCGCACCTGCGTTTCGGCACCATCTCGATCCGGGGCATCGCGTCGGTGGCCTACCAGATGCACCTGCAGGGCCTCACCGGGGCCAGCACCTGGCTGTCCGAACTCGTCTGGCGCGACTTCTACCACCAGATCCTGGCGAACTTCCCGCACGTGGTCGACAAGGCGTTTCGCGCCGAGTACGACGGCATCAAGTTCGAGCGCGACAAGCACGCGAAGGAACAGTTCGCCGCGTGGTGCGAGGGCCGCACCGGTTACCCGCTGGTCGACGCGGCCATGGCGCAGATCAACCAGACCGGCTACATGCACAACCGACTGCGCATGGTGGTGGCGAGCTTTCTCGTGAAGGACCTGGGAATTCACTGGCAGTGGGGCGAACGCTATTTCGCCGAGCACCTGATCGACTTCGAGCTCGCGTCCAACAACGGCGGCTGGCAATGGGCCGCCTCCAGCGGCTGCGACGCCCAGCCGTGGTTCCGCATCTTCAATCCGGTGACGCAGAGCGAGAAGTTCGACCCGCAAGGCAAGTTCATCCGCCGCTACCTGCCGCAGCTCGCCGGGTTGCCCGACGCCGTGATCCACGCGCCGTGGAAGGCCAATCAGATCGAGCTCGCGGCTGCCGATGTGGAACTGGGCGTGAACTATCCGCAGCCCATCGTCGACCACGCGCTGGCGCGGGAGCGGACCTTGCTGCGCTACGCCGTGGTGAAGAACCCCGGGAAGCTGTAGCCGGTGATCAGCTCACGGTGCAGCAGCCCGCCCTGCTGGAAGAGGCCGGTCTCCGATTCATGAAGTTGCTGAAGTGGCCGCTGGTTTGCGCCACGGGCGACGCGGCCAACGCTTGATGGGCCAGGCGACCCCGCTCCGCCAGCCGGTGGGCCTCCCCTCCTACCAGATATATGTCGCAGACCCGCTCAAGTGCCCGCAAGGTCGGGGAGTGTCCTTCCCGGAAGCCGCCTCCTGGCGCTTCGAATGCCCCCAGCATCGGCGCCGTGATCTGCCGGCCGGTGAGGGGGTGACGTGCTGTACTCAGCATGAGCCGCCGAAAGGCATCAGCGGTCACGACATAGGGGTTGAGTGGATCCCCCCCGGGCACTTCCACAGGTCGCCTGCGGCCGCTCATGGAGAACGGTTGAGCCGAAAACGGGCACTGGAGCCGGGTGGCCTGGTTGGCCCACTCCCCACCGTGGGCCTCCAGGTCTCTGATGCAGACACCCACGGCGGCCCGGTTCACACGCTGCTGGAACACATCGAACAGTTCCGTATGCTGACCCCACCACGCATCCGCACTGCGTGGCATGGGTACGCCTCGTTCGATCAGGAAATCCAGAACGTCCATCTGCCCGCTTCTGGCGGCGTATTGGGCCGCGGTTCGCCCAAGGACATCCCGCGCGTCCGGATCCAACCCCGCGTCAAGCAGGCGGGCCAACACCTGCAGGTGACCTCTCGACGCGGCCATGTCCATCGGGGACCATTGCTCCTGGCTGGTGCGCGCGCTGAGGTCAACGCCTGCTGCAAGCAATTCATCCATCACCGGCACCCAGCCCAAGCCGGCCGCAATGTGGGCCGGAGCCCGGTGTCCGCTGTTCTCCTGCGTCAAATCCACTGCAGCACGTGCCAGACTGCGGATCACAGCGGGCCGACACCGGAGGGCAGCCAGGTGCACCGGGGCGTTCCCCTCGCGGTTCGGACGGGTCAGGTCCATGCCGACGCTGTGAAAGAGGTCGATCAGGGCCGCGTGACCGCCATCGGCAGCCAAGCAAGGCAGTGTGCTGCCTTGGTCGTCGGTCCATTGCCCAAGTCTCATTTCCTGCGACTGCTCAGGATCCTCCTCCTGCAGGGCATCGATGGCGTGTTGAGCCGCAGCGACGTCGCCCTGGCGAACGGCATTGAACAGCGCTTCTCTGGACATTTTTTCTCCCTGATCCGGCTTGCCTCCCCTCCCGCGTCGATTGCGCATGGGGCAGCCGGGCGCCGCACTTTAGCATCGGGCAGCCCAGTGCCCCATGCCAGCGTGCTCAGGCCGCTGCTTTGGCGTAGTGCCCGATCAGCGCGAGCAACTCGTCTTCCGAATACGGCTTGCCGAGGTAGTGGTCCACGCCGAGTTCGCGCGCGTGTTCGCGGTGTTTCTCGGCGATGCGCGATGTGATCATGATCACCGGCAGGTCGGACAGGCGCACGTCGCTGCGGATGTTGCGCACCAGATCGAAGCCGTCCATGCGCGGCATCTCGATGTCCGAAAGCACCACGGTCGGCCGCTCCATCTGCAGCTTCTCCAGCGCCTGCAGGCCATCGGCCGCGAGCGTGACCCGGTAACCTTCGCGTTGCAGCAAACGCTGCGTGACACGGCGCACCGTGATGGAATCGTCCACCACCAGCACCAATGGCACGGCATTGACTTCCATGTCGGCCACGTTGGTGGCGTCGGACGACGCCACCGTCCCGCTTCGCTGGTGGCTGGCCACCCACGCGGGCACCTGGCTGCCGTACACCGTGGCCAGGGCCACCGGGTTGTAGATCAGCGCCACCGCGCCCGAGGCCAGCACCGACATGCCGGCCAGACCCGGCAGCCGCGAAAGCTGCGAGCCCAGGTTCTTGACCACGACTTCCTGGTTGCCCAGCACTTCGTCCACGTGCATGGCCACGCGCTGCGCGGCGCTTCGGAAGATCACCACCGGATGCGTGCGTCCGTGCACTTCCTGCGAGTGGGCGGACGACTGAAGCAGGGCGCCGGTCCAGAAGAAGGGAACGTCTTCGCCGCCCACGTTCAGCGCACCACTGGCGTAAGCCTTGTTGAGGTCGTCGGTGCCCAGCCGTCGCACCACTTCCACCAGGTTCGATGGCACGCCCAGCGTCTGCGCCCCAGCGCGCAGCATCACCACCTGGGTGACGGCGGTGGTGAGCGGCAGCACCAACTTGAAGCTGCTGCCCTGCCCGCGTTGCGTGGCGGTCTCGATTCGGCCGCCGAGCGCCACCACGTCGCTGCGCACCACGTCCATGCCGATGCCTCGGCCGGCGAGTTCGGAGACTTCGCGCGCCGTGCTCAGGCCGGGTTCGAACACGAGTTGCGCGGCCTCTTCGTCGCCAAGCTGCGCGTCTTGCGCCACGAGTCCTTGCGCGACGGCCTTTTCGCGCAGGCGCGCGAGGTCCAGGCCGCCGCCGTCGTCGGTGAAGACCACCGACACGTCGTTGAGCTCCTGCGCCAGCCGGATCTCGATCTGGCCTTCGGCCGGTTTGCCCGACTGCTGACGCACTTCAGGCAATTCGATGCCGTGCACCACACTGTTGCGCAGCAGGTGTTCGAAAGCGCCGGTCATGCGGTCGAGCACGCCCCGGTCCATTTCGATGTTGCCGCCGGTGATGTCCAGCCGGACCTGCTTGCCGGTTTCCTTGGAGGCTTGCCGCACCACACGGTAGAGGCGTTCGGAAATGCCTTCGAATTCCACCATGCGCGTGCGCAGCAGGTCGCGCTGCAGTTCGCGCGTCTGGCGCGCCTGGGCCACCAGGCTGTCCTCGGTGGATTCCACCGCGCGCTGCAGGTTGCGCTGCACCGTGGCCACGTCGTTCACCGACTCGGCCATCATGCGTGTGAGTTCCTGGACCCGTGTGAAGCGATCGAACTCCAGCGGATCGAACGACTGGTCGGCGTCGCGCGCCTGCGCCAGGCGCGACTGCATCTGCGTCTCGGCCTGGAGCTCGATGTCGCGCAACTGGCCGCGCAGGCGGTCGAGGTTGCCGGTGAGATCCTTGAGCGAGCCGCGCAGGGTGACGAGTTCGGCCTCCATGCGCGAGCGGGTGATCATCACCTCGCCGGTCTGGTTGACGAGGCGGTCGAGCAGCTCGGGGCGCACGCGCACGGCCGCCCCTGCACGCGCCTGCACCGGCACCGGCGCCTGAGGCAGGGTGAGTCCGGTGAGGCCAGTCACCGGTGCGGCATCGACCGGCGCGGCCGATTCGTCGACGGCCACCGGCACCTGCGTCGGCTGCGGTTCGGCCTGTGCCACCGGCGCAGTGGCCACCTGCTCGGGCGCAGTCTGAACCACGTCCTCTGCCTGCGGGTCGGTGTTGCGCAGCAGTTCGAACCGCGCATTGATGGCGTCGAAAGCGGTCTGCAGCGGTTCGAGATCGGCGCTGCGCTGCACGTCGGAACCCAGGCGCTCGGCCGTGGTTTCCATGCGGTGCGCCATTTCGCCAAGGCGCAGGGCGCCAGCGAGACGCGCACTGCCCTTGAGCGTGTGCAGGTTGCGCAGCACCTCGGCGCGCGCGCTGCCGTTGTCGGGGCGTGAAACCCACTGGCGCAACGCACCGGCCAACTGCGGCAGCAGCTCCATCGCCTCTTCCGCAAAGATCGGGAAGAGGTCGACGTCGATGGTGTCGAGCGCGTCGATGTCGTCGTCGATGTCCTGCACCGGTCCGTGCGGCCGACTCTGATCGGCCTGCGGTGCGGTGAAACCGGTGGCGATATCGCCGTGGCTGGTGACCTCGAACCCGGTGAGCGGCAACACGGGCGAGACCGGCTCGGCCATGGGCGCCTCGAACGCGTCCTCGACCTGTGCCTCGGGCGCTTCTGCGGCCTGTTCCTCAGGCTCTGGATCGTGCACCACGCGGTACAGAGCCGTGAGCAGATCGGGGTTGGGTTCCTTGAGGAATCCGGCGGCGAACTGATGCAGCAGGCGTCGGATGTCGTCGGCGGCCTGCACGAACAGTTGCGCCTGTTCCGCGGTGGCAGCACGACCGGCCTGCTGATGCAGGGCCACGGATTCGATGGCGTGCTCCAAGGCGCGGGCGATGTGGGAGAGCGATTCGAAGCCGACCGTGGCCGAGCTGCCGGCCAGCGAGTGGGCCATCGCCTCGGCCTGCTCGGGCACCGGCTCGTGCCGCTCCAGCGCCCACTCGGCCAGCACCGTGTTGAGGCGACGGGACCATTCATCGGCCTCGTTGAGATAGACGTTGTAGAGCTTGTGGCCGATGCGCAGCGTGCCGATGACGCGCGTCTGGTCGTCGGGCATGGACTCCACGTCCGCGGTGGGCGCTGGTTCTTCGGCCGGCGCTTGCGCGGGTTCTTCTTCAGCGGCTTGCGCTGCCACTTCGGGCAGCGCCTCGGCCACCGGCTCGGCCCAGGCCGATTCGGGTGCGGGTTGTGCCTCCCATGCCGGCTCAGGCTGAGCTTCGGAAGGCAGCGCCTGTTCTTCGACAGGCATCGGGTCCGCTGCATGGCTGGAAGACACCGCCGCCAGGCTGTCGAAATCGATGTCGGCCAGCAAGGGGACGGCCTCCGCCGTGGCGGCCTCTGGCGGCGCATCGTGCAGCGGCTGGATGTTGGTCGGCTCGAACTCCGCCGTCAGTGCGTCTTCGAGCGGTGAGTCCGACAACACCTCTGCCTGCGGTTGTGCCTGTGGCTCGGGCTCTTCCACCGGCGCAGGCCGGGCGAGCGCATCGAGATCGAAGCTGAAATCCGGCTCGGCCGTGGCCTCCACCGGCACGTCGACCGGCACGGTTTCGGTGAGTGTGACCGCCTCGGCCCGCGCCTGCGGCGGCACCGACAAGGGCAGGTACTGGCCCTGCTCGCGCAGGGCTTCGGCGCTCGCGCGGAAGGGTTGCGAGCGCCAGGCATCGGCCTGACGCGCCGAGATGTCGTCCGCCCAGCGACCGAACTGGGTCATGGCCTCGCCCGCCAGCGTGAGCAAGGCCGGGCCGGCCGGCCGCTGTTCGGCCAGCACGGTGTTGAGCAGCTGTTCGAGCGCCCAGGCCGCTTCGCCGAACTCGTCGAGGCCGACCATGCGCGAACTGCCCTTGAGCGTGTGGAAGGCGCGCCGCAAGGTGGTGAGATGTTCGAGGTCGCCAGGTTGCACCTGCAACTGCGCCACCGCCTCCAGGCCATTGGCAACGACTTCGCGCGCCTCTTCCAGGAAGATGTCGAGCAGGTCGTCTTCGTCGTTGTCCTCGGCCGCCGTGGCTGCGGGCTCGAGCGGCGCCAGAGGGGACGTCTCGGACAGTCCCACCAGCGCCTGCGCACCCGCGGCGGCGTTTTCGTTCACCACCGCTTCGGCGGCTTCGCGTGCGGCCCTGGCCACGCCGGACTGTTCGGCCAGCGAAGCCTGGTCGGCCAGAGAGTCGAGCTGCTCGCTCAAGTCCACCAGGCTCGCGCCGCCCTGCACGCTGTCGACCACGCGCTGCACGCCATCGCTGATGGCACGGGCATCGGCCTGTGCCGGCTGCGGCATCGCCCGCGCGCTCACGGTGCGGCCCATCAACGGCAGCAGTTCACCCTTCTCTTCGTCGAACACAAACAGCTTCCTGGCCAGCGCGGGCTGGTAGTTCAGCATGTCGACGAGGAAACTCAGGGCGCTCAGGTTGTTGCCCAGCTGCTGGAAGGTGCCGGCCTCGCGGGCCAGCGCTTCGTCCACTTCGGTGTCGAGGATCTGGTCGACCGTGGTGCGCATGCGGGCCACGGTGTGCACGGCCTGCTCCAGGCCGAGCACGGAGAGCACGCCGCGCATCTGGCCCAACTGGGACACCGCCACATGCAGGCCGGCTTTTTCCGTCGGCGTGCGGAAGAACTGGTCGAGCGACTTTTCCACTTCGCCCAGCGACACCTTGAGCTCGCCCACCACGCTGCCCATGGTCTGGCGGTCGCTCACGCGGCGGTAGAGCTGCTCCATCCAGGCGTCCAGCGGCCGTGCGGGTGCGCCCGCTAGCACGCCTTCGAGGCGCTCGGCCAGCGCCTGAGTGCGCTCCGTGAGTTCCGGTGCGCTGGGGTCGAAATCCTCGAACGCGGCCTCCAGGTACAGCGTGGTGGTGGCCACTTCCATGGCCAGTTCAGGCCGCACGCCACCGGGCTCGTGCACGGCGGCATCGGCCGCTTTCACGAGCGCCTGCGCCAGCACGGTGCTGGCCGGGTGCAGCTTGAGCAGCGAGTCGCCGATCAGGCCGAACTGGTCGGCGACCTGGCGTGCACGGCTCTGGTCGCCACCGGAATACAGGGACCACACCTCCTTGGCGGAGTGGATGCGCTTGCGCGCCTGCGCCAGCACGGCAGGGTCGAAGCGGCCCAGCGTGGCCTGGTGGTAATCCACCGGTGGGGTTCCACCCAGCCCGAAGGCTTCCCGCACCGCCGCGAGGTGGGGCGAGGTGTCGGCCGACACGTCGACCGGCTGCGCGCAAAAGAACAGAAGATCGTGCAGCAGCGTCTCGGAAATCTGGTTCTTGCCCTGGGCAATGCTGGCGAACTGCAGCAGGATGCGCGAGGCCGCGCGCTTGACGTACACGTCGGCCGGCAGCAAGCGCTGCGCGACGGATTCGAAGTGGGCCGCGCAGATGCGCCAAAAGGTGCGCACGCGCGCGTCCTCGGCGCCCGCGCACAGGCCGCCACAGAGCTTGGCCAGTTGCTGCGCCGCGGCGGGACTCTGCGTCTTCACGACCAGCAGCACCAGCCTGTCGAACAGGGATCGCATGGCCGGATTGGCCTGCAGTGGGGCCACCCCGGCCGGCGCGCCGAGCTCGACACCCCGGTGCTCGAAGGGCCAGAGATCGGCCGGGTGCACGCGTTCGGCGGCGGCCAGCTCTTGCACTTCGCGGTACTGGGCGAACAGCGCCACCGGCTGCACTGGCTTGTTGTTGAGCACGGCCTCCAGATATTCGACCAGCGCAAAGCTCGCGCGTTCCACCTTGGCGGCGGCCGCTTCGGTGCACGTGTTGGGCCGTTGCACGAACCGTTGGACGGCGGCTTCCATGGCGCGCAGCACCTGGGCCGGCGCGCCGAGCCCCACCATCTCCAGTGCGCCCACGGCCTGGTGGAGCTGCTGTCGGGCCAGGCGCAGTGAACCGGGGTCCACCGCTTCCAGGTCGTTCTGGCGCGACTGCTCGGTCTCACGCACGAACCGCTTGATGGCCTTGTTGGCGCCGTCGAGCGACTTGCGCAATTCGTCGAAAACCCACGCCAGCGGGCCCAGGTCGGCGACCGTGTCCATCGGCTGGCTGTCGGTGGTGTCGGTGGCGGTGTCGAACATGGTGATCCGGTAAAAAAGCGGTCCTTGGAACGGCGCTGGACTCAGGCGATCTTGAATCGGGCCACCGACTGGCGCAGTTCCTCGGCCATGGCCGAGAGTTCGCGCACCTGCTGCGCCGTGGAGCGCGTGCCCTCACCGGTCTGCTCTGTCACGGCGAAGATGTGCTGGATGTTGCCGGCCACTTCGTTGGCCGAATCGGCTTCGCGCGACGTGGCGTTCGAGATCTGTTCAATCAGGTCGGCGAGGCGGCGCGACACGCGGTCGATTTCGGAGAGCGCGGTACCGGCGTTGTCCGACAGCTTGGCCCCTTCCACCACACCCTGCGTGGAGCGTTCCATGGCGGCCACCGCATCCTGCGTGTCGGTCTGAATCGCCTTCACCAGCGCCGAGATCTGGCGCGTGGCATCCGCCGATCGTTCGGCCAGTCGCTGCACTTCTTCGGCCACCACCGAGAAGCCGCGACCGGCTTCACCGGCGGACGCGGCCTGGATGGCGGCGTTCA
>SXGT01202859.1_pt1 | contig 21021 bp, 16 predicted proteins | sample 3176221 | NCBI WGS metagenome assembly SXGT01 (sample SAMN11356862, study PRJNA531348) | freshwater metagenome | isolation source: freshwater sample F1-120 | place: China: Fuxian Lake, Yuxi | collected 2017-12-25
GCGCCCACCGAGAGCTCGATGCCCCCGGTGACGATCACGAAGCTGATCCCGATCGCGTAGATTCCCAGCATCGCTATCTGCCGGGTCGTGTTGACCACGTTTGCACTGCCATGGAAGGCTGGGTTGGAGGCAGCCAGAATTCCGCACAGCACTGCGAGCGCCGCGAACATTCCAAGCTCCTTCCTCACGCCACTTTCTCCCTCCCGGTCATCAGGCTCAAGATTTTCGCCTCCGAGAGCTCGCGCCGCTCAAGCACGCCGGTGATCCGGCGCTCGCCGAGCACAATGACGCGGTCGCTCATGCCCATGATTTCCTCCATCTCGGAGCTCACCATCAGGATAGTCAAGCCCTGGTCGGCGAGCTGGGCAATCTGGCGGTAGATTTCGGCCTTGGCGCCCACGTCAATCCCGCGGGTCGGCTCGTCAAGGATCAATATCGTCGGGCTCATCGCCAACCACTTCCCGAGCACGGCCTTTTGCTGATTGCCGCCCGAGAGGTTGGCCACGCGCTGGTGTATGCCCGGGGTCTTGATGCCGAGCCTTGTGACTTGTTCCCTTGCCACGCGTCTTTCCTGACCCCGCTGGAGCCACCAGCGGGGCCTGTAGTTGGCAATGTCCGGGAGCGAGATGTTCCTGTCCAGCCCCATGGAAAGCACGAGGCCGTGTAGCTTCCGGTCTTCCGGGGCGAGGTAAATGCCTTTGCGGATGGCGTCCGCTGGCGAGTGGGGAGAGAAGGGCCTGCCTTCGAGGCGGATGCATCCACCGAGCGCCTGGTCAACGCCAAAGATCACTTGCATCAGCTCGGTGCGCCCAGAGCCGACGAGTCCAGCGAAACCAAGGATCTCACCGCGGCGAGCCTGAAACGAAACGCCGCCTCGCGAGCCCGGGACCACGAGTGAATCGACTTCCAGGAGCACTTCCCCGGGATTTTTCTCTCGCGTCGGAAACCAATCGGACAGCTCGCGCCCCACCATTGTGTTGACGATCTGGTCGCGGGTCGTACCCCGGGCGCTCAGATCACCGACACGGCGACCGTCGCGCAGCACCGTGATGCGATCGCAGATCCGGAGAATTTCGTCCAGCCGGTGGGAGATGTAGATTACCGAGATTCCCGACGCCTTTAACTCCCCCACGATCTTGAAAAGTTTCTCGCACTCCGAGAGTGTGAGCGACGACGTCGGCTCGTCCATGATGATAACCCTTGCGTTCATGGCGAGCGCCCGAGCGATCTCGACCAGTTGCATCTGGCCGGTTGTGAGTTGCTTGAGCGGCGTCGAGGGAGCAAGGTCAAGGCCGACGCGTCGCAGAAGCCCTTCTGCCGCCCTTGCCATGCCAGTGTGGTTGAGCCTTGCAAGGAACCCCCAGGAGGAGTGCTCGGCGCCGAGAAAGATGTTGCCGGCGATATCGAGGTTGGGGGCGAGCATCAGTTCTTGGTGTATGAGTCCGATGCCGAGCGCCTTGGCCCGGGCCACGTCGTTGATCGTTACCCGATTTCCGTCGAAAATGATCTCCCCGTCGTCAGGCAAGTGCACCCCGCCGAGGATCTTCATGAGAGTTGACTTTCCGGCTCCGTTTTCGCCGACGAGGGCGAGTACCTCGCCGCGATTCAGCTCGAGGCCGACGCCCTCCAGAGCGACAACGCCGGGGAAGCGCTTGGAGACGCTTCGCATCGCCAGGAGTGGCGCCTCGTTGACGGCGGGGTCGCTCACCCTCTCAACTCGGCCAGCTTCTGCCGGAACGCTGCAACATTGGCCTTCGAGATGACGTCGACGCCGGTGTCATCAAACTCGCTCTTCGGAAGGGCGGCAGCGCCCTTCGTGGCAAGCGCGTGGAGCAGGATGGCCGCACGGTAGCCGAACTCAAAAGGCTTCTGGACGACGGTGCACTCAATCACGCCATCCTCAATTCCCTTCAAGGTTTCGTCGTATTCGTCGAACGACGCGATCTTGATTTTTCCGATCTTACCCGCGGCTTTCACGGCGCTTGCGATTTGCGGCCCGTTGTACCCCCACAGGCCGACGAGGCAGACGATATCCGGATTGGCGTTGATCACGTCCTCGGCGTTGGTGCGCGCCTTGCTCTCGTCCTTGTTGTCTTCCTTCGTCGTGATGATCTCGATGGAGGAGCCCTGAAGTGCCTCCTGGACTCCATTGAGGCGCTCGCGAGAATTTGCGGCGGCGAACGTGCCGGCGAATACGGCGATCTTCCCCCCCCGAGGGAGCATGCGTTTCAGCTCTTCTCCGAGTACGCGCCCGGCTGCGGTGTTGTTTGTGCCGATGTAAGCGAGGCGGTTCGAGCCCTCGGCATCCGAGTCGTGGGTGATGACATTGAGTTTCTCGGCGGCCTTGTTGAGATCCCGCACCATGTCGTTGGGTGAGATCACACTGATCGCAATGCCGTGGTAGCCCTGGCTCACAAGGTCCTCGATGATCTTCTTCTGCTCCTCGACTTTGCCCGAGGCGGGGAGCTTGAGGTCGATTTGAATGCCCAGCTCCTTGCGGGCCTTCTCGAGCCCCTTCTCCGCGATCTTCCAGAACTCGGTTGTGGTGTTGGTGACGAACGCAAGCTTCAGCACGGTGCCTTCCGGGACGGGCTCGTGGACCTTTCGGGACTTCGTGGGGTTGGACCCGCTGCCGACCGCAGGCGTGAGCCTCTGCTCCGTCCTGGTCGAGTCGCAGCCAAGGATGGCTGCTGCCGTGAGGCCCAACCACACCACTCCAGGATGAAATTGCAAGAGAGACTCCTTTCGAACGAAGTTGAGTGTCGCCGTCTCGGGGGACCTGGCTCCAAGATAGAAAGCGTCGTGAGGAGTGTAAAGGTGAATTCGGTCCCGTATTCTGGCCTCGAGAGCCTTGCAACAGGCTCCTGTACCCAAATCCTTCGGAGAAAGCGATGACCCCGGGGCGATTGCTCCAGGGGTGCGCCTCGCTTACAATTCCGCCCTCGTCACGTCATGGCCGCCTTTCATTACCATGTGTTCATCTGTACCAACACGCGTGCTCCTGGTCACCCTCGAGGTTGCTGCAATCAAGACGGGGCTGCGGCGCTCAGGGAGCGGTTCAAGGAGGAGGTTGCCCGCAGGGGTTTGAAGGTTTCCGTCCGCGCCAATTCGGCCGGATGTCTGGACCAGTGTGAGCACGGCCCCACGGTGGTCGTCTACCCGGAGGGCGTCTGGTATGGATTCGTCCAACTTGGTGACGTGACCGAGATCGTGCAGGCACACCTCGTCGGCGGGAAGCCCGTCGAGCGGCTTCGGCTCAACAGTGAGTGCGTCAACACCAGATCCTGCGCCCACAAGCCACGTCCGGGCGCCCAAGAAGGTCCGTCCTTATGAACAATTGCGCGTCTCGTCACGCTCTCTTGGCGATCTTGCTCCTCTTGCCAGGAGTTACTGGTTGCAGCTACCTCGCCCATCGCGGCAAGGACTTCTCCGACATCATTTCGATCGGCGCTTCAGCGGGAGGTGGCATGGAGTTGCGGGCCCGGGCAACGCCCTTCGTCACCGCGGAGGTCGGCTTTCAGAAGGACGAGCAGTTTTTTGGTTGGCGGCGGCGCCATGGCAAGTGGCAGGAATCTAGCTTCGGCCTCTTCTTCGCCAACTTCTGGAGTCCACGTCTGGAGGGCGAGCCGTTTGTCGAGTGGAGCTGGTGGAGTCTGCTGAAAACCTCGCACACCAAAGCACGGTTCCTCTCGAGTCCCCCGGATACTGAATGGAAATACCATCTGTTCCTGCTCAGTCCCGTGAAGGACGTGGATTGGCTGGATGCGCTCGATGCGGAGGTGACCGTCGGCGCATTTTTCGGTGGATTGCAGCTTGGCGTGCGACCCGGGGAGCTTCTCGATTTTGTGGCCGGAATCTTCACGCTCGACCTGGCGGGGGACGATGGTGGCGCAGAGGCGGGGGCCCCCGAGTCTTCCGTCTCTCAACCCGACTCGGGGACCCCGGCGAATTCTTCTCCTCGCGGGGGAGGAAGACCTCCCCCGCACCGGCCGCCTGGCGGCGTCCTCCCCCTCCTCGGCGCTCGATAAGCGCCGGGCGCCTCCTGCGCCGATTCGGAATAAGAGCAAATCTTGTTCTCCTCGCGTGGGGAGGAAGACCTCCCCCGCACCGCATGGACAGCCTGGTTCCATGGTCGGGCGCAGCTTCCGTGGTCTTGATCAGTGGGCTTTCAGGCGCCGGGGGGGGTGCTTTTCAACCTCGGCACAGGCTTCAGTGATCTTCGTGGGTGGGCTGAAAAAGACACCGTAGCGGACGAGGCAGACCAGCGCCCAGACAGCATCGCGCCAGCCGATCTTCTTGCCCTCGGAATAGCTCCGGCCATCGTACGAGATCCCGACCTCGTAGATCCTGTATCGCAGCCTTGCGACCTTCGCGGTAATCTCGGGCTCGAATCCGAAGCGGTTTTCCTGGATTTCGAGCATTCTGACCACCTCGACGCGAAAGACCTTGTAACAGGTCTCCATGTCCGTGAGGTTCAGGTTGGTAATCATGTTCGACACGAGCGTGAGAAAGCGGTTTGCAACCGAGTGCCAGAAAAAAAGCACTCTGTGAGCCATCCCGGTGAGGAAGCGCGAGCCATAGACGACATCGGCCTTGCCGTCGAGGATCGGCTTGAGCAGCCTCGGGTATTCCGTGGGGTCATATTCCAGGTCAGCGTCTTGAACGATCACGACGTTTCCGGACGCCTGCGCAAAACCAGATCGGAGGGCAGCGCCCTTGCCTTGGTTCTTCTCATGAAGGACTAGCTTGTCGATTCGCCCGCCTGCTTGTTCCAGTTCCAGGAGTTTCTGACGTGTGCCGTCGGAGGAGCCATCGTCGACCACGATAATCTCCTTGCGGATTGGTGAGGCGTGAACCCGGTCGATGACCTGCTCGATGGTCCCGAGCTCGTTGAATACGGGGATCACCACGGAGAGTAGAAGCTCGTGCTCGGGAATGGGGGTGCGCGTGGGGGCCAACATGGGACTTTCCGATTATCGGGAGAATGGAGCGCAGTACTGAAGGCGGAAAACAGGCCTGGCGCAAAGTAATGGGCCTGCCCGGTGATTGGGCCCGAGCGATCAGTGCCACGGGGAGAATTCCCGGGCGACCGGGAAGGTGGTTCGCACTGGCGGCTTGAGTCCCCGTGTTGAGATCTCTACAATCAGGCCTTTCCAATTAATACAGGCATGGCTTAGTCCAGGAATCAATATGCCCAAGATCAGCTTCAGCAGGGAAAAGAAGGTCATCGAGTGTGAGATGGGCGCCAACCTGCGCCAGGTTGCCATGAAGAATGGGATCCAGCTCTATCCTGGCATGAAAAAGTACTTCAACTGTCACGGCTTGGGTCAGTGTGGGGAGTGCCGTGTGCATGTCTTGAAGGGCATGGATGGCTTGAGCCCTCGGGGCATCAAGGAGAAATTCCGGATCGCGGTGAGCTGGTTCAAGTTTGGCCACGAGCAAGAGGTGCGTCTGGCGTGCCAGACGCTGGTCAATGGCGACGTCGAGGTCCTCACTCAGCCGGAGTTCAACTGGTTTGGCGAACGAGTCGCCGCGAAGAAGGCTGCCGAATGATCCGGGGGCCGGACTGTTCCCGGAACCAGCCGTGGTGATGGCTCGCTGGTATCGAGACTTCCTCCAGGATCTGGCCCATTTGCTCAAATCGGGCATTGCGTTGCTCGAGGCCCTGGACGGTGTCGCCGACGAGCAGCAAGGCAAGAGATCTGCCGTGGCGCGTCGCCTCGCGCAGCGTGTGCGCACTGGCTGGACGCTCGGGGAGGCCATGGCAGGATCTCCCGGGATTCCTCGGGAGCATGCCGCCCTGGCAGAGGCCGGGGAGCAGTCAGGAACCCTCGATCGGCTGCTCTCGAAGATAGTGGAAAGACTCGACCGTGACCGTGAAATGGCCGTGCAGCTCGCCTCCAGAGTTGCTTATCCGATTGCGATAATCGTCCTGGCCGTGGTGCTCCTTCCGCTCTACTTGCTCGTTTCAGAAGGCGTCTTCGCCTATCTAGCCATCCAGCTCTGCTTCTTTGGTGCAGTGGCAGGGATCGCGATCCTCTGCTGGCTGACCCTGCGGCTGCTTGAGCGCAGCGAAGCCACTCGTGCGTCGTTTGAAACGATGGTTCTCGCCGTACCCTGGTTCGGCCCGCTCATCGCCGATGGCAGCGTTGGCAAGGCATTCGGGCTCCTCGGCCTTCTCGCCGGAGCGGGCCTGCCTCTGGGCAAGTCCTTTGAGCTCGTGGCCAGGACGGCGCGCTGGAGCTTTCTTTCGGGCGCGTTTCGATCTCTTGAGATGCGGCTCATGGAAGGGAAGACGCTTGCGCAGGCGCTTGCATCGGACCGCTTCTTTGCTACGCGTTCCGGCTGGATTGCACGAATTACAGTGGCCGAAAAGGCCGGCGCTCTCGAGAAGGTTTTTCTCGAGCTGGGCGATCAGCTGGAGGCCAGTGCTCGATCCCGCATCGGTCTTGTGATTCGGATTCTCCCAATGCTTCTCCTTCCCCTGGTTGGCGCGTTTGTACTATGGAGAATTCTCTCCGTTTCTTCCACCTTCCGCGTTTGATTCTGATGGGCTTTTCTTGCGTCGTGGGCCTGACAGGCTGCTACGAGCTTCCGCCGGTGATTCCGCGTGGGTATGTGGGATCGCTCCCGGCGCCGGGCTGGCCGCCCTTGTGCGTCTACGACTCGGACCCGTTTTCGCGGAGCAATCGCTGGTTCCATCGGCAGTTCAGCGATCGAAGCAGTGACGGCGAGATCTTGAGAGCTCGTGCTGATGAGCCTTTTGGCCTGATGGTGAACCCATCGGCAGTGGATGAGGCCGAGGTCCTCGCGATTCTTCGAGCACTCGTCGCCGAGCCGCCGATCAAGCCAAACCCAGGGGAGCTCCGGGCTTGCTTGAGCTACTCGATCTTTTGCTCGGACCTCTTCCAGGAGTCCTGCCGAATCGGGGTCGAGTGGCCGGTGAGCAGGCGACGTGAGGACATCATCTGCCTGCTGAGGCACTTCGCGGGATTTTCAGGCCCCACGGCTCGGGACTGGAAGTCGGAGGTTTTCGTGGCACCACCACCCCTTCGCCAGGGGGAGTGGCAAGAGATGCAGGCTCCCATGGCACCGGGACTTGCGGCCTCGGTGGTGGACCCGCGAGGGTCGAGGTTATTCTTCCGCGAGTCGCCGAGGCGAGAGTCCTTGCTCGTGCGCTGCCGCGTCCTTCCTCGAGAGGGGGAAGGGCTTGAGGCACTTCCCATTGCGAATGAGTGCTGGCAAATTGTCGAGGACGAGGACGGTTTTGCTTACAACGTCCTCCGTTTCGACCGCGCCGAGTGGCTGCAGGGGCGTGATCCGTGGCACGCCATTGCTCAGGATTCCGAGATCGTGATACGCGACCCCACGGACCCCACCCGGCGGCTTGTAGGGTCCCCGAAACGGCTCTGTATTGCCTGCCACTGCGGGAGTTGACCCACGCGTGGGCACGCTTCGGCCAGCAACGGGCAGGATGGGCGTCGTTCGCCGCTGCCCCTTTTCGGATCCCCAAGCATCTTGACCTGGGCTTGGTCGAGTGAGATGGATGGGCGCGTGGTCAACGCTTCCGCCCCGCTCCTCTTCCCCTCGCCATCGCCCAGCCGACAGACGCACCCGTCCCATCTTCCCGCTACCGGAGTGTGTAAGAAGTGAGCGAGCACGCGGGAGAAATCGCCGGCATTTGCGCCTCCCTCCTGTGGGCCATTTCGAGCCTCGTCTTCAGTCGGGCGCCCGTGCCAGCCGGTGCGCTCAATCTCTTCAAGAACCTCGTCGCCTCGCTCCTTCTCCTGGGAACTATTACCGTGGTGGCCATGGGGCAGCAGGCTCCATTCCTGAGCGCTGACCGCAGGGCGGTGGGCTGGCTGGCCCTGAGCGGGCTGATCGGGATCGTGTTGGGCGATACGTGCTTCTTTCGCAGCCTGCAAATCCTCGGCGCGCGCCGATCCCTGGTGCTTTCGACCCTGGCGCCCCCTCTTGCGGGAGCGTTGGGATGGCTATTTCTCGACGAGAAGCTCTCCCCCTGGGCCATGGTGGGGATGCTCTGTACGCTTTCGGGTGTGATCTGGGTTGTCCGGGACCCAACACTGATGGCGGACGGAGCGGGGCACTTCCCGGGCTCGAACTCGCTGGCCATCGTTTACGGAGCATTCGGTTCCCTTTGCCAGGCCGGCGGCGTGGTGCTCGCGAAGCTTGGAATGCAGGCTGTCCACCCGCTCGAGGCATCTTTCCTTCGGCTTGCGATCGCGGCGAGTGCGGGGTTGCTCCTGGCGGCGCTTTTCGGACGGCTCGGTGAGTGGACGCGAAGTATAATTACTTCCCGTGTTGCGTTGCGACTTGCCGCGGCGGCCGCCTGTGGGACTTACCTCGGTATCTATCTGAGTCTCGTGGCCTCAAAGCATGCGCCGGTCGCGGTCGCCAGCACGCTCACGACTCTGAGCCCCATCTTTGTGATTCCTCTCGCGCGTATTTTTCTCGGGTGTCCGATAAGCCCTCGCTCACTGGTCGGTTCGGCCGTGGCCATCACCGGGGTCATTCTTCTCTTCTAGCACCCAGCCTTTCTCCTGCAGGTCGCGGCCAGAGTGTCGACCGGCCCAGGAGGGCTGGGGGGCAATAGGTTGATAGGCAAGGGTTCTCAAGTACGTAGCCGCAGGGTTGGATCACCGTAGTACACGTAGGACAGAATGTTGGTTCGGGCGATCCGGCGGGCGAATGGCAGGAACCAGTACGTTGGAGACCAACGGCTGTGGTCCCAGAAGCACTCCTTCAATCCCTGGACTGCGGCGCTGACGCTCGAGCCATTGCCCAGAAAACGGGCCAGGTTGATCTCGGCGCTGATGGCGGGTGCGAGTGGCCACGGGCCGTTGTTCTCCGTGGAGCCCAGGAATCCGCAGATCCAGCCACGTCGGAACAGTTCCTTGAGGATCAAGCTGTTTGGGTTGCCAGCACCGCATCCAGTGGTGACCAGAATTGCAGGGTGTTCGGGGCGTACCGTCTCGCCAAAGTGCTGATCGAAGGCAGCGAGTTGGTTCACATCGATATAAGGATCCATTCCCCAAAAGCTTCCATGCGAGATCAAGTAGACGAGATCCGGCGACTCGTTCTGCCAGCGGCGCGGGAAGGAAATCTCGACTGGGAATCTCTTGCCGAAGCTGTTCGTCACCATGATGTCTTCCCTCTGGAATCTCTCCTCGCAGGGCGGATCTTGCCCGATGAAGGTTGTGTGCCAGCCGCGGCCGCGCAGAGCGTTGCGCGCACGGCTCATCACAAACGAAGAGTCCCCCCAAAACGCGAAGCGCCCAGCGCCGAGGAGCGCGGAGGGCTTTGAGCTCCGTGGGCGTGAGCAGTAGTGCATCGTCGAGCGAAATACTATTTCGAGCGTCTCTTCATCGGAGAAGGGAATTCTCCCAATGAGCCATGGGAAGTCATCGTCCACGGCCAGCTGCCACAACTCGTCGGGAATCGCTTTGTCCTGGGAGACAACCTGCCCAAGAAAGTACGGGAGGTCGGAGCAGATGGCCTCATCCAGGCCTTCGATCATCCAGTAGCCCATCGGAATCTCCTCGGCAGTCGCGAGAATGAGCGCATAGATCGGCCCGGGGTTGGCTTCGCTAATCGACTTCAGGCGGAGAGGGAGATCGGGCAAGTCCTGGGCCTTGTCGATCACCAGGATCTCGGGTTCAAAGCCTTGCGATCGCTTGAAATCGAGTATCTCGCGTACGCAGGCCAAATTTTGGCGGCCGGGCGGGCAGAGAACGACGAGCCTGCGTGGTGCCAGCCGTGCGTAGTGCGCCGAATAAGGCGCGTAGAGGTTGCAGCCCCCCATCAGGAGCAGCAACGAGAGAAACAAGAAACCGGTGGCGAACTCCAAACGTCTTCTATTGGCGCGACTCATGGCAAGGCTCCTTTTGGATCTCTCCTGGACAACGCATGTCCAGGTCAACCAGGTCAAACGTCACGAGCATCCAAGCGACAACGGACGCGTCCCCTGCCCGGGAGCCTCCGTGGAAAGCGCAATAGCAGGGGCCGCGTCCGTGCTGCCCGTCGTGCAACCTCAAGAAAGAAGCTGCTCCAGATCCTCCCGAGTGAGGCCCCTGAGCACGTTGTTTTCCTCGTTGATGATCGCGTCGGCAAGCTCTCGCTTCGACTTTTGAAGCTCGAGCACTTTTTCCTCGACGGTGCCTCGGGCCACGATCCGGTACGCGAAGACTCGTCGTGTCTGACCGATGCGGTGCGCCCGATCAATAGCCTGCGCCTCCACGGCGGGGTTCCACCACGGATCGAGGAGGAAGACATACTCAGCGGCGGTCAAATTGAGGCCGAGGCCTCCTGCCTTGAGGCTGATGAGGAAGAGCTTGCAGTCGGGATCATTCTGGAAGCGATCGACTCTGGCCTGCCGGTCCTTCGTCTTGCCGTCCAGATACTCATGGGGGATGCCTTCACGGTCGAGGTGCATCCTCAGGATTCCCAGGAACTGCGTGAATTGAGAGAAGACGAGGGTCTTGTGCCCCTCCTCCCACGCTTCCCTGAGCTGTCCGAGGAGCACGTCGAGCTTTGCGCTCGACTCCTTGCGGAGCGCCTTGTCGACCAGACCCGGGTGGCACGCTGCCTGACGCAACCGCAGGAGGGCTTCGAGGACGTGGAACTGGACCTTCTTGAGGCCTTCCTCGTCGACGAGCCCGAGCACCCTGGCTCGATAGTGGTCGCGCAACTCGTCGTAGCGGCGCTTTTCGTCGGCTTCGAGCTCGCAAAAAAGAGTTTGCTCGAGCTTCTCGGGGAGGTCCTTCGCGACTTGCTCCTTCTTCCGCCGCAGAATGAACGGGCGCAGCGCAGACTGAAGGATGGGCAATACCTCCGGCTGCAGGCTCCGTCCGTTCGAACCTGCGAAGAGCTTGAACACGGCTGAGCCGCCCAGCATGCCGGGGTTCAGGAATTCGAAGAGGCTCCAGAGCTCGCCCAGGTGGTTCTCGATGGGGGTGCCGCTCAAGGCGAGGCGATGCCTTCCGCTCAGGAGCCGGACGGCCTTGGACGACTCGCTCTCTGAATTCTTGACAGTCTGCGCTTCGTCGAGGATCACGAAGTCGAAGAGAAAGTCCCTCAGGTATGGCACGTCGCGCCGCAGCGTGCCGTAAGTCGTGAGGACCAGGTCGTAGTCGGAGAGGTGGTCGAGCGCCTTGACGCGGTCGATGCCCGAATGATCGAGCACTCGGAGATCCGGGGTGAAGCGCTTCGCCTCACTCTTCCAGTTGAAGACGAGGGACCGTGGGACGATGACCAGTGCCGGCGCGCGCTTTTGGCCCTTCGGACGAGCTTGCATGCGTCGTGACTCCAGCATCGCGAGGACCTGGATGGTCTTCCCGAGACCCATGTCGTCGGCGAGGCAGCCGCCAAAGCCGAAGCGCTGGAGGAACTCGAGCCAGCCGAGTCCCTCCTGTTGATACGGCCGCAGCTCGCCACGGAAGCCCCCGGGGGCGGGGAGCGGCTTGATGCCGTCGAACTCGCGGAGCTTTCTCCGGGCCAGCTTGAAAGTTTCGTCGACGGAGATTTCCGGCTGCGCGGCGAGGAGCGCATCGAGGAGACCCACCTGAGAGCGGCCGAAACGGACCGAGTCGCCTTCCGTCTTGCCGGTCTCGAGAACGAGCCCGTACTTCTTGAGCCACTCCTCGGGGAGAATGCCAAGAGTGCCGTCGCCGAGCACGACCGTGTTTTCCCCGCGCTTCAGGGCCTTGAGCAGGGCGGGAAGCTGGACGACTTGCCCGTTGAAATCGACCTCGCCGTTGACGTCGAACCAGTCAACGCCTGAGCTCACGCTCATCTTGAAGGCGCTGGGTTGCCGATAAAGCTTCCCTTCCGCTTCGACGTGCCATCCGCTCTTCAAGAGCGCTCGTACCGCCCCGGGCACGCGGCCAGGGGGAATCTCGAGGTCATGGACGTCTTCGGGCGGCAGGCTTCGAATCACGGAGCGAGGGGGATCGCGAAAACCGAGGTCCCGCAGTGGTGTGAGAGCTGCTGCCTCGGCCGCTTTCTCCCGCGGGAACACACGGCGTCGCTCCAGGTCGGGAATGTGGGGAATCAGATCACGGACGCGTACGCTCAGGTCTCCGTAACGAAAGCCGATCTCAGCCGCGAGCCTCGCCCTTGGAGCTCCCTCATCCGGCCCCGGTCGCAATCTCAGGCACGGCTGGGGCCGCACTTCCACCCGCTCGAAGGCAAGGTCCTCGGGCCAGTCGACTGGAGGGACATTTGTGGAGCGCCACAGGAATTCGAGGAGCTGCGCCTCGTCTTCTTCCGGCACGCGAAGGAGTTCCTTTGGGCCGTAATATTGTGTCCACGCGAGGGCATTGTGCAGGTCTATGGGGGCGATTTTGTCCTTCGTGATCACGTAGCCGGAGGCCAGGAGCGCGAGGATTTCGGTGCGTGGCAGCGAATCGCCACCACGTACCAGGCACGCCTCCAGGACGAGGCTCCGATTCTCCCTTCGCACCTGGATGCGCAGGTCCCAGGGCGGGCCGTTGTCAAACGCGAGAGGTCCAGACGTCGACGCGGAAGATGTTCGGAGGAAGCAGCGACCCGTCGCGCAAAGCCACGGGAGTACCTGCCCCTGAATAAGCGCGTCCAGTTCGAAGCGGTCTCTTGCGGGATTTTGGTACCTGTAGCTCCAGCCGTAACTTTCGTTTCCCGATCCGTTGAGGGTGGTCAAGATTTGCCGGTCCCGGGGATCCTGGAGGCCCGCAAGCTGCGAGCGCTGGACGCTGATCGGCCGGGGAAGCGCCCCGGCCCCCTTCATGTCTCCCCGCCGCACGAGGGTGTTGACTTGAAGTTCTTTTTCATACGACCTCTCACCCAGGCGGAGCTCGTAGACGATCTCCCCGGCGATCGGCTTACAGTAAGTTCCCCGGGCACGATCCGACCGGATCTCGCCTTCGATCCGACTCAGCGTTGACAGCCACTTCGGGGGCCGGGCGGGCCGCTCGAGCGCCGTACCTGGCTTCGCGGTGTGATTGGCCGGCGCCGAGTCGGCCATCCCCTCGTGCCCGGGGCTCGAGGCTGCCTCGTCGTCGACGATGACCTCGATGTCCCCGCGAGGGGGGAGATCCGTGAGCATTCCACCGTTGTCCGCGTCCAGGAGCGCAGCACAGATGTGGCGGCAAGGATCGAAGTCCGTGCGTTTGAGGCAGGAGCAGCCGACGAAAAGCGCCTCGTCTTTCCATGCGGCCGAGCAGACGTAAGAGGCGCTACCCTCGTCCACCCTGGCCCGGGTGTGGCGTGGTGTGCCCTCGAGGACTTTGACGCAGCCCGTCAAGTGGGCAATGTTCCCTTCGACCAATGCTTCCGAATCGAAATCGGCGAGCAATCTCGTAAAAAACGCCAAGGTGACCTCCCGCCCAGAAATGAGCGACTCCTCCTGAGGTTGAATGATCCACCCGATGAACCGGTATCCAATCAAGTGAGCCGCTCGGATGCAAGACCCTGAACTCCTGAACTCCGGAGCTCGAGAGCTCTTGCGCGTGTGGACAGCGGAGCTTGCGTGAGTTACCCGTCAGCCTGGAAAGACCCTTTCACTTCTTTTGTCGCTTCCGCTTTTTGAACAGGTCGAGCAAATCTTCCAGATCGGACTCCTCTTTTTTCCCCGAGTCTCCCGCGCCGGGTTTCAAGATCTCCTGGATAATCTTGTCGAGACCTGGCAGGGACTCAAGCGAGGTCTGGAGCTCTAGCCGGGGCTCGAGCAGAGTTCCGCGCAGCCGGAGCGGAAAGACCTTGTCGCCAAGAATCTTCCGCGACTCCTTCAGGACTCGCAGGATCTTCCTGTCGCCGATCGTCTCCGCGAGGGAGCCCAAGTCGACCCCAAGGTCCATTCTGCGGTCGAGCCAAACGTGCCCCGCCAGACCGAGATTGCGAAGCTTGCCGCCCTCGCGGCCGAGAAGGAAGAGCTTCTTCACCTCGACCTTGCCTGCTGCCATCGTGAAATCTGACCCAATCTCGGTGAAGAGCACGTCGCCAAGATCTGATCCGATCAGGCGAGACGCCTCTGCCAGGAATCGCGAGCCGTGGATCTTGCCTTCACGGATGCGCAGCACGCCCTCACCTGCCAGAGAGCGCTCGAGGCTCGCCGTGTCAAGCCCGCGTCCGGAGATCTCAAGCGTGGCCGTGATCGCGCCCTCGAGGGCTCCCTGCTGATCTTCCAGCGCAAGGAACGGAGCGGCGTAGGCGAGAAGCGGTGCGAGCTCGTGGCTGGCTACAGCGCCTTCGACCTTCACGCGGCCGTGGTACATGGGATCACCCTCCCTCAGGTCGAGTACAATCTCCGGGGCTATCGCGCTCCCCCCGTTCACGGTTGCCAACAAATCCCGAGCTGTAAAAACACCGCCCTCCGCGACCAGGGTTGTCGCCATCCCTGTCCAAGTAAATCCGCCTCCCTTGACAGGCCCCGTGAGCTCCAGGCGGCCTGAGCCGTGAATGGTTCTCGACCACGACTCGCCGTGGCCGCGGCCTTCGACCCTCAGGTCGGTGATTCGTGCGCGTGCTTCGGGGGCCATCTCGGTTCCGGCTGGCAGCGTGAGGCCGAGGAGATGAATGAGGGCCAGGAGTTTGGTATCGAGAGCAGCGTGGACTTCAAACGGACACCCTGCCTCGATGGGTCGAGCTGCGCCCTCGATTCGAGCGTTGAAGCTCCGACCCTCCAGCTCGATCAAGAGGCTCGTCGCGTCGCTCTCCGCTGGAACCGCGCGCAAGCTCACGCGGAGGTTGTCCTCCTTGAGCCCATGAGTCCGGTTCTTGATGGGAAGAACAATGTCGAGGTCCTTGCCGTCGAGAGTGGCCAGCAGCTGGAAGCGAGCGGGCCAGGCGGGTGGCCATGCCCCGAGGTCGGCGAGGCTCGAGACTCCGCCGAGTTCCACGGAGCCAGTGAGCGAGCCCACGAGGCGGGCGGTGGAGAGCGCTGGCACGGCTCCTCGCAAGCTCGCGAGCGCCGGCGCGAGGTCAAGTCCGAACTTCAGAGCTCCACGGGCAGCTCCCTTCGCCTCCAGTGGCAACCCGATCGCGGCCTCCCCGATGCGAAGGAAGCCCGCGTCGAGCGAGCCCCGGAGCTCAAGGCTCTCCGTCCCGAGTTGGAGCCTGAGATCTCCACTCACGGGTGTCTCGGGCGCCAGAACCCCAAGGAGCTTTTCGAAGAGGCCACGGTAGGGGAGGAGGTCGATGCTGGCGAAAGTCGCCTTCCCGTCGACCGTGGCTCCCTTGGTCCCCCCCGCGAGGCCTTGCACGACCACGTCCCCCTTGACGCTTCCTCCGGCTCCGACGTCAGCCTCGAGACTCAAGGAAATGTGGTGGGGTCCCCCCTCCAACAAGGCTTCCACGGACTCCACCTCTGCTTTCGCGCCCAGAAGGTCGTCAAGGTAGACGACGCGGCCGCCTCGCAGAATGGCGGACAGATTCAGGGGCAAGCCGGGGATGCTGGAGAGAGGGCTCCGTGCCTGCTTCAGTTGCTTCACGTCTCGCGGCTTGCCGTCAGGTGTTCCCCCCGGACTCCCCGCTGGCTCCGGGGTGTCTTTCCGAAGCACACGCTCAAAGTTGAAGCGGCCCGCGACGTTTCGGTGGACGAAAATCGTTGGAGAGTCCACTTCGATTTCGACTCCCTCCTTCCCGCGAAGGAGGCCGAGGAGGCCGCGTTTCACCGTCACAGTGGCGATCTGAACCGGGTCGTCGTCTTTTGGGAACCCCTCCGGCGTTCCGATGCGCAGGCCCTCGATGCGTTGCACACCGAGCCAGGAGAACGATGCTCTCTCCGCTGTCACCGGGGAGCCCAGTCGGCCGCGAGCCAACCGTTCGAGTGTGCCCTTGCCGAGAAGTCCTGGTAGCAAGGCCAAGACGCCGAAAAGCAGCAGCAGCATGAGAACAACCCCCAAGAGAAGCTTCGTTCGCAGACGGCGAGGCTTGCTTGCTCGGGGAGCATCCATCTCTTCGCTCATGCGGGCATCTTCGCCTCTTCACGCTGCCGCACAAGCCTCAAGCGAGGCCAGTGTTGGCCGCGCGCGGGCAGTTCGTCATGGACCGTGAGGTATCTCGACCCACCTGCCTTCGCGAGCCGACTCATACGCCGCTTCCACAAGTTGCACCGCCTTGTAACCGTCGTAAAAACTCGTCTTCACCGGTTCCCCTGTCAGGATGGCCCTCACGAACTGCTCGTAGGGCTGCGGGTACGGCTCGCCAGGGTCCAGCTCCCGTGGTGGCCCCTGGCCCGCTCCGAACGAAGTGCTGTAGCCCAGCAGGCCGAAGCGGCCATGGCTCATTATCCGACCCGCCTCACCTGTCACTTCAACGCGCGCCGTCGTGTTGCCGTCCGGGTCACATCCACGCGCAAGAAAGCTCGTGTGCACCACTCCGTACGCACCGCTCTGGAATTCAAGGAAGTACCCGGCGGAATCTGGAACTGCCACCACCATGCCGTCCGGAACGTCCGGGAACTTTCTGTGCTTCTCGGACGTATGCAGCACCGCATGGACCCTCTTTACCTCGCCGCACAAGAAGCGGGCCATGTCGAGCACATGAACAACCTCATGCACAATGCCGCCTCCGGACTCGGGCCTGAAACGCCACGAGCGTATGTTCGGGCGAGCATCGTACTGAAGCGACATCATCCAGGTGATCGTGCAGTGATAAGTCTTGCCAATGAATCCCTGGTCGATGTACCGCTTCATGCGGCCCACGGGCGTGCGGCCGCGCTGGTTGAAGTTCGTGCAATGCACCACTCTTGCCCTGTCCGCCGTCTCCAGCATCTCCTTGCACTGCGCGGCGGTCATGGCCAGGGGCTTTTCGCACAGCACGTGCTTGCCAGCAGCGATGGCGTCCATCGCGATGCGGTGGTGGGAGTCCGTGGGAGTGATAATGTCCACGGCGTCCAGACCGTCCAGCTGGAGCATCTCCCTGTGGTCCGTGAACGCGTGCGGCACCTTCCACTGCCTTTGCATCTCCCCGAGAGCCACAGCATCCCGCCGGCAGAGAGCGACGACCTCAACGTCGGGAATCTGCGACAGAAACTGCATGTGCGTAGTTGCGAATCCCCCGGCGCCTACGATTCCGAGGCGGACTCTCAGCGGCATGTGGAACTCCGTGATGATGAGAGGGGTCTCAAGGCCTCCATCCGGGCGTGGTAGGGGTTGTCAAGCCGAGACCTCCGCAAGTGCTCCGAGGCGCGTGAGCTCAATGGCCTTCGATCCCCGGGCCCTTGTCTCCCCAACGATGCTGGTGTGGTGATGCCCCTTTGCGCGCAGTCGCCGGACTAGCTCCAGCGCCTTCTCCAGGGCCAGGGAGACGAGCAATCCACCCGAGGTCTCGGAGTCGAACAGAAGATCCTCGAGCCATCGGTCGATTGGCACAAGAGCGGCCACCTGGTTGCCCGCGTACTCGCGGTTACGCCGCGCGCCCCCGGAGAGCATCCCCTTGCGCGCAAGCGCAAGCACGCCCGGGAAAAGCGGTACAAGGCTCGGATCGAATCTCAGTGTCACACCGGACGATTCGGCCATCTCGTACGCGTGACCCAGGAGGCCGAAGCCGGTGATGTCGGTCGACCCGCGAGCCTCGAGTTCCAGCATGGCCTCGCTCGCGTCCCGGTTAAGAGTGGACATGATATCGATCGCGTCGCGAAGGCCCTTCGGATCGATGGCCTGACGTTTGATCGCCGTCGAAACGGTGCCCATCCCGATGGGCTTCGTGAGCACCAACGCTTCCCCGGCGCGTGCGCCAGCGTTGGACATCAGCCGATCGGGGTGGATCGTTCCGGTCACCGAGAGGCCGTACTTGATCTCCGTGTCCTCGACCGTGTGCCCGCCGACAACGACGGCGCCGGCCTCGATCACCTTCTCGGCGCCGCCGGCGAAGATTTCTCCCAGCACGCTCGTGGGACGCTTCTTCGAAGGAAAGCCGGCGATGGCCATGACCGTGAGCGGCTTCCCGCCCATTGCGTAACAGTCGCTCAAGGAGTTGGCGGCGGCGATGCGTCCGAAGTCGCGTGGGTCGTCCACGATCGGCGGAAAGAAGTCGACGGTCTGGACGATCGCGAGATCCGGCCGCAATCGAAAGACGCCTGCGTCCGAAAATCGGGCGTGGCTTTCGATGAGGTCCGGATGCGACATGGGCGGCAGAAAGCTGAGAGCCTCGACCAGGCTCTTCGGGGACAGTTTCGAGGCTCAGCCAGCGCAGGAGGCGTGCTGGGTAAGGCGCAGCTTCTTCTTGAGGCCAAACATGGAGGAAATTATAGCCGCTGCGGGGGAAGTCTACCTTCCCCGCGAGGAGTAAACCCCATCGGGAGAGAGCCCAGTTTCTTGCTTGAGGAGCCACGTGCGTGCGATTAGCGTGCTGCGGTGCTTCTTTGCCCATGAACAATCCCCGCAGGTCCGCAGCCGTCATTCTTCACCGCGACACGGGTCGTGGTCTCGAGGTCTACCTGGTCAAGCGCTCGGCCAAGTTGCGGCACTGGGGGGGGCAATGGGCATTTCCCGGTGGCGTGGTGGAGCCAGAAGATGCTCAGGTTCCGCTCGCGGGCGGAGGGGGCCTTCAAGGGGCTGATCCTGCGCTGATTGCGTGCGCCTCCAGGGAGCTTCGCGAGGAAGTTGGAGTCTGCGTCACTGCTGACGCCTCGAGGTTCCGATGGGCTGTTCGTTTGATCACCCCGCACTTCTCAACCGCCAGGTACGAGACGACCTTTTTCCTGGTCGAGACATCTGAGGAGCCAAGGGTCGTCGATGCAGAGTTGACCCAGGGAGTCTGGCGTCTGCCGAAAGAGGCGCTGGACGATTGGCGGCTGGGCCGAGTGCAGATCGTCCCGCCCGTGCTGGACATTCTCGACCTCCTGGGGACGCATGGAGTGGAGGAGACTTGTCGCCGGCTCCGATCCGAGCCGCCTGAATTTGAGCTCTCCACACGCTCCATCCGCCTCGCTCCGGGCTACGAGGTCGTGCCAGTCGAATCACCGCCACTGCCCGTCGAGATTCCTGTCAACGTCTTTCTCGTGGGCTGGGGACGTTTCGTCCTTGTCGATCCGGCTCCGAGGCAACTGCGTGAACGAGAGCAGATTTTCAGCGCAGTGGATCGACGACGGGCTCGAGGAGATGAACTGCTTGCGATCGTTCTCACGCACCACCACCCCGACCACGTCGGCGCCCTGGAGGAAGCCGTCAGTCGCTACAAGGCGCCCGTCTGGGCCCACGCGATCACGGGAAACCTCCTGGGGCGCAAGCTGGATCGAGCTCTTTCGGACGGGGCCGAGATCGACCTTGGGTTGGCCCCCGATGGTCAAGAAGGCTGGAGATTGAAGGTGCTTTTTACGCCGGGGCATGCCGAGGGGCACATCGCGCTCCTCGACGAGCGTCACAGCTCCTTGATTGCCGGGGACCTCGTCTCGACGCTTGTGAGCATGTACGTGGGTTCGCCCGGAGGCAATTTGCGGGAGTACTTCGCGTCCCTCGAGCGTGTGCGAGCCCTGTCGATCGTGAACCTCTACCCCTCGCACGGTGCGCCGAGTCGTGACCCAGGGAAGCTTGTCGATGACACATTGGAGCACCGTCGAGCGAGAGTCGAGGAAGTTCTTGGGCTCCTCGCGAGTGAGCCACAGGAGACCCGGAACCTCGCCTTGAGGATTTATCCGGGTGGGCTCGACAAGCTCCGACCGCTCTTCGTCCGTTCGACGCGAGCCGCTCTTGAGCGCCTCGTCGAGGACGGCAGGGCGGAGCGGTGCGGGGTTGATTCGTTCCGGCTCTCGGGGGCCAGCGCTCCGTGACGGTGCTGTTCAGGGCGCTGTTGAGACTTTCCAGCCGGTGAGCTCGTGCGCTTTCCCACTCGAATCGCGCACCTTGAGCTCGATCGAGAGCACACCGGCAGGCAGCTTCAATTTGGCCTTGTGTAGAAATTCAGGCTCACCCTCCTCCAGATCCCCCGCGACTTTCTCCCTCTTGAGCAGGCTCCAGGGTTCTGGTGTTGCTCCCGGGGGCACGATTCGGAAGCTCGAGGGATCCTGAGCGTACCAGACTACCAGATGAGTCTCCTCGCCCGGCTTGACCGGCCAGGGCTCGAGGCTGGCGGTGAAGTCGGTCACCTCATCGACTACCCATGCGTGCGCGGCAATTTTTTCAGGCGTCGACACCGCGACTCCCACGCGGTCAGCGAAGAACGTGACCTTCAGGATCATGGCGATCACCACCGCAGAAAGCGAGACCAGCGCACCGCGAGCAATGCGATTCATGAGTGTCCTCCTCGGGCTGCTTCAAGGCGTATTTCAGAGGCGAGCCTCAAGGATCGTAGCATCGTTCGTGAATGAAGGCTGTCGGAGGGGCACTTCAAGTTCCGCAAATCATGCGAAGCTCCAGAAATGTTACCGACGCGCTTCGGGATCACTTGCGCGCCGCCCGCGACGGGCTGCCTGGCGGCTGCGCCATGAATCCTGTCCTGCTCAGGTCGGCTGGAAGGCCGCCCGACAGTGTCGTGTCTCTCTAAAAATCGCGGGTGTACCCGGCAGTCCAGCCACCGTCGACGACAAGGACATGGCCATTCATGTAGGTGTTTTCGGGGTCGGCGAGGAAGAGGGCCGCGACAGCGATCTCGTCCACCGTTCCGGGCCGGCCGAGGGGCACGTGATCGAGCAAGCGTTGCATCTTGTCGTGGTACGAGCCGTCAGGGCCGTAGAAAAGCTTTCGCGTGGCTTCGGTGAGGGTGGAGCCGGGCGCGATTCCGTTGACGAGGATGCCGTGGGGCCCCAGCTCGAGCGCCATGGCCTGTGTGAGGTTGATCACCCCGGCCTTCGCAGCGCCGTACGCGCACTGGAGCCGAAGTGGCACCATGCCGGCGATGGACGCGATGTTGATGATTCTGCCGCCGCCTGTGCGGCGCATGAGCCGCGCTCCGGCCCGGCTGACGTGGTAGAGGCCGGTCAGGTCGACCGAAAGGACGCGGTTCCATTCGGCCTCGGGAAATTCGTCAATCGTCACCCTGTTTTGCATCGTGTTGATGCCGGCGTTGTTGACGAGGATGTCCAGC
>SXGT01004315.1_pt1 | contig 21017 bp, 6 predicted proteins | sample 3176221 | NCBI WGS metagenome assembly SXGT01 (sample SAMN11356862, study PRJNA531348) | freshwater metagenome | isolation source: freshwater sample F1-120 | place: China: Fuxian Lake, Yuxi | collected 2017-12-25
GACGGCGCCAACATCGAAATCCGCGAGGAAGTCGGGGCGGAGAACTTCTTCCTGTTCGGCCTCACCGCCGACGAAGTGGAGCAAACCCGCGACCATTACGACCCCTGGTCCATCATCGAGGCCAACGAGGATCTGCGCCGGGTGATGCACCTCTTGGAATCCGGGCATTTCAGCCAGTTCGAGCCGGGCATCTTCGATCCCATCGTGGAGTCGGTGCGGAGTTCCTGGGATCCCTGGATGACGGCGGCGGATTTCGGCGGCTACGTGGAAGCCCAGAAACGCGCCGCGGCGGCTTACCGGGATATCGAACTGTGGACGCGGATGAGCATTCTCAACTGCGCTTCCAGCGGGAAGTTTTCCACCGATCGCACCATCCAGGAATATAACCGCGATATCTGGAAGCTGGATCCGGTGAATTCCCTACCGGTTGGCTAAGGCCCCTTCCCCGTCCTCCCAAACCCCTCCCCTTAACCGGGGGAGGGAGTTCAATGCCCCCCGCGATCCAAGGAGACTAGGGGAATTTAAGGCGGGAAGCCAAACCGAACACTGCTCCCATGTTCCACATCGTCCTTTACGAACCGGAGATTCCCCCGAACACGGGGAACATCATCCGGCTGTGCGCCAATACGGGAGCGTGCCTGCACCTCATCCATCCCCTGGGATTCCAGTTGGACGACGCCAAGCTGCGGCGGGCCGGGCTGGATTACCGGGAATGGGCCGAGCTTCGGGAGCACGGCAGCCTAGCCGAGTTCATCGAGCGGGTGGCGCCGGAACGGCTGTTCGCGTTCTCGACCAAGGGACGCCGCCGTTATACGGAAGCCGCTTTCAGGCCGAACGACGCCTTGTTGTTCGGCCCCGAGACGCGGGGTCTCCCGGCCCCGCTGCTGGATGCCCTGCCGGAACCGCGCAAGCTCTATATCCCCATGCGGCCGGAAAGCCGCAGCATCAATCTCTCCAACGCGGTGGCGCTGGTTCTGTACGAGGCTTGGCGACAGAACGATTTCGCCGGGGCCGTTGACGCCACGCATCCCCCCCTTTCTTCCGCGTTTTAAAATACGCCCATCCGGAAAGGTTTTAACGCTACCGTGATAAAATTTGCCGGGATAAGGCACTCTCCTGCCGCTATATCGTAACAATCCATCGGATTGGGCTGCCTTGGTCTATATTTTATCGATTGCCAGCGAGCCGGGCCGAGATTCCAACCCGCCGCGCTTTCCCGTTCACGGCTCAAGGCCGTAGTTATCGATCACGTCGGCTTGCACCGCCCATCAGCGAAACAAGCGGCAACCGTTTCTTCCTTGCGCATATACAGAACTAACAATTGGGGAGCACTCGAATGGCCACTACACCGTTCATCTCGGTCGAAGACGCGATCGTCAACGAAAGCCAGGGTTACATCGATTTCATCGTTAGGCTCAACCAGGCCAGCGTGAACATCGTCACAGCGCATTATCAGACGGTGGATGGAACAGCTACGGTCCCGGACAGCGACTACAGAGACACATCGGGCATCATCACCTTCTCCCCCGGCGAAACCATCAAGACCGTCCGGGTTCAACTGTTCAGCGATACCGACACAATCCCAGGAACACGAGAAGGCTTTCAGCTAGTACTGGATAGCCCCACCAACGCCGCCATCGGCCGCCCCATAGGCATCGGCACTATCGTCGATGACTACCTCGCTCCGACGGTCGTGGTTTCTGCCAGCAACATCGTGGTGGACGAAGCCGCCGGCACCGCCACCTTCATCGTATCGCTGGACCAGCCCTCGCTGGGCACGGTCACGCTGGACTACGCCACCGCCAACGGCACCGCCCTCGCCGGTTCCGACTACACCGCGACGAACGGATCGCTCACCTTCAATCCCGGCGAGACCGCCAAGACCGTCACCGTCAATCTGACTCAGGATGGCGCCGAACTCGACGAGAGCTTCAACCTGGTCCTATCGAACGTCCTGGGAGCCAGCCTACCGGACGCCACCGGCACCGCGGTCATCGCCGGGAACGCCGAGGCGGCAACGAATACCCTCCGCGTCGAAAACGCGGTGGCCATGGAAAACGCGGGCGTCATCGACTTCATCGTCCGGCTGGACAACCCCAGCGCGCAAACCGTCACGGTCGATTTCACCACTTTCGATGGCACCGCCATCGCCGGCGACTACACCCCGCAAACCGGCACCCTCAGCTTCGCGCCCGGCGAAACCGTCAAGCATGTGCAGATCGCGCTGACCAACGACATCATCGCCGAAGCCGCCGAAGGCTTCCGACTGTTGCTGACCAACCCCTCCGCGGGCACCACGCTGGCCGTGGACAGCGCCGTCGGAACGATTTTCAACGACGACACCGTGGTTCCCGTGGTGTCGATCGGCAATCCGGTGGTGGACGAGGCATCCGGCGAAGCGGTCTTCGTCATCACGCTGGATCGCCCATCCGCTGGCGCGGTCACGATGAACTACGCCACCCAGGACGGCAGCGCCAAGGCCACGGACGGCGACTACCTCAGCCAAGCCGGGACGCTGACTTTCGCCGCCGGGGAAACCGTAAAGACCGTCCGGGTCGCGGTGGTCAACGACGCCGTTTCCGATCCCAGCGAAACTTTCAACCTTGTGCTGTCGAGCCTCTCGGGTGCCATCGCCCCCGACTCCATTGGCACCGCCGTCATCGTGGAAAGCGACGCGAGCAAGGCCATCAGCCCCACCATCGGCGTCGAGGACTCCAGCTTCGGCGAGGCCCAGGGCTACACCGACTTCGTCATCCGGCTCAGCGCCCCCAGCGCCAACGTGGTCAGCGTCGATTACTCGCTGTCCGGCGCCAGCGCGGTGGTCGATAACGATTACATCGACCAGAGCGGCACACTGAGCTTCGCCCCCGGCGAGACCGCCAAGACCGTCCGCGTCATCGTGAAGGACGACTACGCCCCCACCTTCGACGAAACCTATCAACTCGACCTAAAGAACCCGGTCAACGGCACCCTAGGCCGCTCCACCGGCTTCGCCACCATCGTCAACGACGACGGCTACGACGGGATGCCATCCATCACCGTCGGCGATCTGGTGGTGGACGAAACCACCCAGGAAGCCGTGTTCACCCTCACCCTGAACTGGCCCTCGCCCAGCGTAGTGACACTGCATTATGCAACCCAGGACGGCACCGCCCTAGCCGGTTCGGATTATCAAAGCGCCAGCGGCACGCTCAGCTTCGCTCCCGGCGTGGTCAGCCAAACCATCCGGGTTCCCTTGCTAAGCGATGTGGTAGCCGAGAACAGCGAATACTTCCGGCTCTCGCTGACGGACGTGGTGGGCGCGGCCGTGCCGGACGCCCAGAGCGCGGTGCACGACCAAGGCGCGGTAGCGGTCATCGTGGCCGACAACGTAGCGCCGGCGGCCGTGCCGCTACTCAACGTGGAAGACTTGCTCATCGGGGAAAGCCAGGGCTATGCCGACTTCGTGGTGCGCCTGAGCGGCCCAGGCACCGAAACCGTCATCGTCAATTACGCCACCACGCCCGGCTCGGCTACGGACAGCGGCGACTTCTATGCCCAGACCGGCACGGTCAGCTTCGCGCCCGGCGAGACGGTCAAGACCGTGCGGATATCGCTGTTCGACGACACCACGGCGGAGACCGTCGAGAATTTCGGCCTGTCGCTGAACACCCCGGTCAACGCCCAGCTAGGCCGCTCCACCGGCGTCGCCACGGTCATCGACGACGACGGCGGCACGGTCGTCCCGGCCGTGTCGGTCAAGAACGCGGTGGTTGACGAAAAATCCGGGGAAGCGGTGTTCACCATCACCCTAGACCGGCCCACCGCCGGCATCGTGTCGATGAACTATTCCACCCAGGACGGCAGCGGCACCGACAAGGCCGAGGCGGGCAGCGACTACATCGGGCAAACCAGCGGCATCGTCACCTTCGCGCCCGGCGAGATGGCCAAGACCGTCCGCGTCGCCCTGCTCGACGACACGCAAAACGAGGGCAGCGAGGTCTTCAATCTCGTGCTTTCCAATGTCAGCGGCGCCACCCTCAAGGACGCCACCGGCACGGCCACCCTCGCCGCCAGCGACGGAGCAGCGGTCGAAGCCCCGCAAATCAGCGTGGACGACGCGGCTGTCTCCGAGGGCCAGGGCTACGTGGACTTCCTGGTCAGGCTCGCCACCCCCGGCACCCAGACCGCCAGCGTCCACTACAGCCTGGCCGCCGGCACGGCCGCCGCCGGCACCGACTACACCGACCAGTCCGGAACCCTCAGCTTCGCCCCCGGCGAGACCGTCAAGACCGTGCGGATCGGCCTGACCGACGACATCGCCACCGAGGCTATCGAGGACTTAAAGCTGGTTCTGGACACACCCGTCAACGCCGCCCTGGGCCGCGCCGAGGCCACCGCCTTCATCGTGGACAACGACGGCGTCACCGGCGAGCCCAAGGTTTTGGTGAGCGACGTCGCGGTGGACGAGGCCGGCCGCGAGGCCGTGTTCACCGTCACCCTGGACCGGCCCTCCACCGGCGTGGTGACGCTGGATTACGCCACCGGCGGCGGCACCGCCACCAGCGGAAGCGACTACGCGGCCACCGCCGGATCGCTCGCCTTCGCCCCCGGCGAGGTCTCCAAGACCGTGCGGGTCTCGCTAGTCGACGACCCCGGCCAGGAACCCAGCGAGACCTTCAACCTCCTGCTGTCCAACGTCCAGGGCGGAACCCTAGGCGACGACACAGGCACCGCCACCCTCGCCGACAACGACTCGGGCGTCCTGTCGGTCTCCAACGTGGTGATCGACGAAAGCAACGGCGCGGCGACCTTCACGGTGACGCTGGACCGGCCCTCCACAGGTACGGTGTCGGTCAATTACGCCACCCAGGACGGCACCGCCCTGGCCGGCTCCGACTACACCGCGGCCAGCGGCACCCTCAGCTTCGCCCCCGGCGAGACCAGCAAGACGGTCACGCTCCCAGTCGCCGGCAACGGCGGCGACGCGGCCAACGAGACCTTCAGCCTGCTGCTGTCCAGCCCGCTCGGCGCCGTCCTCGGCAACACCCAAGGCACCGCCGTCGTCATCGACTCGCCCGCCGCTTCCGTGGTCATCCCGGTGGCCACCATCGAGGACGTAGTGGTCGGCGAAGGCCAGGGCCACGCCGACTTCGTGGTGCGGCTCAGCGCCCCCAGCGTCAACACGGTCAGCCTGCCCTATCAATTGGTCGATCACACCGCCGTCGCGGGCAGCGACTACGTCCGCCCGTACAGCGGCCAGACCGGCACCTTGAGCTTCGCTCCCGGCGAGACCGTCAAGACCATCCGGGTGGACATCCTCGACGACGCCGATCCCGGCGAGCTGGCCAAGAGCTTCCAACTGCTGCTGAGCGACCCCGCCAACGAGGACTTCCCGGTCCCGGTCAACGCCACCGTGGGCCGACCCGCCGCCGTGGCCACGATCCTCGACAACGACGACCTGGCCGTCGCGCCCCAGGTCTCGGTGAGCGGCATGGTGGTGGACGAGATGGCGCGGGAAGCCGTGTTCACCCTGGTCCTAGACCGCGCTTCCGCCGGGCGGGTGACGCTGGACTACGCGACCGTCGATGGTACGGCCAAAGTCTCGGATGGAGACTACGTCGCCACCGCCGGCGCACTGAGCTTCGCGCCGGGCGAGACGGTCAAGACCGTCCGCGTCCCCATCCTCAACGACGCCCTGACGGAAGACAGCGAGACCTTCTCCCTGCATCTTGCCAACCTCGCGGGCGCCACCGCGCCCGAGCCGGACGGCACCACCGTCATCGCCCGCAACGACGCCCCGGCGGCCAACACTCCGACCCTCAACGTCGAGGACACCAGCGTCGGCGAGGCCCAGGGCTACGCCGAGTTCGTAGTGCGGCTCAGCGCCCCCAGCGCCAACCTGGTCAGCGTGTCCTACTCGCTGCAAGAGGCCGCCGCCTTCTCCCCGGACGACTACGCCGAGCAGTCCGGTATCCTCAGCTTCGCGCCCGGCGAGACCGTCAAGACCGTGCGGATATCCATCGTCGACGACGCCGGCCCCACCTTCGACGAGACCTTCCAACTCGACCTCAAGAACCCCGTCAACGGCCTGCTGGGCCGCTCCACCGCCTTCGCCACCATCGTCAACGACGACGGCTTCGAGGGCCAGCCGTCCCTTTCGGTGAGCGACCTCATCGTGGACGAGGCTTCCGGGGAAGCGGTGTTCGTCCTCAAGCTGACCGGCCCCTCCGCCAGCCCGGTCACCCTCGACTACGCCACCGGCGGCGGCGACGCCACCGCCGGCCTAGACTACAGCGCCACCAGCGGCCACCTGAGCTTCGCCCCCGGCGAGACCGTCAAGACCGTGCGGGTGCCGATCCTTTCGGACGGCCTGGCCGAGGCCAGCGAGCGCTTCCAGATTCTGCTCTCCAACGTGACCGGCGCGGCCACGCCCAATCCCAGCGGCGGAGCGCCCTTCCCCGTCGCCACCGCCACCCTCGTCGCCAACGGCGGCGCGGTGGCGGCCAGCCCGCTGCTCTCGGTGGAGAATCTGATTATCGGTGAGGGCCAGGGCTACGCCGACTTCGTGGTGCGGCTCGACGCGCCCAGCGCCGAGACCGTCAGCGTAAGCTACTCCACCGCGCCCGGCACCGCCGAGGACGGCGGCACCAGCGGCGACTACTGGGGCCAGACCGGCACCCTCAGCTTCGCCCCCGGCGAGATGGTCAAGACCGTGCGGGTCTCCCTGTACGACGACGTGGCGGCGGAGACCGTCGAGGGCTTCCGGCTGGTTCTCGGCAACCCGGCCAACGCCGGCCTGGGCCAGCCTTCCGGCCTCGCCACCGTCATCGACAACGACGGCGCCAAGGTCATCCCGGTGGCCACGGTCGGCGATGTCGTGGTGGATGAAGCCACCGGCGAGGCCATCTTCACCGTGCGCCTGGACAAGCCCTCGTCCGGCGTGGTGTCGCTCTCCTACGCCACCCAGGACGGCAGCGCCACTTCCGGCGGCCCCGCCCCGGACTACGTCGCCGCCAGCGGCGCACTGACCTTCGCGCCCGGCGAGATGGCCAAGACCGTCCGCGTCGCTCTGCTTGACGACGGCCTTGAGGAAGCCAGCGAAAAGTTCAGCCTAGTGCTGTCCGATGTCACCGGTGCCACCCTGCCGGTCACCACCGGCACCGCCACCCTCGCCGCCAGCGATGGCGCTCCGGCCAACACCCCACAAATCAATGTGGACGACGTAACGGTCAGCGAGGGCCAGGGCTATGTGGACTTCCTAGTCCGCCTATCCAACCCCGGCACCCAAACCGTTAGCGTGAACTACACCCTCGCGGGCAATACGGCTACCGTGGGCTCGGACTATACCGGCCAGACCGGAACCCTGAGCTTCACCCCCGGCGAAACGGTCAAAACCGTGCGGGTTGCCCTCGTGGACGACACCGCGACCGAAACCATCGAGTCTTTCAAGCTGACCCTGGACACCCCCGCCAACGCCACCCTGGGCCAAGCCACGGGCACGGCCACTGTCGTGGACAACGACGGCGTCACCGGCGCGCCCGTGGTTTCGGTGAACGATATTTCGGTGGACGAGGCCGGCCGCGAGGCCGTGTTCACCGTTACCCTGGACCGGCCCTCCACCGGCGTGGTGACGCTGGATTACGCTACCGGCGGCGGCACCGCCACCGCCGGCTCGGATTACATCGCCGCAACCGGCTCCTTGACCTTCGGCCCCGGCGAGGTCGCCAAGACCGTGCGGGTCTCGTTGAGTGACGATTCTACCTACGAAGGGGGCAACGAGACCTTCGGGTTGACCCTATCGAACATCGTGGGGGCCACGGCGGCGGACGCCAGCGGTACCGCCACTATCATCGACAACGACACCAGTAAGGTTTCGTTGGGCATCGACAATCCTTTGATCGATGAGGCCGGAAAAGCAACCTTCACCGTGACCTTGGACAAAGCGTCCACCGGCACGGTCTCGGTGCATTACCAGACCGCCAACGGTAGCGCCACCGGCGGATCGGACTTCACGGCCATCGGCGGCGATGTCAGCTTCGCTCCCGGCGAAACCTCCAAAACCGTCGAGATCCAGTTGATCGATGACAGAGTTTCCGAAACCAGCGAAAGCTTCACGCTGAACCTGTCGGGCGTCTCCGGGGGCATCCTGGGCCGCGATGCCGCGACCGCCATCATCACCGACAACGACTCCGGCAAGGTGTCCGTTGGCGATGTCCTGGTGGACGAAGCCGCCCAGGAAGCCGTCTTCACGGTCAGCCTGGAAAGGCCATCCTCGGGTACGGTCACACTAAATTACACCACGGCCAACGGCTCCGCCCTGGCGGGTTCGGATTTCATCGCCGCCAGCGGTAGCCTCACTTTCGCTCCAGGCGAATCGACCAAGACCGTCAAGGTCGCCCTGGTCAACGACAACAGCGCCGAATCCAGCGAAACCTTCGGCTTGGCGCTATCGAACATCGTCGGGGCCAGCGCGTCCGACGCCAGCGGCGCGGCCGTCATCGCCGCCAACGATGGAGCCTCATCCGTGCTGCCTCTGCTTACGGTCGAGGACGTGGCCGTGGGCGAGGGCCAGGGCTACGCCGAGTTCGTGGTCCGGCTGAATGCGCCTAGCGCATTGCCGGTCAGCGTCGGCTATTCGACCGCGAACGGCACCGCCGATGCCACGGATTACCTCGCGCAAACCGGCACGCTTTCCTTTGCCTCCGGCGAAACCGTCAAGACCGTTCGTATCGAGTTGACCGACGACATTAAGGTAGAAGGCGGCGAAAATTTCCAATTGGTATTGCACGGCCCTTCCAATGCGGCGATTGGCCGAGCGGCCGGCGCCGCCATGATCGAAGACAACGAGGTCGCCGGATTATCCATACCAAAAGCCTCGGTTGGCGATATCACGGTGGACGAAGTCTCCGGAAAAGCCATGTTCACCGTCAGGCTGGATCAACCCGCCGCCACGGAAGTCACCATCCGCTACGCCACCGCGGACGGCACGGCCCTGGCTGGCAGCGATTACCGGGCTACTAGCGGCACACTGACCTTCGCGCTCGGCGAGACGGAGAAAACAATCGAGGTCCAGGTGCTAAAGCCCGACCTGCTGAATCCGCCAAGTGAAGGAGAAACTGACGAAGCATTCAGCCTGAATCTGTCCGACGCCGTAGGCGCTACCCTACCCGACTCCAAGGGAACAGCCACGATTGTTCACGATACCCCGGCCGCCAACCTGCCGGTGATTCGGGTCGAAAGCGTGGCCGCAAACGAAGGCCAAGGCTACGTGGATTTCTTTGTCAAGCTCGACAATTGGAGCTTCAGCGAAATCAGCGTCGATTACAAGCTGGACAAGGGTTCAGCCGAAGCCGGTTCGGACTTCCAAGACCAATCCGGAACCCTGACCTTCGCGCCCGGAAAAACCGAGACCGTCACCATCAGCGGTATCGATTACATCAAGACCACCCCCGGCGAAACTGTCCAGACCGTAAGGGTTTACCTCGTGGACGACACGCGCGCCGAAACCCCTAATGAAACTTTCAGGCTAGTTCTGAACAACCCCAGCAACGCCAACTTCGAGGGTGAAGTCCAGACCCTCAGCGCCGACGCCACCATCAAGGACAACGACCCCAGCGCCCCAGCCCCCACCGTGACCATCAGCGGCATGGTGATCGACGAAGCCGCCGGCCAAGCAATCTTCACCCTCACCCTGGACCGGCCCACCACCGATCTGGTCTCGCTGAACTACACCACCCGCGACGGCAGCGCCCAAGCCGGTTCCGACTACACGGCCACCAGCGGCGTCCTCAGCTTCGCCCCCGGCGAGACTGTCAAGACCGTCACCGTCGCCCTCGTCAACGACGCCGTCTCGGAATCCAGCGAAAGCTTCGACCTGGTGCTGTCCAACCCGGTGGGCGCGTTGCTGTCCGATCCCGAAGCCACCGAAGCCACGGCCATCATCGCCGCCAACGACGGACCAACCGCCACCCCCGCGATAACCATTGAGGACGCGGTGGCCAACGAGAGCGAAGGCTACGCCGACTTCATCGTCCGGCTCAGCGGCCCCAGCGCCCAAGCGGTCAGCGTCGTTTACGAGACCGACGACGACGACGGCACCGCCGCCCCGAACGGCGACTACACCAGCCAAACCGGCACCCTGACCTTCGCCGCCGGGGAAACCGTCCAGACCGTGCGAATCGCCCTGGTCGACGACGCCGTGGCCGAAACCACGGAAAGCCTGCTGCTCAGGCTAAGCAACCCCGCCAACGCCACCCTAGGCGATGCCGCCGGCCTCGCCACCGTGTTCGACGACGACCTTGTCGCCGACCGGCCCACCCTCTCCATCGGCGACATCGTGGTGGACGCCGCCTCCGGGGAAGCCACCTTCACACTCAGCCTGGACCGCGCCTCGACCGCCACCGTCACCCTGAACTACGCCACCGGCGGCGGCAGCGCCGTGGCCGGAACCGACTACACGGCGGTCGGCGGAACCTTGAGCTTCGCCCCCGGCGAAACCGTCAAGACCGTCAAGGTGCCGCTGCTCGACAACACAGGCCCCGACCGCGACTTTAACCTGACCCTGGCCAACGTGGTCGGCGCCAACGCTCCGGACAGCGCGGGCCAGGCCATCGTCGCCGCCAACGACGCCAACCCGGCGCGAATCTCGACCCTCATCGTGGAAAACGCGCTGGTCGGCGAGGGCCAGGGCTACGCCGACTTCGTGGTGCGGCTCAGCGCCCCCAACAGCAACACCATCACGGTCGATTACGCCACCGCCGACGGCAGCGCCACGGCGGGCGCCACGGGTGACTACCTGGCGCAAACCGGCACCCTCCGTTTCGCGCCCGGCGAAACCGTCAAGACCGTGCGCGTCGCCTTGGCCGACGATAGCGCCCATGAAACCCCCGAGGGCTTCCAACTAGTGTTGAGCAACCCGCAAGGTTTCCAACTGCCCAGCGGCATCCCGTCGAACGCCTGGCTGAGCCAATCCCTGGCCACCGCGACCGTCATCGACAACGACCTGGCGTCGGCGGCCGGCCCGACGCTTTCCATCGGCGACGTAACGGTGGACGAAGCCACCGGAGAGGCGGTGTTCACCCTCGCTCTCGACCGGCCCTCCAGCGGCGCGGTGACACTCGACTACGCAACCGGCGACGGCGGCGCCGTGGCCGGTTCGGACTATTACGCCAGCAGCGGTACCTTAAGCTTTGCTCCCGGCGAAACGGTCAAGACCGTTCGGGTCGCCATCCTTAACGACACCCTCGCCGAAACGGGCGAAACCTTCGACCTGAAGCTGTCCAACGTCGTCGGCGCCGCCGCGCCCGACAAGACCGGCATCGCCGTCATCGCCGAGAGCGACCAGGCCACGGGCACCCCGGTCATCCGGGTCGAGGACGCCAGCGTCCGCGAAGGCCAGGGCTACGCCGAGTTCATCGTCCGCCTAGACGCCCCCAGCGCCAACGCCGTCACCGTCGGTTACGGGACCGCCCCCGGCACGGCCAGCGCGACCAGCGATTTCCTCGGCCAAACCGGCACGCTCGGCTTCGCCGCCGGAGAAACGGTCAAGACCGTCCGGGTCGCCCTCGTAGACGACACCGCCGCCGAGAACACCGAGGGGTTCCAACTGGTCCTGAGCGGCCCGACCAACGCCACTCTGGACCCGAACCACGCCAGCGGCAGCGCCTCGATCGCCGACGACGACATGATCCCGGTTATTCCGGTGGTCTCGATCAGCGATCCCCTGGTGGACGAAGCCGCCCGGGAAGCCGTGTTCACCATCACCTTGGACCGCCCTTCCAACGGCACGGTAGCCATGAACTACGCGACTGGTGGCGGCAACGCCGTGGCCGGAACCGACTACACGGCGGCCAGCGGAGTACTCAGTTTCGCCCCCGGCGAAACCGCCAAGACCGTGCGGATCGCGCTGCTCGACGACGCCGCTGGGGAATCCAGCGAAACCTTCAACCTGTCCCTAACCGCCGTCACCGGCGCCACGGCTCCCGACCGGCAGGGCACCGCCGTCATCGCCGCCAACGACGCCGGGCTCGCGAATACGCCCGTCATCTCCATCGAGGACACACTCGTCGGCGAGGGCCAAGGCTACGCCGACTTCATCGTCCGCCTCGACGCCCCCAGCGCCAACACGGTCATCGTCGATTACCAGACCCAGAACGCCACCGCGACGGTCGGTGAAGACTACCTCGGCCAAACCGGCACGCTCAGCTTCGCCCCCGGCGAAACCGTCAAGACCGTGCGGGTATGGGTCGCGGAGGACAGCGCGTCCGAAACCACCGAGGCTTTCCAACTCGCGCTGAAAAACCCGCAAGCCTTCGATTTGGTCAACAACGCGCCGGCCAACGCACTGCTAGGCCGCACTGTCGGCACCGCCAGCGTGATCGACAACGATTCCGCCGCCGACCTCCCGACGGTTTCGGTAAGCGACATGGTCGTGGACGAAGCCTCCGGGGAGGCCGTCTTTACAGTCGTCCTACACCGGCCATCGAACTACACCGCCACCGTGTCGATGGACTATCAAACCAGCGGCGGCACCGCCGTGGCCGGCTCCGATTACGTCGCCGCCAGCGGCCAACTCAGCTTCGCGCGCGGCGAAACCGTCAAGACCGTGCGGGTCGCGTTGACCGACGATACCGCCCCCGAAAGCGCCGAAACCCTGGGCCTAGCCTTGTCGAACGTAATCGGCGCCAGTGCCCCCGATCCCCTCGCGTCCGCGATCATCGCCGGGAACGACAGCCCCGCGGCTTCCCTCCCCCGCATCGGCGTCGAGGACGCGATCCTCGGCGAAGACCAAGGCTACGTGGACTTTGTCGTCCGCCTCGACGCGCCCAGCGACGGGATAGTCGGCATCGACTACGCGACATCTCCCGGCGGCGCCAGCGAGGATAGCGACTTCATCGGCCAATCCGGCACGCTCCGCTTCGCTCCCGGCGAGACAGTCAAAATCCTCCGCGTCGCCATCGCGGATGACGCCGTGGCCGAACCCACCGAAAGCCTCCAATTGCAACTCAGCAATCCAAGCAACGGCGTATTGGGTCGCTCCACGGGGATCGCCACGATCCTAGACCAAGACAGTGCTCAGGACATACCCCTGGTCTCGGTCGGCAATATCCTGATCGACGAAACCACGGGCGAGGCGGTATTCACCGTCAGCCTGAATCGGCCAGTTCCCTCGACCGGCATCGTGTCGATGGAATACGCCACGGGCGGAGGCACCGCGACCGCCGGCTCCGACTACATCGCCCAAACCGGCATCCTCACCTTCACCCCCGGAGAAGTCGCGAAAACCGTCCGCGTCACGCTGAATAACGACACCACCCCGGAGAACAGTGAAAGCTTCTTCCTGAACCTGTCGAACATCGACGGCGCCATCGCCCCCGCGCCCAGTGGCATCGCGGTAATCGCCGCCAATGACGCCGCCGCCCTCGACAAGCCTCGACTCAGTGTCGAGGATACGGTGGTGGGCGAGGACCAGGGCTACGCCGATTTCACGATCCGCCTCGACGCCCCCGGCACCCAAACCGTCAGCGTGCATTACGTACTAGCCGATGGCACCGCCCTCGCCGGGTCCGCGTATGCCGCTCAATCCGGCACCCTAAGCTTTGCTCCCGGCGAGATGGCCAAGACCGTGCGGGTCGCCTTGATCGACGACACCCAGCCGGAACCGACCCAGGGCTTCCAAATCACCTTGGATACCCCGACCAACGCCACGCTGAGCCGGGCGACGGGGCTCGCCACCCTCGTGGACAACGACGCGGCCACCGGAACGCCAACGGTCACGGTTAGCGATATCACGGTGGACGAATCCGCCCACGAAGCGGTGTTCAGCCTGGTCTTGAACCGGCCCTCCACCGGAACGGTTTCGCTGGATTACCAGGCCGCCGACGGCACCGCCCTGGCCGGATCCGACTACGTCGCGGCGCAAGGCACGCTGGCCTTCGCCCCCGGCGAGGTGGTTAAAACCATCCGCGTCGCCCTGATCGACGATCCGAACGCCGAACCCGACGAAACCTTCAACCTGAACCTCTCGAACCTCGGGGGCGCCGACGCGGCCTCGGACATCTCGGCAATCGCCACCATCGCCGCCAACGACACGGCCCCGGCGGACATGCCCAAGCTCAACGTGGAAAACTCCATAGTCGGCGAAAGCCAGGGCTATGTCGATTTCGTGGTCCGGCTCGACGCGCCCAGCGGCAAGCCAGTCACGGTCGATTACACGACCGGCGACGGCACCGCCACGGCGGGCGCGAGCGGCGATTACATCACCCAGTCCGGAACCCTCAGCTTCGCCCCAGGCGAAACCGCCAAGACGGTGCGCGTCGCCATCGTCGCCGACAGCAACATCGAGTCCTCGGAACAGTTCACACTGAAACTGAGCAACCCGGCCAACGCCGCGCTGAACCAGGACACCGCCACCGCCACCATCATCGATGACGGCTCCACCGCCGTGCCGGTGATTTCCATCGCCGACGCCGCGGTGAACGAACAAGACGGCAACGCGAAACTCGTGGTGACCTTGGACAAGCCCAGCTTGCAAACCGTATCCGTCGATTACGCAACGGTGGACGACACGGCAACCGCTCTCGGTGACTACACCACGACGACCGGCACACTCATCTTCAAACCCGGCGAAACCTCCAAGGAAATCTTGGTGCCCATCGCCAACGACACCCTGCCCGAAGGCGAGGAGCGTTTCGGCGTCTCGCTGGCCAACCCCACCGGAGCCACGCTCGGCGACGCCACCGCCCGGGTTTCGATAGCCGCGAGCGATAGCAATCCGCCGGTGGCGGCCGCCGACCTCTTCATCGTGGCGGAGGACAGCGGCGCCAACCGCCTCGACACGCTCGCCAACGACGATGACCCGGATGGAGGTACATTAACGATCACCCAAGTCTCGACGCCGACCCACGGCACGGCGGCCATCGCCGCCGACGGTTCCATCACCTATACCCCTTCGGCCGGCTACTCCGGCGAGGATGGTTTTACCTACACCATCAGCGATAGCAACGGCTACACCGACACCGCCTCGGTCGCCGTGGCCGTGATACCCAGCAACGACCCGCCGATCCTGGCCACGCCCATACCCGATCAAACCGCCATCGCGAACCGACCCTTCTTCGGCTACGTGGTTACGACCGACACCTTCGCCGACCCGGACCCCGGCGACAGGCTCGCCTACAGCGCCCGGAAAGAGGACGGCTCGCCCTTGCCGGCGTGGCTGACTTTCGATCCGGCCACCCGCACTTTTTCAGGTACGCCGGGCAGCGGGGACACGGGAACATTCAATGTCAAGGTGACGGCCACCGACAGCGGTTTCGCGAGCATTTCCGACGTGTTCGCCTTCACGGTGTACCCCACCGGGACCGCGTCCTCCAACGCGGCGGGCAACAGCCCGCCCGCCACCCAAAACGCCGCCGCCTCGACCCAAGAAGGCGGCGCCTACACTTTCAAGAGCGCCGACTTCCCGTTCACCGATCCGGATTCGGGCAATACGCTGGGAGAGATAAAAATCGACAGCCTGCCCTCGGAAGGGCTAATCACGCTGAACGGACAATCCGTGCATACCGGCCAATCCATCGCGCGTTCCGATATCGACGCCGGACACCTGGCTTATCAGGCGCCGGGCACGGTCGCGAGCGAGTGGGCGCAACACTTCGCGTTCAAGGTTGGCGATGGGCTGAGCTTCTCGGCGAACGCCAGCCAGTTCACCCTGAACATCGCGCCAGCCAGCGGCGAGGCCCAGTTCGCCGGCGACTCCGGCCAACTCAGCGGCAAAAACCGAGCCGATGTCCTGATCGGCAACGATAACGGCGTCAAACTGAACGGCCTGGGCGGCAACGACCGGCTATACGGCGCCGACGGCGCGGACATCCTCAAGGGTGGAACGGGCAACGATTACCTGTCGGGCGGGAGCGGCGGCGACAAGCTGCATGGCCAAGCCGGCAAGGACACCCTCGTTGGCGGCGCCGGCAACGATGTACTCGACGGTGGCGCCGGCAAGGATGTCTACCGCTACCTGGCCGGCGAGCTAGGGCTGGGCGATCTCCAAGCGGGTACGCATGACGCGATCAAGGCGACCAAGGGCGACACCATCGCTTTCGATCCCAGCCTGTGGTCGCACTTGACCCAGCAGGGAGACTCGCTGGGCGGCTTGGCCGGCCAGGTGCTGGGCCAGCGGATCGGCGTCGGCACCAACATCGCCTTCGACGGCCACTCCCTACAAATCGACGTGAACGGCGACGGCCAGTTCCAGGCCGGACTAGATGTCGGCATCGATATCGTTGGCGTACACAAGGTCAGCGTCGATGCCAGCGGGGCGTTCTTGCTGCTCGGCTGAATCCTCGAAATGGGCAAGGCGGGTTCCTGCCTTGCCCTACGCCCAACTGAAAAGGTAACCAAAATGCGCCGCCTACCGTTGCAACACGCTCGCACTGGAGCTAGCGATTCCGATGCCAGCTATCTCCATGCGACTACAATGGCGCACTATTCTCCATAACTTTTTGTTATTAGAATCACTCTCCGGCCAGCCAGGGAGGAGGCCATGGCATCCACCTTCAGTTTGAGAGCGAACGATTCATGAGCACGACAAACGCATACCACAAAGCCGACCTCCCCCCTAGCGCGACCTACACCTTGACCGTCTCGGACTTCCCATTCCAAGACACCAATCCCGCCGCTAGCCTGAGAAAAGTTTTGATCGCTCCACCGGCGGAAGGCCAGCTTTTGTTGAACGGCAACCCGTTGACGGCTAACACAATCATACTCACCGCCGTTATCAATGCCGGACACCTCGCGTATCAGGCTCCAGCGTATACCGCCAACTCTTATCTAAACGACTGGGTGCAGCATATCGTCTATCAGGTGGATTCGGGCTCGGGCCTTAGCGCCATCAAAAACCAGTTCGACTTCTACCTCACCCCGCCCGCCAGCACCGCCGCCACTCCCGTCATCCTCGGCAGCGAGACCATAGATACGCTCAAGGGCCATGGCAAGGCCGAGCTCGTCATCGGCTACGGTGGCGACGACACGATTTACGGCCTAGGCGGTAGCGACCAATTATTCGGAGGCGACGGCAACGACACCCTCGCGGGTGGATTCGGCAACGATTACCTCGCCGGCGGGGCGAACAATGACACGCTCTATGGTGGAGCGGGCAAAATAAAATCCGGGTCCATGTCGGGCAACGATGTCCTCGTCGGATCGGGCAACGATATCCTCAATGGCGGGGCGGGTAGCGACCGTCTCTATGGCGGGAACGGCAAGGACACCTTGGTCGGCGGGGCGGGCAACGATAGCCTCGATGGTGGGATGGGGAAGGATATCTACCGCTATCTGGCCAGCCAACTCGGTCTGGACGATCTCCGCGCCGGAGACCAGGACACGATTTACGCAACCCGAGGCGATACCATCGCTTTCAGCGATAGCGTGTGGTCGAGCTTGCGCATAGGCGGAACCAGCCTCGCGGCCAGCACCGGAAAAATCCCGCTGACGCCGAATATGGGTCCGGACACCAATATCGCCTTCAACGGCAACGCGATCACCCTCGACCTCAACGGCGATGGACAATTCCAATCCAACATGGATTTAACCATCAAGACCGTGGGCGTACATCACGTGACCGTCGATCATGGCTTCCTCGTGCTCACCTAGACTGTTTTCAATCGCGGGTTGTAGAGAAGCAACACACTCGCCCCTACAGCATCCCGCCTCGACGGTGCCGTTCGATCCGCGGGCGGACATGGACACGCTGTTGGCGCGGATGGCTCAGGTCTTCGGCGAAGTCCGCCCGCGATTCGATGCCCTAGTTCTCGGCCTGGCCTGGCGCAACCTCCAAGACGGCGGTGTGGTCCGGGTACTCTAAAGGCAGAGGCCGAACTCGCGACCACACAGCCGCGACCCAGCCGTCCGTGCCGCCATAACCCCCCGATACTGCGCCTCCTCGAACAGCGAAAACCCCGACAAATCCGAATGGGCGGGATGAATCCTTCCAAAGCCTCCGGCCACCCATTCCCGCTCGCCATGCCATAGCGAACCCGGACTCGGGCGCGCCATGGCGTGGCCCCAGCGGAAGATATCGACGCGCTCGGCCAGCTCGCGAATGTCGGGATGGGGCCGGGACAAATCGGCCAGAATCGATTCGGTCCAGTCGTAAGCATTTCGGCTCAGCAGTAGCTTCCGCCCCGCCTCCGGGGTGAACTCGCTCAGGGGCCGGTAATAGGTCAGCACCGTGCCCTCCTCTCGGCTGCGCCAATCCTGATGGGTGGCGACCACATAGCCCAGCGAGGGGCTTTGGTGCAGCACGTTGTCCCAGGCCAGCGGAGCCCCGCCGCGCGATTCCGGGAAGCCCCGCAAGGTTAGATTGGCCACCAGCCAAGGCGCGTAGCCGAAGCCCTGGACGGCATGGCGCAAGGCTTCCGGCAGGTTTCCGCAAACATGCGGCAGCAGAAAGCTCGGCGCGGCCCACACCACTTGTTCAGCCAGCCAGCGCGTCACCTGTTGGCTTTCCATGTCGAAGGCGTCCACCGCCACCCCGCCGGCGATTTCCGCCACGCGGAACACCGCTTGCCGACGCGCGATCCGGGCATCCAGCCGCTCGGCCAAACGGCGCGCGATCCAGCCATTGCCCTCCGGCCAGGTCAGCACCGCGCCCTCGCGAACATCCTCGCCCCCGCCAGTGCGGCTGGTGAAATAATGCAATCCGGCCCAGGCGGAAGTCTGGCCGGAAGCGCAACCGAAATCGTCGCGGCAGGCGTAATCGACATACCAATGGAGATAAGGCGAATCGAAGCCTTGTTCCAACAACCAATCCCGCATCGAGCCGCGATCCAGCCCTAGCAATCGCTCGTCGCGGGAACTCTCCGCCATGGGCAGGGCGAACGCCCGTTTCCCGTCGCCGCCGCGCCGCTGCCGGTAATCCTCCATCAGCGCGAAGAAGCGCCGGTATTGCTCCAGATCGCGCCGGCCGACGCCGCGCTTGGGCAACAAGCCTTCCTGCCAGCCGCCGTGCAGGAACAACCGCTCTTGCGGCGCGAAGCACAGATGGCGCTCGCCGTAACGCGGTTCCGGTGCGTTGGGATCGCCCAGCAGCACACCCAGATCGGACAAGAGCAGGCGCACCCAGGGCAGATCCACGCCGGGCAGCGGCAGATAATGGGCGCCCCAGGGATAGGCCGACACCCGATTCTCGCCGTAACGGGAATTGCCGCCAGGCTGTTGTTCGAGTTCCAGCAGGCGAAAATCCTCGAACCCCGAACGCCTCAGCCACCAGGCGGCGGACAAGCCGGCGATGCCGCCGCCGACGATGAGCAAGGGAATCCGCCGCTGCTCCGAGGGTTCGGGCCAGTCCGCGCCGCGCAGCTTGTGGCCGGTGAGGAAGGAAGGGCCGAGCAATTCGCCGTCGGGCCGGGGGTCGCGGCCGGAGGCAGTGGGAACCAAGCCGGCACCCAGTCCGGACAGGAGGGAGAGGCAGAATTGGCGGCGGCGCATGGCGGCCGGGCCTTACGCCGTTTCTCCGTGCCGCAGTTCATCCAGCAGTTCGGGATGTCGATCCAGCAGGCGAAACAGGTTGACGACCGCCGCCACCGGCTTGGCTTGGCCGTGCTCGTAACGGGAAAAGGCGTTCTTGCCGCCTCCCGCGAGCCGGGCCGCCTCGTCCTGGGTCAACCCCAGCCGCCTGCGGATGCGGGAAAGGTCGCGCCCGACATCCTTGGCGTGCTGTTCTCGGACAAAAGCCCGGAATGCCTGGAACTCGGCTTCGGTGGCCTTGAGATCATCGCCATTGATGATGCCCTCCTCGCAATGGTCGCACCAGAAACCGGGTTGTTCGATCACCCGCTCGTATTCCGCGATATCAACGACCACCCGCTTGACTCGATGGGATAAGGCGCCAATACCGCAGACGGGGCAACGAGTTCCTTCAAGGCTCATCGTGCAACCTCTTGAATGAAATAGTGAAATAGCCGTCCGCAGCGCGCTGGAATTTGACGTAAAGTTCTACGCCCCGATGCGCCGCATGGTACACATCCTGCCAGACGCGATGATCGGCATGGGTGGTCATGCTCTTGTAGAAATTATTACGGGAAAGCCGCCGCACCACCGTCACCGCTTCGTCATAGTCCCAATCCAAACGGGCGATCCCGACCTGGGCCGAAAACGTCAGCCTCAGCCCGACCACATCGCGCATTTGCTCTTGAATGGCCTTGAGCGGGTAATGAGGAGTGCGCTTTTCCATGGGGCGGATCATCCCCTGTCAGGGGAATTTCAGCAAGCTCGGCATCAAAAGCCGGATCAACCACATCATCATTTCTTGTCAAATGACCCAATCACAAAAAAAGCCGCGAAACAGGTTGCCTATCCCCGTTCCGCGGCCCAGCGTGGTGGCGAACCATCGCGTTATGCCCTAAACGATGGCTCGCCTCTCTCTCAACTCAATCCATCGGAGCACCGGGTCAGCCGGTCGCGCGCGCGGCCTTGGGCGCGGCTTCCGCCAGCTTGCCGGCCTCGTACATTTCCTTGTAGACCGCCGCCACGGCCTGCTCCATGGGCTCCATGGCGTGTTCCCCGTTGGGGATGATGCCGGCCTCTTCCAACTGGCCCCAAGGCTCGTAGCCGATCTTGGAGCACAGCACCACCTCGCAGCCTTCCAGGGTGCGGATGTTGCGGTCCAGCGCGGTTTCCGCGTCGCCGCAGGTGTCCCCGCCGGAGCAGTACAAATCGGTCTTGCGATGGTGGATGAAGCGCACGCCGTCCGGCGACGCCTCGTAGATCAGGAACTCCTTGGCGTGGCCGAAGTGCTGGTTGATGACGCCCTGCCCTTGCGTCGCGACCGCCATCAGCACCGGCCGCTCGCCGGCCGGCACGCCGTTGGGCGCTTTCGCCTTGGCCTTGTCGGCGCGCTTGGATTCCATCTCGGCCATGATGCCATCCTGCACCGCCTTGCGGGTTTCCATGGCCTTGGTGTAATCGATGACCATCTCGTCGATCTTGTCCAGGGTGAACTCGGAACCCCGGTCCTCGCCCAGGAGGCCCACGGCGTCGGC
>SXGT01773962.1_pt1 | contig 21014 bp, 14 predicted proteins | sample 3176221 | NCBI WGS metagenome assembly SXGT01 (sample SAMN11356862, study PRJNA531348) | freshwater metagenome | isolation source: freshwater sample F1-120 | place: China: Fuxian Lake, Yuxi | collected 2017-12-25
ATTGTGCATCCGCGAGTTTCTGCCGCGGCGCCACCTGCTGTCCTATCTAGAGTCGGTCCTGCGCGTGTACAACCTGCTCGGCCGGCGCGAAAAAATCTTCAAGTCGCGCATAAAGATCCTGGTCGGCGCACTCGGCATCGAGCGCTTCCGGGCCATGGTCGAGGAGGACTGGGCCGAGAACCGGGATGGCGCGCTGGTGGTGGACGACGCCGAGATCGAGCGGATGCAGAGCTTCTTCGCGCCTGCGGCCTATGCCGAACTGACATCGTCGGATGCCCTGCTCGAGTCGTTTCGCCACTCGGCGGACGAGGCGTTTGCGCGCTGGGCGCGCAACGACGTCGTGCTGCATCGCCAGCCCGGCTACAGCGCGGTCGTGCTCTCGCTCAAGTCGTTCGATTCACCGGCGGGTGATCTCAGCGACAGCCAGATGGACGCCGTCGCGGCGCTCGCCGAGCGCTTCGGCTTTGGCGAGATCCGCACGACCCACACCCAGGATCTCGTCCTGCCCGACGTTCGTACCAGCGATCTGCCCGAACTCTGGCGCGAACTCGTGGCGCTCGACCTCGCCACCGCCAACGTCGGCCGGCTGACCGACCTGATCTGCTGCCCCGGCCTCGACTTCTGCAATCTGGCCAACGCGCGCTCGATTCCCGTCGGCCAGGAGATCCGCCAGCGCTTCGACGATCTCGACTATCTGGACGACATCGGGCCGGTGAGCGTCAAGATCTCGGGTTGCATCAACGCCTGTGGCCATCACCACGTCGGCAACATCGGCATCCTCGGGATCGACAAGAAGGGAATCGAGCACTACCAGCTCATGCTCGGCGGCTCGGCCGACGATGATGCTTCGCTCGGCCGTGTGCTCGGGCCGGCCTTCCCCCGCGAGGCGATCGTTGCGGCGGTCGAGAAAGTATTGCGGGTCTATCTGACGCTGCGCGAGGGCGCGGACGAGGCTTTCATCGAGACCTATCGGCGCCTCGGCGATGCGCCTTTCCGCGACGCTCTCTACGGCGATGTGCTCTATGCGCACCAGGCAGAGGCGTAGGCAGGCCGTGCAGCCGTGCCGGGACCGGGACGAACGGGTGCGGGGGCCGCACTCGCGGGGGTTGCGATGAGGATCATTCGCCAGCGCCAGATCGTGGAAGATGGCTGGCAGCATGTGGCCGACGCCGACCCGCTGCCTGCGTCGGGCGACGTGATCGTGTCGCTGGCGCGCTGGCAGCGCGAACGCGAAGTCCTGTGCGGTCGCAGCGGCGGTCGGGTCGGCGTGCGCTTGCCCAACGATCGCCCCTTGTCGGAGATCGCCCCCGATTTGGCGCAGATCTCGCTGGTCGCGATCGAGTTTCCCAAATACCGCGACGGCCGCGGCATGAGTCTGGCGCGTCTGCTGCGCCAGCGGCACGGCTTCCACGGCGAGATCCGGGCGGTCGGCAATGTGCTGCGCGACCAGATGGCCTACCTGGAGCGCTGCGGCTTCGACGCCTTCGAACTCACGCCGGGCAAGAGCCTTGAGAGCGCGCTCGAAGCCTTCGACGAGATCAGCGTCACCTATCAGGACGCGGTCGAAGCGCGCTCCGTGCCCCGCTACGGCCGGAGCCGCTGAGGTCGCACGGGAGCGACGTCTCGCTCCCGAACGCGGCTGCTCATCGCTCTCGAGCTGTCGGCCTTTGGCCGACGGATCGGATCGGCGGGCCCGAAGGGGCTCTGGCCCGATTCGCCCCGGCTGACTTGGCCTTGCAGGTCGCGTTGGATCTCGATCTCGAATGCTCGTGTGGGCCGGGGTGGCCTTGAGGCCGGGGGAGGGCGAGCTTCGACGAACGTGGCACCGGCCCTCGAAGGTCCGGGGTTTCCTGGAGGCGGCCGAGGGGCTAGAGTCAGGGCGTCGTCAATGGGGGCGACCTGGTTTCGACGGGGGTGATGACGGCAGGGGCGGCACGCCGAGGTTCCGGTGGCCTCGTTAAACATCCGGACTGCATTTAACTGCAGACAATTTCCCGTACGCTCTCGCGGCTTAGTCCGTGAGCGTCCGCCCGGCCCTCTCCCACTGGGTTGAAGCGGGCGTCAAACTCGTGGGATCGGGAGCAGGCCTCCGCTGGAGGGTCGGTTCCTCAAATCTTTCTGGCTGGTCGCAAGGGACCCCGCGCATGGGGGCCGAGGCGGCGAGATCAAAACGTGCGCTAAGCGTGTAGAGACCTTTGCTTGAATGCCTTCGGACGGGGGTTCGATTCCCCCCGCCTCCACTTTCCCGCGCAGCGGGGCCGTGGCCGCCAACGCGGCCCGGCCCCGCAACGCATCCCGCTTCCGGACCGGGGCGAATGCCTCGTCGAGGTTGAGTGGCCAGCACGGAAACGGCGGCAGAAGTGGCGAGCGCGCTCTGGTGACCACGCGGGTCGCGTCGGGGGCAACATTGACGGGAGATGCCCAAGACCGCTCTGATCCATTTTCATGAAGTCAGGATGTTGCGCCCGCAGTTCGATTCCCCCGCATCTCGCAGCGGGCGCTCCGGCAGCTCGACGGTGACCCTTCTGGCGGGTTTCATTGCCCAGGAGGATGCCAGCATGGCGACCAGTGTCCAGGCTTGGGGTTTGGGCGTCCTGAATGACTGCCGGTTCCGAGGTAGCGGGGCGACTTGCCGGAGGATGCGGGCGGTTGGGGGCAGGTCACGAAAGCCGGACCTATGCTCCGGTCACGGAGAGGGTCGTCGTTGCCGGTTGCGATCGCGAGACTCTGCCGGGCGATGGTTTGAGAGTCACCGAGGACCTATCGAACGCGAGAGTGTGCCTGCCCTGCAGGGCAAGGGCCGTTCAGCATTGAATCCATCCGTTTCCCCATGCGGTTGCTGGGCAAGTTGCCAAGGGCGACTTCATGACATCTACTGCCGCAGAGACCGCAAAGGAGTCGAGCATGGCCAGTCCGATGGAGGTTAGGGAGTCGCACGAGCAGTTCAGCGCGGCGTGGTCGCTCTATGCGCGTTGTAGCGGCGCTGGAGAGGTCGTCGAAATGGACGGTCTCCGCGTCGCGAACGCACGCCAACCGTGGTACCTCATGAACGCAGCCCTGCTCACTGCGCCGGTGTCCTCCCAAAAGAACTTGTCCGCACTCGCCGACGCGGCGATCCGGTGTTTCGCAAGCGAAAAGACGCCTTGGTTCCTCGCTGGCAGCCAGCAGTGGCTGGGCGATGGTGCCACCGAGACGCTGTCACGCCTTGGTTTTTCGAAGGCGTTCACGGTCGTCGGCATGGTCACTGAGCGGCTCGCGCCACCGGCCCGCCCGTTGCCAGAGGTGGAGACGCGCCGCATCGATGATGAGAGGGGCCAGCAGGCGCTCGCGGATCTGAACGCTACCGCCTACGACATCTCGGCCGAGTGGGTGCGCGGGGCCGTCGCGGGCGAGTCGCTGTGGCAAACACCGCTCTACGGCTACAACGCGTATGTGGACGGCCAGCCCGTGGCGACGGCCTTCGCCGTGCCGCTCAGCGGCGTCCTCTACGTCGCCTTCGTGGCCACGGCAGTCGCCCACCGCCGCCGCGGATTCGCTGACCTTGTCATGCGACGCTGCCTGGAGGATGCGACCCGGGAAACCGGCATCACGCGGACCGTCCTCCATGCGACCGCCGACGGCTACCCCGCGTACATCAAGATGGGTTACAGGCCGGTCGACGAGTTTTCGTTGTACGTTCTTCCATAGAGCGCTTCCGGTCTTCGGATGCGGCGGTGGCCCACTGGCGTTGAGGCCTCCTCCGCCAGTCCCTTATTCGGGTTGGCCCGGGAGGGGGCTTGGAGGGGGGAGCATGTGGCTACGTCTGACAAGCCCGACAGGCCGCCATCCGGCAAATCACGGGGATGTCTCGCAGACTGGTGATCAGATGAGCTGAAGGTGGCGGCGCCTTCGCGGTCGGGGCCGTCGGGTGCTCCGATGCTCACGAGCCGGGCGGAATGGGGGGGCATGTCGGAGAATCCTGGCGAGTCGAGCCGTCAACGACGCTCTGAGGCGCGAGGCGGCCCCATTCCTCCGTCGCGGGAGCAACCCCGCTCGGGCGTTCGTGCGACCACGCTCCTCGGCCTGGCTGCGATCGTCGCCGCAATCCTCGCCGTGAGCCCCGGCTGCGGGAGCGTCCCGGCGCCCCGCGCCGAGGATCTGCCGACGGCCACCAAAATCAAGCACCTGATCGTGGTGGTCGACGAAAACGAAGCCTTTACCCGAATGTTTGCCACGTACCCCTGGGCAGCGAATCCGGCGGACGAAGCAAGCCCGCGTTTCTACGGCAAGGTCGGCAACAAGGCCCCCCGGAACTATCTCGAGCTCGACGCGAGCGGCCTTCCGGTCAACGCCGGCGGTCAGCCCATCCGGCAGTTCTCGCCGACGACGCCACGCCCGGTGTTCAATTCGTGGCTGACGAAGAATCCGAACGCCATCAACCCCTATCGACTCAACGCGGGTACGTTCATCTGCTACAACAGCCATGAGTACGATTCCGAACTCTGGTCCTACGGAATCTGGCAAGGCGGCAGTCATGACGCGCCTGGCGACATGCAGGCCGATCAGTTCGTTCGCTACGGCGGCGGCGGTTACGGCGGCAGCATCGTCGGCAATCACTTCACGCTGCCCGCGCACCTCGCGCAGACGGATTCGCCTTACTATCGTACGCGCTTCGGTTGGGCGTGCCTCGGGCCGGCGAACGATCGCCGCAATGTTTCCAACGGCGCCGGGGATCCCGGATCGGCCGCGTCGGTCTCACCAAACCTCGAGTTGATGCAGGGCCAGGACATGCTGGCCGGTACGAACTTTGCGCCGAGCGTCACCTATGACCCGGAAGGGCGCAGTTTCTACACGGAGCGATTTGGCGATGTGATGGGCTATTGGGACGGCAATGCCGTTCAGGCTCTCTGGCGCTACGCGCAGGCGGGGACGCTCAGCGACAACTTCCACCAGCTCACGTACGGTCCGTCCACGCTCGGGCATCTCTATCTGACCTTCGGCACGACCGGGCCCCTCTCCGCCCCGCAGGCGGCGGACGGGGCGCTCGCCAAAGCCCTCGCCGAACGTCTGGTGACACGTGACGCCATGGGGCAGTACTTCATGAGCGAGAACCTCATGCCCGCTCTCGATGATTGTAGCGAGGCGGTTCTCGAGGACATCCCGGGCGAGACTCGCTCGCCTCTCCGCGTGATCGTCAATGCTGCCAACCTCGGAGACCGCTTGAATGCCGGGGGCGTCAGCTGGGGATGGTTCAATGCCGGATTTCGAAGTGCGAGCGGGTCGGCCAATTGCAAGGGGAGCGGGCTGAGTCAGTTTGGAACGTCTGCGCCAGAGTACTCGGCCGGAACCGAGCCTTTTCAGTATTCCAAAACCACATCCAACCCCCGTCACGTTCCGCCGCTCCCCGGCGAGGTCGGCCACGCGGGGCCGGCGAATCATCAGTACGACCTGAGCGATTTCGCCCAGGCGCTGCAGGATGACCTCTTGCCCGCCGTCTCCTTTCTGAAGCCCAAGACCTACCAGAGTGGGCACGGCGATTTTTCGGGGCCGACGGACGAACAACTGTGGCTCGTCAACGTCATGAACCTCATCCAGACCTCGGGGGTCTATGCGCGCGGAGATACGGCCGTCATCATCACGCAGGATGACTCCGACGGCACGTACGACCCTGTCCTCCTTGCGCCAGAACAGACCTGGAACGGCGGAACCATGATTGGTCCGGGTCCGCGGCTGTCCTTCGTGCTGGTTGCGCCCTGGGCCAGGCGCAATTTCGTGGATAGCGTACACACCGACCAGTCGTCGGTTGCCAGATTCATCAAGTATAATTGGGGCCTCGGCGACGCGCCGATGAATCCCTATTCGACCGAAGAGACGTCCGGCTCGTTGCTGTCGATGTTTGACTTCGATCAGCCCGTGGAGACGAAGCCGGTCCTGCTCTACTGCGACGGCAGTCCCTACGATGGCAGCACGGGGACACCGCCGCCGATGCTCGGAACCTTCTCTGGCCCGGTCACGACGACGCCCGACAACGACATTGTCGCCTACCTGAGCGCCGCAGTGCCGCCCGGGTCGCACGGCCTCGTCCCTCCGAACCGCAATCGACCGATTCGCAAGGAGGGGTTCGAGACCCGCGACGGCCATTACGAGTGCGCTAACCAGTTTGGCTATTAGCACCACGACCAGGAACTCTTCCGCGCGGCCGATTCCGGGAGAAGGGTGTCCGGCGAAGAGCTGACGATCGCTGCCCACTTGCTGCCGGTCAATCTGCCCTCGCGGTCATCGAGCCACCCGTTGATCGGGCTCCGCTCTCGCTCGTTGATCGGCGCCGTGGCGGGCGCTGCGAGAACCGCGTCCGGGCCAGGGCGAGGGCGCGCGTGACGTCAGCTGCCCCCAGACCCCTGCCGCAGGACGCAGGATCAGCCCACGTTCAGCCACGATGGCGGCGGCCGAGGCGCAGTGGCAGCCAGCGCGGCACCGCGCGGCAGTACTCTTCGTAAGCGGGGCCGAAGCGGTGGCGCAGGTCGGGCTCCTCGTAGAGGACGACGAAGAGGTGGAAGCCGGCGGCCACACAGACGGCCCAGCCGAGCACGTCGGCGCTCGGCAAGGCGAGGGCCTCGCCGAGGAGAATCGAGACGACCGCGATGTAGCCGGGATTTCGGCTGTGGCGGAAGACTCCACCCACGACCAGTCGCGAGGGCGGCAGGATGGGTGCGGGGGTGCCGTGGCCCTCGCGCACGAAACGCACGAGAAAGCGCATCAGCCCCACAAGGCCGGCCGCGATCAGCCCGATCCCCGCGAGGCGCGAGAACTCGGTCTCGAGGAGCGGCGGGCGGAACTCGAAGCCGCTGATCCACCAGGGGACGAGGCCCACCACCGTCCCCGGGGCGAGCAGCGCGAACACGACCGTCGCCGGTGCGGCCCAGCGTGGTGGCAGATCACGCGCGCGACCGGCGCTGGGTGGTGTGTCGGGCATGTCCCGAGTCTGCCCGCTCGGCAGGCCGAAGTCATGCGCGCCAAGGCAGCGCCGGGGAGCGCGGCGCAGGCCGGCAGGGACGTCGCTCAGCTCAGCCGGGCCAGCGCCTCGGCGGCGGCAATCGCCGCCACCAGAATTGCCCCGAGGCGTATCGTCATGCGCTGTTCGAGGTGAGCAAGCCGCCCGTCGAGACGGATCTCGAAGCGCCGCTCCAACTCGACGAGACGTTTGTCGATGTGCCGCTCGAGAGTCTCGAAGCGGACTTCGATCTGGGCGAAGCGGCCGTTCATCTGCGTCGCCAGCTCGCGCAGATCCTGTTTGCTCGCGAGTTCGTCGGTCATCAGTGCGCCCAACGCGGCGGCCTGCCCATCGGCCTGCTGCTCGCTGAAGCCAGCTTCCCGCAAGCGTCGTGCGTAGGCAAGAGTATCGAGTGCGAGCGCCATCGGGACTCCCCTCCGCGCTGTGTCCGGGACGGGGCCACTCGCTTCGCGGGTGCAGTGGCCGTGTCCTTCCCCGGCCGGAGACATGCCTCTGCCAGTCACGAATCGCCATGTCCGCGGCGACAAGAATCCGTGCGGGCGTGGGGCAGGCTCTTCGTCCTGTCACCGGGGCCGGCTTCGCTGCAGGCCGCCGCACGGTTCGGCCAGCGTTCGGGCGCGGCCGGCGCGCCGCTCACTCCGGCAAGCAGGCGCTCGGCGCGGACGAATCCATCGCGCGCCAGCTTCGTCCCGCAACGAAGCTCTGCGTGCCCCCAAATTCGAGGCAGAACACACTCTCGCCGAGTTCGAGACGGATCTGTGTCGTGCCCGGATCCGCCGCGAGGTCGATCCCGAACCCGCCGCCGAGCTTGGCCAGCACCAGCCTGCCTGGCTTGACGATCACCGCGATCTTCTCGCCGTCGACCCGACCGACGAAGCGGTAGCCCGCATTCTGGCCGGCTGCGCCGATGTAGCTCCAGGCCTGCGTCGGAGGATCCTGGGGCAGGGAGCGGCTGATGTCGCACGCGCCGCTCGCGCAGCCACCACTCATCGTCAAGCGGAGGCTGCCGCCGTGGAGGACAGGATCGTCCGCCGAGCCGTTGCCGGCGCCGAGGTCGCTCGAGCTGTCGAGCGAGAGGACCGACAGCCGCTGCGAGGCGGGGTTCGCGGGCACCTTGAGGGTGAGACGGCTGCCCGCGAGCAGCAGTGCCGACGGCGTAGCCGCGATCCGCCGGATCTCGCCGTCAAATAATGCAGTCACATACACGGCGCCGTCCGGTCCGCGGACCAGATCGACCACGCCGCCGGCGTCCGTGACGATCGTGGTCGGTGTCAGCAGTCCATCCCGTCCGGCCGTGGGATTCGCGAGAGAGATGGTGCCCGCAGTGAAGTCCGCGAAGACGTAGGCGTACTCCGCGGAGAGAAAGGCGCTGCCCGCGAAGGTGCCGCCCGTGATCGACGTACCGAGCGCGGGCAGGGTCGCCTCGCCGGGGCAGCTGCCGCCATGTGAGTAGCTGAAGATCGGTGCTGTGTAGCTTCCAGGATTGCAACCCGCGGGAAAGTTGGCTTCACAGGCAGGCCAGCCGTGGTTCTCCCCGGCCTCGACGATATCGATCTCCTCGAAGGCCAGGTCGCCGACGTCCGCCACCCAGAGCTTCCCCGAGAGGGGGTCGAAATCCATGCGCCAAGGGTTGCGCAGACCCCAGGCAAAGATCTCCTCGCGCACCCCGGGCTGTCCCACCAGTGGGTTGTCCGCCGGGATGGCTCCATCGCGCGTCAGGCGAAGGATTTTCCCTTCGAGCGCATTGAGATCTTGCGCGTAGGAGTTGGTCGATGACCCCGGACAGCCCCGGTTGTCGCCGCGGCCGCCATCGCCGACCCCGACCCAGAGATTGCCATCCGGGCCGATCCGCAGCGCACCACCGTCGTGGTAGCCGGTGTCGGTACGGATGCCCGAGAGGAGGACGACCAGCGAGCCCGGGTCGATCGTCGAGTCGGCGTTCATGGTGACCCGCACGACCTCGTTCGAGCGCCCGGTGGCGCCGGTGCATCCGCCGGTTGCCTCGGTGCGGTAGAGGAAGATTCGGCCAGTGTCGGTGAATCCCGGGTCGACCGCGATGCCGAGCAGACCCATTTCCCCGGCGCTGCAAACCGGAAGCGTCAGGACGGTGGTCGTGCTCCCCCCGTCAAAGAGTTTCAGCTTGCCGGTCTTCTCCGTGACCAACATGCGGCCGTCGGGCAGGAAGGCGACGGCGGTCGGCTGCGAGAAGCCGCTCGCGACGAGGGTGTCGGTGAAGCCCACTGCCGGCACTCCAGCGCGCGCCAGCGGGGTGCTCGCCAGAAGCGCCGTGAGTAGAAACAGAAATAGACGCATCTTCAGAGACCAGTGTACGTCGCCCATGGCCTTCCGGACAAGGACACAACCTTCACGATGCACGCCGCGTGGACGTTACGGGTCAGGGCCGGCGCGGACCCGTCCGCGCCTTGTAGATCCGCGCGTCATTGCGTTGCGCGAACGCGAACTTCGATTGCCAGCAGGCAGGGCCACCGCTTCGCACGAGACGGGCCGTGACCGTTCCCTGCAAGTCGAGGGCAGCAAGGCCAAGGCCCTCGCCCTGGCCTCGGGCAAGGATCCCGGCTCGCCCGGCTTCACCCGCCTGCAGAGCCAGGTGCTCGATGCCGTCTGGAGTCCTCTCCGAATCGGCATACTTCAACCTGCCCGCTGCGGCCCTCCAGCACGGCTTGTCTTGACAGGTCCCGCCGGCCGGCACGGTAGTGCTGAGCTTGAGGCCGCTCTGGTCGAAGATGCAGAGGGTGAGATCGGTCACCGTGGTCGGTGCCCCGAAGTCGAGCAGCGCCACTGGCGAGCCGCTCGTAAAGCGCCATGCGAGTGAATCGTGTCCTGGATTCTCCGGGTGGTCCACCAGCATCAGGCTGGCAGCTTCGGTCGACATCGCGTCGCAGAGCACGTTCTCGGGGGGCACGCAGCCGTCCGGTGGCGAACAGGTGAGACACGGGTCGCAGCCGATGGCTCCACCCGTACAGACACCCGAGCTGCAAACGCCGCCAAGGGTACATTGGGCCGGATCGTCGCAGGCGAGGCCATCGGTGCTCTCGATCTGACAGTCAGCCGAACAGCAATCGCCGTCGTTCGCGTTGCCATCATCGCAGACCTCGCCCGCGTCGAGCGTGCCGTTGCCGCAGTAGACACAGATTTCCAGGCCCCAGCCGTCGAGTCGACCGGCGTCATTGGTCTCGAGATCCTCGACCTCGAGTGTCCATGTGCCCGCTGCCGGCTCGCCAATCACTGCCGCGAGCGCTGTCTCTGGTGCGCGCAGGTCCTGATCGTCCAGCGGGCAATGGCCTGTGGACCCACCGTCGGCCACGTCGAAATGAAAATCGTCAGAATCGCCACATGTCCCTGCGGGGAGCAAGGTCGCTACCGTGCTCTGCGGGCTCCGCAGCTTCATCCGCAGATCGGATACGAAGTCGTGACGACCCCTGAGGTCCACCACACGCAAGCGCTCGATCAGGCCGATGTCGGGCACGGAGAGCGTCGAGGTCACGCTGCCCTGGTCGGGGATCGCGCGTGGAACGTCGGTGGATGTGTAGACCGGGCAGGTGATCGCCGGAGGCCCGGGGGGGCCGGTGACCGTGACCGGCACCGATGCCGTGTTGTTGCTCTCGTCCGCCTCATCAATCCGAGAATCGGCATCGACAGTGACACGCAGGGTGTAGCTGCCAGCGGGGACTGTGGCGTCGGTCAGGTCGATGTACTGGCACGGCAAGCCCGCAGCATAGACGTCGGAGCAGCCAGCTGAGATCCCCTGGAAGCCACAGGAATACACCGGATGGGCGCACTCCAGGTCGAGGAGGCAGAAACCTTGCTTGTGACCGGCCGCGACGATCTCGCCTCTCGCGTCAACCAGATCAGCACGCGAGAATCCCTCGAAGTGCGGGTGGCCGTGCGCCTCGCTGCACATGAAGAGCGGATTGCCACACTCCGCACCGGGGTTCAGCGGACAAACGGGACAACCGGTATTGCCGATGACCAGGTCGTCGGGGCCGAGATTGCGGCTGCGCAAGGAGAAGTGCAACAGGCGGCGCCCGGTCTGGGCGCCGGCGCATCCCTCCACGACATCGCCGGGATTGACGGTGTCGTTCTCCTCGATATTCACACCGAAGACTTCAGCCGTCAGATCGGGCAGGGCCATGGCGTTGCCGGGGAGCAGGATCAGCGCCAGCCCGGAAATGAAACGAAGGCCCGAGGCCTGCAGGAACGATCCGCACCTTCTCATGGCATCCCGTGCGCGAGGACGTCCGAGGACAGGCGGCGGTACCAAGCAGGATTCGTTTCGCACTCTTGTGAAGGCCCTGGGGGATGGGAAGATCCCGGAGCCTCCCCTTGGGCTCTCACGGGCATGGAGGACAATCTCCGCGAGTCGCCGTTCTTCCGCAACGTTCTTTCTGAAGGAAGGACGCCCGGACCGCTCCCGCGGTCACGCATCCTCCCGACCAGCCCGAGTGAGCTCCGCGGCCCCTATGCGGTATTCCCGACCGCAGAACTCGCAGCGCACCGATTCCACCCGGCCGGCCGCGATCTCGGCGAGCGCGTCGGTGCCAAGGGTCCGCACCGCGATCACTGCGCGTTCGAGCGAGCAGCGGCATTGGTAGCTCACCGGATCGTGGCCCAGCGCCTGCAGGCCCAGTCCGGCGAAGAGTGCGTGGAGGGCGTCGGCGGGCTGGTCTCCCGCCGTGACCAGATCGTCGAAGTGGGCCTGGCCGAGCGCGCGTGTGACGCGCTCGAGCTCCTCGGGAGCGCAATCGGGCAGCGGCTGCACGAAGAGGCCCCCGGCCCGGAGCACCTCTCCTGTGTCGTCCAGCACGGTGGCGAGCGAAATCGAGACCATGCTTTGCTCGGAGCGCAGACAGAATTGCTCGAGCGCTGTGGCGACGTCGCTGTGCGTGACCTCGATCCGGCTCTGATAGAGGCCGCCGGCGCGCGCGCCCTCGCGGGAGACGACGAGGGTGCAGGTGGCATCCGTCGGAAAGTCACTGCCAGCATCGCTGGACGCCCGCCCCCGGACCGCGGGGCCTGGCCAGACGTCGGCCAGCAGGACACCGGCCCAGCCCTTGTATTCGATCAAGCACTGCACGCGGTCGGCCGGACACTGGGCGAGCTGCATCAGCACGGTTCCGGTCAGCAGGTTGCCGTAGAGCTGGCTCAGGGGGGCTCCGACCTGCGCGATTCGTACCGCCTCGGCGATGGTCTGGGTGGCGGTCGCCACGAGGACTCGGACGGTGCCGGCGTCGGTCATCCAGCGCTCGATACGGTCTTTCATGTGCCCTCCCGATGGCAGACCGGGAGGGCGAGGTCCACGGCCCGACCATGGTTCTGGTCGCAGCGCCGCGGGCGCGGTCTAAGGCAGGAAAGCGATCGAGATGTGGGCGTTGCCCACGCCGGTGGCGCTACCGCCGCGGTTGTTGGCCAGCATGCTCTCGAAGTCGAGGAGCTTGGTGACCTCGCGGGTGTTCTGGACAGCGATGCTGAAGAACTCCCGGATTTCATCCTCGACGGTATCGGCCGAGCCCGTGTACTCCGTTGAGCTGAGTGCCTGCGCCAACCAGACCGCGACCTCGGCGTAGAGCGAGGTCGCGTCGCCCTGGAAGGCGTCGATGGTTGCCGGGTTGCCATCGCAGCCGCCGATCAGAAGCGAGAGGCCGGCGCCGCTTGTGAGTTGCCCGCGGAAGGCCGATGAAGTCCGACCTCGATTGATGCGGGCGTAGATATCCGTGTGTCCGCTCCGGCCGGTGAGCGCGGCGTCGATCGTGCAGGTGTGCGTGCCCACCAGGTGCGGCGAAGGCATGATGTACCACTGGCCGCCGACCCGGATCGCGCGCGGCAGGTCGAAGGTGACCACGCCCGATTTCGACGCACCGGTCGGGACCTCGAACCACATCACCTGAGCCTGCACTGTCTGGGCAGACGCGGTGTCCGCAGCGAGGGTCCCGGCCAGGGTCGCGGCGAGAATCAGCATTCCACCCAGGTGGCGTCGCGCTGCGCTGCGGCAGGCGAGGGGCGTTCTGTGGTTCAGTGCTCGGGACAGGTAGGCGATCAAATTTTTGGGAGGGATCATGTGGGGGTGCTCCGAGGGGGGACGGTCCGGCGAGGTCTGGTTGCGGTGGCTCTGCGATCGAGCCCTTTGCCGGTGCTCTAGGGAGGGCACATCATCCCGCGGGTCCCGACCGTACACGAGCTGACGTTCGCGACGCGGTCGATCCCGCGCGCCGTGATGGTGAACTCGAGCGGCGGGTCGGTGATGTCGGGGATGTTGATGGTCTTGAGCACGATCTGGAAGCGGTAGGAGCCGTTCGGGACTCCACTGGTGCGCTGCTCGGTGAAGAGTGCACGCGCCGTCGTGTCTGCCTTGCGGCAGTCATAGCCACCGTAGCGCCTCGTCAAGCATTCTCCCGCAGCGAAACTGACGGTCTCGTCGGTTGCGCCGGTGCCCTCGAGATGGATTCGCAGGCCCGCGAGCGGGTCGAAGATGTCCGCGGCGCCCAGCACGCCGGTGGCGAAGCTGCCCGTCGTCACGAGCCGGCCGGGCCGCACCACCCAGGTGAAGCGCGCGACGAGCTTGGTGACGCTCAGGTCGGCTTCGGCCGTATCGCAGTTGTCGGTGGTGCCATCGCTGTCGAGGTCGCCACCCGCACAGTTGCAGAAGCCATCCATGCAGAGATCGCTGCTTGTCGCGGGGTCACCGTCGTCGCAGGTCGCGCCGTCGTCGTCGTAGAGATCGACCGGACATGTGGCGGCAACGCCGTTGCAGGTCTCGGCGAGGTCGCACGGGTCGGCGGCCGTGCGGCAGCTCGTGCCGTCCGCTGCGACAGCATCGGTCGGGCAGTCGATCGCCAGGCCATCGCAGCTCTCGGCGATGTCGCAGACACCAACGGATGCCCGGCACTCGGTGGTCGCGAGGGCGTCGGCGGGGCAGGCGGTGCTGATGCCGTTGCAGACCTCTGCGACGTCGCACACCCCTTCGGCCTTGCGGCAGATCTTGTCGGCACGCCGGATCTCGTCGTCGGGGCATTCCGGGGCCGAGCCAGTGCAGGAATCTGGCAGGTCGCAGTCGCCCGCCTTGGGGCGGCAGAGAAAGGACGAGGGTTGAAACGTATCGTTGGGGCATTGCGCGCCGACACCCGTGCATACTTCGAGCCGATCGCAGTCGTCGGCTTCGTCACGGCAGTCCCACTCGGCTTCTTCAAAGACGTCTTCCGGGCAATCGGCGACGTCGCCGTCGCACTCCTCTTCCAGGTCGCAGAGGCCAGCCGCGGGCCGGCAGATCGTGCCGAAGTCGAGCTCGTCGAGAGGACATTCCGGGTCGAGGCCGTCGCAGGTCTCGGCGAGGTCACAGGCGCCAACTGCGGCGCGGCAGACCGTCTCGTCACCGCGCATGGCGTCGTCGGGACACGCGTCGTTTGTGCCATCGCAGACTTCGGCGATGTCACAGACGCCGAGGGAGGCGTTGCAGACAGTGCCTGCGGCGACCTTGGCATCCGCGGGGCAGGCGGCCTGTGCGCCGGTGCATTCCTCAGCCACATCACAATCGTCCGCAGCCATGCGGCACTCGGTGCCGGCGATTTCGAAGGCATTGGCGGGGCAAGTGACCGCGACGCCGTCGCATTCGTCATCGACGTCGCAGTCGTCCGCAGCGTCGCGGCACACCGTACCCACGAGCGCGACCTCGTCGGCGGGACAGGCGGCGTCGAGGCCGTCGCAGTTCTCGGGTTCGTCACAGGGGCCTGCCGCGGCCCGGCACTCGGTGGTGTCGGCGGCGACTTCGTCAAGCGGGCAGTCCGTGTCGAGGCCGTCGCAGACTTCGGCGACATCGCACGAGCCAGCAACAACGCGGCAGACGGTCTCGCCGCCGCGTACGGCATCGGCTGGGCAATCATCGCTCGAGCCGCTGCAGGTCTCGGCTACGTCGCAAACGCCGGCGGCGGCGTTGCAGACGGTTCCAGCCGTCAGCTTGGCATCGGGTGGGCACGCCGCGGCGAGGCCGGTGCATGCCTCGGCCACGTCGCAATCGCCCGCGGCCATCCGGCACTCGGTGGCGGCGGCCTCGAAGGCGTCGGCGGGGCAGGTGATCACAACTCCGTTGCATTCCTCGTCGACGTCGCAGTCGTTGGCAGCCACGCGACAGACCGTACTGACGGGCGCGACCTCGTCGCTGGGGCAAGCTGCGCCGAGGCCGTCGCAGTTCTCCGGTTCGTCGCAGAGGCCCGCAGCAGCCCGACAAACGGTGGTGTCGGCGGCGAAGTCATCGCTAGGGCAGGCGGTATCGACGCCGTCGCAGACCTCGGCGACATCGCACGATCCCGCCGCGGAACGACAGACGGTCTCGCCGCCGCGCAGGCCATCTGCGGGACAAGTGTTGCTCGAGCCGTTGCAGGTCTCAGCCACGTCGCAGACGCCCAGGGCGGGATTGCAGACGGTTCCCGCCATCTCCTTGACATCGCTCGGACACGTCGCCGCGAGGCCGGTGCACTCCTCGGCCACGTCGCAATCGCCTGCTGCCGTGCGGCACTCCGTCGCGGCAGCCTCGAAGGCATTGACGGGGCAGGTGGCCGCCGTGCCGTCGCATTCCTCGGCGACGTCGCAGACGCCGGCGCTGGCGCGACAGACGACGCCCATCGCCGCGACCTCGTTCGTCGGGCAGGCGGCATCGAGGCCATCGCAGGTTTCGACGGCGTCGCAGCTCGTGGCGGCGCTCCGGCATACGGTCCCGGCGTTGGCGAGAACGTCAGCCGGACAATCGTTGCTCGAACCCGTGCAGGTCTCGGCGGCGTCGCAGAGATCGGAACCGGTGCGACAGCTCGTGCCGGCCGGGGTCTTCGCATCCGCGGGGCAGGCGGCCGCCGAGCCGTTGCAGTTGTCGGCGACGTCGCAGACGCCCGCGCTGGCGCGGCACACGACCGAGGAGGCAGCGAAGCCGTCGGTCGGGCACGACTTGCTCGCTCCGGTGCAGGTCTCCTCGACATCGCAGGCCTCGGTCGCGAGCCGGCAGACTTCGCCGGCTGCCTGCACGATGTCGGACGGGCAGGTAGGACCCGACCCGCTGCATTCCTCGGCCAGGTCACAGGCTCCCAGCGCGCTGCGGCAGACCGCTCCGGCAATGCGGTAGCTGTCGCTCGGACACGTTCCGGCGGAGCCGGTGCAGGTTTCCGCGATGTCGCAGGTCCCGGCACCGCCGCGACAGGTCGTTCCGGCGGAGACAAAGGTGCAATCCGCAGCGCAGCACGAAGTCGCACTGCCGTTGGCGCCGCCGGCGTCGCAGCTCTCCCCCATATCGGGAGTGCCGTCGCCGCAGACCTGGGCGCTGGCGACGAGCGGCGACGCGAGCAGCGCGAGCAGCGCGCCGGCCAGCATCGCAGGAGCGAGGGAGGCCCGTCGTCCGGAGTGTCGAGCATGACGATCGAGCATATGGTCCCCACCGGGCGTGGCGTCGCACGCCACCTGCGACACGGATCAAGGGAGAGGCCAGCCCGGGGGTGGCGCCCGGGGAGGACTATTCGACGAGATTAGCGGCAGTCCCTTCAGACAGGCAAGCGTCTTTTCCCAAGAGTTGGGACATTCGCGCCCCGGGGGCCACCTCGCAGCTGCCATGGCGCGCCGTGTCGGAGGAGTGGTCGCGGCGTCCGTCGAGCGCCGCGGCGACCGCGAGGGTGCGGCTTGGTGTCAGCGGGGCCGCCGGCGGGTCAGTCGAGCGCCTCGACCTTGGGCAGCACCTTGCGCTCGGCCACGATGCAGGCGGCGAAGGAGGGGCGGGCGTGGAGGCGGCTGATATAGGCTGCGAGACCCGGCCAGCGCGTCTCGTCGACGCGAGCTCCCGCGTGCTGGAGGTTCACGAACTGGGTGGCGACGGCGATGTCGGCGATCGAGAAGGTTCCGTCGAGCAGGAATTCGCGTCCTTCGACCGCGCGCTCCAGGTAGTCGAAATGGGGCGGCAGATCCTCGCCCAGCGTCTTGCGAGCTGTGGCGATGTCGGGTTCGCGGCCGAAGAGGCGACTCAGGACGAGGGGCCGGAAGATGCCCGCCCCGATGCGTGCCGCAAGTTCCGAATCGGCGTACTCCTCGTACCAGAGGGCGCGCGCGTGGGACCAGGCGTCCCGGGGGTAGAGCACGGGGGAGGGTTGCTTGTGCTCGAGGTAAGCGCAGATCACCGACGAATCGGGCAGTGTGCCGGCCGGACCCTCCGTGCCCACCGAGCGGTCGCGCAGGACCGGGATCCGTTTCGCCGGATTGAGCTGGGCGAACCAGTCCGGTGCCGGGAAGGGCATCACCGCCTCGATCTCGAACGCGAGTCCTTTCTCGGCGAGGAAGACCTCGACCTTGCGCACGAAGGGCGAACCCTTGACCCCGTAGAGAAGAAGTTCCGCAGCCATGGTGCCCCCGTGATGGCGACCGCGCGGCTTGTCCTCGGCAGGGGACGTCGGGCCGCTCGATCGCATGCCGATGGCGTGGCTCCTAGAGGTAGCGCCGCGTCCTTTCCAGTCGGCCTCTCGGTCGTGCTGCCGTCTCCCGGCGGCGCTCCTCGCGCAGGGTTGTGTCGCGCGGGCCTCGCCGCCATCGGGACGCCGTGCCGCGGGCCGAGTTCCTCGCGCAGCTTGGACGCTTGGCTCAGATGCTCGCGGCGGTGCTGTCCCCGAAGCCGCCGCGGCGGCGGATCTCGGCGTCGAGCAGCCAGAGCCGGTCCTGACCCCAGACCGGAAGATCGGGTTCGGTTCCCGGCCCGATCAGGCGGTAGCTCGGTACGCCCCAGAGCCCGAGCTCGAACATTTGTGCCCGGTTGGCTTCCAGTTCGGCGCGCCAACCCGTGTCGGTGTCGAGGTGCGGGCGGGCCTCCTGCCAGTCGAGCCCGGCCGCCGTGACGACGTGGCGCAGGCCTTCGTCGGTGCCGCAGTCGATACCCTCGGCCCATGCCGCGCGGGCAAACGCGAGCAGGTACTCGGCGCCCCGCCCCTTCGCGCAGGCCAGAGGATAGAGCGAAAAACCGCGCTCGACAGGGCGACCGACCGGATCGGAGATGTGGCCGAAGGGGATGCCGGCGTCCTCGGCCTCGCGCTTGGTGTCGAGCACGATATACATGCTCTTGTTGGCCGGTATGGGCAGGCCGCGCATCACCATGGGCAGGACGGGCCTGAGTTTGAGATCGATGCCGTAGCGCCGGGCCATCGCGTAGGTCCGCTCCATGGCGATGTAGGAGTAGGGGCTGCGCAGCGAGGGGTAGAACTCGAGCGCCATGCTGGCCCCGTTGCCGCTGCCGACTGCCGTCTGGGTGTAGTCCGGGCGCACGATCGTAGGACCGGCCCCGGCGCCCGCCCGTGCCAGGCCGAGATCGTGCAGGCGTCGTTCGAGATGATGCAGCCGGTCGACCCCCCAGTACCACTCGCCGCCGTAGTGGAAGGTCGCGCCGAGGTAGTGGCCGAGTTCTTCGCGCCGCGCATCGCCGCGGCGGCAGGAGTCCTCGATCTGGGCGGGCGTGGCCACGCTGAGTCCTTTTGGCGGGTGCTCGGCGAGCGCATCGAGGTGGGGCTCGTCGAGACTCCAGAGAGCCGCGCCGATTGCCGCGGCGTGCGCGACGAAAGCTTCGGGCGACGCCGCAGCGAGCAGGCTCGCGGCCCGCTCGAGGGCGCGGGCCGAGGGCTGTTGGCCCCGGTCGGTGAACTCGAGGCCATAGTGAGGGGCGACCCGCGCCGCGTCGAGGCGCGACCAGCTCACCAGCCGCGCCCGCTCGGGGGCAGCGGCGTCGGGGGGCGGCCCGACAAGGCAAGGTTCTATGACGACGTCCCAACGCGCGGCCAGCCGCGGCAGGACCTGGGCGGCGAGCTGGCTGTAGGGGTCGTCGAGCTGATGGAAGTAGAGCACGCGATGCGGCTCGCCCCCGACCCGGCGTCGGACCTCGGCTGCGCCACGCCGCACCGAGCGCAGCGCGCCGCTGGTGACGGCCGAGGTGACCCAGGGCGTGATGGTTCTTGTGATCGACGACATGGTGGCCCTCCCGATGCGGCGGGCATTTCTAGCAGGGGTTCGGTCGGATGCCCGCGCGGCGGTCGTCGCGCGGCGTCACCGGACCGAGGTGCGTCATCCCCGCAAGGGTGCACAGACCTCCGTGGCCAGCCATTCGAGTTGTTCGAGCCATTCCTCCAGCGTCGCGCAGCTGCGCAGCGGGGCGCTGGTCCAGGTGGCGCCGGCCTCGGCGAGCGCACCCAGCGCGTCGATCAAGGCCTGTCGGCCGCGGGGCAGCCGCGCCCGCCCGGTCCCGGCCTCGTCGGTCGGGCGGTGGTGCTCGTCGACCGCGGGGGACGCCGCCGGCACCCAGACGTCGAAGGGCCGCGTGCCGCGCTGGGCCATCTCGGGCTGGTCGCGCAGCCAAGCCAGATGCCCCGGCAGTTCATCCTGCTTGACGAGCCAGGGACACCAGCCGTCGCCGTGCCGGGCGGCGCGGCGAAGCGCATTGCGCGAGTTGCCGCCGATCCAGATCGGCGGGTGCGGTCGTTGCACCGGCCGGGGCTCGAAGGCGATGTCCGAGAACGAGGTCCACTGCCCGTGGAAACTCGGCGTCTCCTCGGTCCAGCAGGCCTTGAGGACCGCGAGCGCCTCGTCGGTGCGACGGCCCCGCTCGGCGAAGGGGACGCCGAGTGCTGCGAACTCACCCTCGGCGTGACCGGACCCGATCGAGAGCATGACCCGACCGCCCGAGAGGTAATCGAGCGTTGCGACCTGTTTTGCTAGATTGACTGGCTCGTGATAGGGCAGCACCACCACCCCGGAATTGATGCGGGTGCGCTCGGTCGCGCCGGCGATGAAGGCCATCGCCACCAGCGCGTGCGGCCAGAACGCACCCATGATCGGCACCATCGCGGCGGGCATGACGATATGTTCCGGGACGTTGATCGCGTCGAAGCCGAGTTCGTCGATGCGTCGCGCGATGCGACGCATCTCGGTGGGACCGATGCCCGGCTCCCACGGCTGTGCCGTGGGGGGGAAGCGCGTCAGGCCGGGGATGTTGACGGTGAACTTGAGCGGCATCGGCGTCTTCTCCTCGGGCGCGGCGGATCGGCGGGACGAGCACTATCTGCGTGATCGCCGCAGCGTCCGCAACCGGGGAGAGGCGGGCGCGCACCGCCGTGCTTTCACTGGTGGCCGACCTGACATAGCCTCGACCGGGCCCTCACCCCGCGCCGAGTCGGCCAGCCGGCTTGCGGGCAGGAGGCGTAAAACCATGACGACGGCCAGCGCAGCGCTCGAACTCGATCCCTTCGCCTGGACGTTCCACGACGACCCCTATCCGGTCTACGCGCGACTGCGTGCCGAGGCGCCGCTCTATCGCAACGAGCAGCGCGGCTTCTGGGCGCTCTCGCGTCATGCCGATGTGGCGGCGGCCTTCCGCGACTGGGAACTCTTCTCGAGCGCCGGCGGCGTCGCGCTCGAACACGGGGCCGAGGCCAGTGCCAGTGCGTCGTTTCTGGCGATGGATCCGCCGCGCCATGACCAGTTGCGCGGCCTGGTCTCGCGGGCGTTCACGCCACGGCGCGTGGCTGCGCTCGAGCCGCGGGTGCGCGAGCTTGCGCGCCACTATCTCCGCGAGCTGGCCCAGCGCGGCGGCGGCGATTTCGTTGATGACTTTGCGGGCCGCTTGCCGATGGACGTGGTGAGCGAGCTCCTCGGCGTGCCGGTGCAGCAGCGCGCCGAATTGCGCGAATGGGCCGACACCGTGCTGCACCGGCCCGAGGGCGTGGTCGGAATCCCGCCTGCGGCGCGCGTCGCCTCGGGCAAGATGGTGGCGTGCTTCGTCGAGCTGCTGCGAGAGCGCCGGCGGCAGCCCGGTACCGATCTGGTATCGGCGCTGCTCGATGCCGAGGTCACGGGCGAGCCCCTGCCCGACGGCGAGATCCTCGCCTTCCTCTTCCTGATGATCATCGCCGGCAACGAGACGACGACAAAGCTGATCGCCAATGCGCTATACTGGCTCGCGCGCAATCCCTAGCAGCGGGCTCTGGTCGAGCGGGACCCCGGGCTC
>SXGT01872469.1_pt1 | contig 21011 bp, 20 predicted proteins | sample 3176221 | NCBI WGS metagenome assembly SXGT01 (sample SAMN11356862, study PRJNA531348) | freshwater metagenome | isolation source: freshwater sample F1-120 | place: China: Fuxian Lake, Yuxi | collected 2017-12-25
AGTACTTCCCGCCGCATTTGCAGCAGGTTTCAATCCGCCCCCGGCCCGATGGCCGGAGGAAACTCCCAGCCCGCCGCCGCCTGGGCCACCGGAGTCATGTTTCAATCCGCCCCCGGCCCGATGGCCGGAGGAAACTGCCGTCTTGGCAAGTACCTCACATGCAAACACTTGCGACAATCGATCCGCGTAGCCTTCCCGGCAAGGATACAGAGGGCTGGTCGCAAATTTCACCATGTGGGTTAGGTCCTTCCCTGACTTACACTTAGGGCAATCGCGAAACTCCAGGCAAATTCAATCGCACTCTCGGTCCGCGACGCCTCATACTATCAGCGGCCCTTGCAGGTCTTCGGGTTGTTTTGCTCCCAAGTGCTCGACCTGCACGCCCGCGTCCAAATAGTATACTCGCAGGCTATCCTCGGCTACTTTGATTGCTTGCAACAGTCGCTCTCGCAAACGAGCCCAATCCATCGAATTCACTCGGCATTCGAAAACGGATTTCTGCACGCGCTGGCCGTAGTCTGCGCATGCCCGCGCCACCCGGCGAAGTCTTCTTTCTCCTTCGGGGGTTGTCGTGGCGACATCATACGCAATGAGCAGAAACATACCCGCCTCAATTCTTCAAAACGCATGGGACGTAGCTGGGCAAATCGCCTCGCAGATGCCTGGCAAGAATTCGTGCCTGCAAGAACGGCAGTCGGCCAACAGGCGTTTTTTCATTCAAGAGGGGATGCGTCACTTCTTCACGCTTGCGTTGTTGCCAGGCAGAAAGGACGACCCGGCGTCCCGCTTCGTTCAACAGAACCGCGCCTCCTTCCTGGTGCTCAAAATGCTCCGATTTGATTTGTTGGCGATTGATGAGGGACAGCACCAACCGGTCGCTCAGGAGTGAACGGAATTCTTCCATGAGATCAAGGGCCAATCCTGGACGGCCGGGGCGATCGACGTGAAGGTAGCCAACGTTCGGGTCAAGCCCGACGGAGGCTGCGGCCGCGGAACAGTCAGCGAGCAGCAAACCGTAACAAAACGACATTAAGGAGTTGACACGGTCCAGTGGGGGGCGACGCGAACGCCTCTCGAAATGGAAATGATCACGATGCTGGCGAAGCATTGCACCAAATACCTCGAAGTAAACTCGGCCCGCATCCCCTTCGTGGCCGCGCACGCTGTCAACCGAAGTGCATTTCGGCAAGACCGGCAGAACGTCAGCAAGGTGGCTAACCGCCCGCTGGAGTTCGGCGGCATCTGCTTCCTTGCTCGTTTCGCGAGCTGCGCGCAGAAGTAGATTGCGGGAATTCTGAATTTTTCCGGCAACCACGGCCCGCGCGATAGCAGTCCGTTTCTCCTCAAGATCTGCCCAACGAAACTGGGTACGCCGCAACAGAACGTTGCCCGAGCCCGGCGCATCGACCCGACTTATCAGCCGACCGGACTCGGTCATGAAAGATACTGAAACGCCATTTTCGGCGCAGAGCCGCAATGCGCCAGGTGTTACGTGGGCCATCCCGAAAAGCACGACTCCCTCCATCTGGTGAATTGGCACGGTAAGCCGAGTCTGTTTCTGAACAGAGACCTGTAGAGTGAGGTGATCGCGGCGGACTGAACTGCCGCGAGCCATGACAAAGAGCGTATTAAGCTGGACGTCCACAATTCACCTCAAGAATGGAGTCAATCATCCGTTCGGAACAAATCGGTCGTCGCTCGCCAATACGCGCGAGGATCGGCGATGAGATGAGGTAGACAGGCGTCGCACAACGAGCATTGCTTACATTTAGAATGGGGAATAGGCGGTGGCACAACACCAGACGCAACTAACTTGTGCAACCGCAGGGCGGTATCCTTGGTCAATTCGCGAAGGGCGTAGTCGAATACGACCTCCCGACGCCGGCGCGACTTGACGTGAAAGATGGCACCAGCCGACACGCGTGTGCCAAGGACCTCCTCCATACACAAGGCCTGGGCGCAAAGTTGGACCTCGTCGTTATCCCAACGCCGACGTTTCCCACGCTTGTACTCGACGGGGAACGGCTCAGGCCGAAATTCGACGAGGTCGGCCACACCGACGATACGCAGTCGATCGCTCCAAAGCCGTAACCCGCGCACCTCGCGAAATGACGACTCAGTATGTTCCTGGCGCGTCGTTTGATGAACCTTGCGGTGAGCCTGACTCCCTTGCAACGTATGGACATTTTCCTGCCAAAGTCCTTCGACGCGGTGCAAGGCGCAGCGCCTCGCGCAAAAGAGCAGATCGTTGAGAGCCGAAATGGGCAGGTACTCATCGGTTGGGGCCATGGGAAAATCCTCGTGTATGTCAGCCCACGAAGCGATGCAACGTCACGCCTTTGGGCAAATCCGTGGCCTTAACGTCCACGGCATAGTCGGCAAAGTTTCTGGCGGCTTTGTCAGTGCCGAGCGATGGAACGCAAATGCGTTCGAACAGTTCGTGAGCGGGTGCATTCCCGAGCATCGATTCATGCTCAAAGACATAAAGGCCGCGAGTTGCCATGAGGCCGCGGGCGGCAGAGCGGTCAATCTCCCACATGATTCCCTTGAGAGCAGTCCAAAGGTGTTCAAGGTCGGCGGTGGTAAAACCGGTATCGCGGGCCAGGTAGGGATTGACGAAGCCGTGACAGCGATAGAGGCCGTAGGGAACGGTATTCTTGCGGCCCATGGTGCCCGTGATGGATCCATCTTTTTCGGCCTGCTTTTTTGCATCTTCTTCCGTGGTTACCGATTTTCGAGTGATCGAGAATTCCAATGGAACAATCGGGTCGATAGATCGGGCAAAGGTGATTTGCACTGGTCCACGGACCTGGCCACAGTTGAAATCTCCGGTAGTCATCACGGCCCCAAAGGCTCGAATGTCGAAGAAATTGGCACACATCCATTTGCGTGCAGCATCCGTGTTAGCTGCTTTCTTTTTCGCGTCTTTCCCCGTAGTATCCAATTTTTCGGAGTCGTACGCACGCTGGTGCTGAACGTTCAGGATGCGTTTTTCATACGTGGCGTCTTGAGTTTGAAAATAGAGTTCCATCCCAGGCTTTCCTTCGCCGATAAGCGCGATGGCGTTGCGCAGCTTCCGCTTGAGGCAGCCGTCGGTGACGAGGCCTTGCATCGATTGCGGATCGATGCGAGGCATGTTGCCCGCGTCGGGGTCGCCGTTAGGGTTGCCGTCGATCACGTCGAACAGAAGGACGAAGTCGTAGCGTTTCGAAACGGGTGTGGTGGTCATCGGTTTAGCTCCGTTGGTGTTTGAAGAAGATTATTTCGATTCAGCCTTGGCGGCTTTTTCCGCCCTTCGTTCGGCAATTTCCGCGAAAGTCCGAGCTTTCTGATGGTAGTATCCGAGCGCAAACCGGCCTTGGTCCTGTAGCGATAGCGTGCCTGACGGTGGCGATGCCGGAAGTTTACTGGACACGTCCGCAAGGCGTTTGTCCAAATTCACCGCGGTGCCGGGATTCTCGCTCCTTAGCTTTCGCAGATGGTTTTGCGCATTGCTGTACAATCGGGCGAAGACCAGTGCCGGCGCGGCGCTGAAGGTGCTGTAGAATTTGTCAACTACGTTGGCATTGACATCACCGAGGGCGGCATACTGGATCTCTTCGAAAATCCGAAGCAACCGCCCGTAGAGATACGCCTTGTGCGTGGCGTCGGCGTCGAGCGTTTCGTTCATGGGTTCTCCCTCTGGGAACTGGTTTCGGTTAAGACACAATTTGATCAGGCCCAATCGGGCCGTACGGAAACCCTCGCTACCTTCGGCCCGCAATCGACCAAGGCATGCGGCAAGAATTGAATCGGGGAGTGATCTGCCGGTAAGGGCCGCTCTCATCAACCGAGAGTGCGTGTCCGGGGCGACGCCCTCGGAATCGAACGCGGTGGCGGAGGCCAGCATCCACATCGGAAACGCCGCGTTCGGCTGGCCTTGGTGTTCACGCGAAGAATCAGCGATGCGGAGATCTTTGAACCATCCGCCAATAGCCGAACGCACCTGACCCAGCGGACGTTCCAAATACTCGCGGATGATAGCCCTGGCTGAATTGCCCGACACGGCGAGCAGGTAGAACTCGTCGGGGTCTTCGATGGCGTCGCCGTGCTGCCCTTTCGTTAACCGCTCAAGCAAGTTCTTTACTTGCTCAGGCTCGGCCCGATCCAGGGCCATGATAAAATCGGTCTCACTGTCTTGTTTCGTCCAGAACAAGAAAAGCGTTCCGCCGATCACGAGGTGATGATCCTTGTTGCCTCGCAGCCATTGGAAAGCGCGCGCGTAGCCGTCCGCGCCTTCGTAGCCGATAGCTGCGTTCTCCGCTCCGTCGAGACCGTAGTGTTGAAAGGCGGCCTTGTCGAAACTTACAAGACTGACACCGGTCGGCAGCCCGCCGGGAATGCCACTCAGCTTCATCGGATGCGACGCCGGCAAGGGGCCAAGACGCCCGGTAAGGGTACAAAACCCCGATCTGCCATCTTTCTGCTTTGTCGCCGTAAACTTGGTAAAGAAATCGGCGTACCACTTTCGAACCCCTGGTCGAGCGAGAATATTCGGTCCACCGTCTGGGTGATACTCGAAAGTGACTCGGTCATTGTTTTCCGCATTCTTCTCTTCCAAGGCAGCCCGAATCTCGCCGGCGAGTGTTTCATCCTCGCTTAGTCTTTTCCCAAAAGCCTGGACGCATTGTAAGGCCGTGTCATTGCTTGCCACTGCCGCAGTCGCAATTTGTGCCCAGAACGTGTTCCTGCTGCGTTCTATTTTCGCGCGGTCTATTTCCTCCACAACGACCGGAAGTACCCGGGGAAGCGTGTCCACGAAAAAACGCGCGAAGCCCTGGCTGGCAGTATTGCCGTGCGGGCGAGGAACGGATTGTGCCCTGCCGCGATCCAGCGTACGTTTCACTGCCTCGCCTTTTTTCGTCTTCTTGATCGTGACATTTTCACCTCGATGCTCGGTGATGCCGAGGAACTTGCCGCCTTCATCGAGCACGACGTGATAGGGCACGGGCTGCGTCTCGAAAGCAGGGTCATCCAGTAGTTGTTTGCGTAGCGCCAGATCGTAGAGCCGATTCAAGATCATGATTTCGCCTCCAAATCGGACCAGCCGTGAACGGTAACGGGCGGCTCTTGGTGAACCCCATGGCACTCCGTGTCGCAATGCAGAATTCCGTTGGTAATCTTGGCATCGAAGAAACCAGGGCGTTTGACGCCGTCGGGGCCAAAACGGATGTCATACAGCATGAACCCGAGCGAGTCGTTCCACGGCATCGGCTCTTCGGCGTCGTCGGCGGGCCTAAATTGGCACGCGAACTCGCGGACGCCCAGGTACGGTCGATGAAAACACTGCCCCTTCGCCACACGTCGTTGGAACATGGCGACATACTTGGCAATCGTATCCGGTCCATGATCCTCGTCGTCTTCCGGGCGCTGCCGCGGCAGGTTCGCACGCTCCGTTAGCTTCGGGCTTGCGTCGATGCGATAGGCGACGTGGTGCAACACCAAGCTGTTTCGCTGCGTTCGGTTTTGGCCTTGCGCTCCGTCTCGACCGGCCGAATCAACCATATACGGTTCGAATGAACCAGGATCCTTCATCCATCCCTGCACGGTGCCTGGTGCAATGGTCCCCTGGATTTCATTTCGCCGGATGCCGGTCAGACGGTAGGGAGCTTGAGCCTCGACCGTTGGAAACCCTACCGGGAGCGTAACGGGACGAAGAACCCTGATGCGCCGAACGTGCCAAGTCATTTGCGGTTTATACAAGATGGCGTCGAGCACGCCGCGGGCCGCTGATGGCGTCATGACCGGATAGGAGATCCGCTCGACCGACAGTTCGGGCCGCGAAAACAACGCGAATTCGCTCCAGACTTTGACGGAGACGGTAGGTGGTGAGCTCATTCGTTACCTCATTTCCTCATTTAGACAATAAACGAGTCCGCGATTTCTTCGACGATTCCAGTGTCGTCGTCATAATCGCCATCCCAAACAACAACGCCCGACGGATCTTCATGGATCAGGTGCGAAGCACGCAGGATTTGATGCGGAAACAAGTTAACCTGAAATCGGGCCAAACGTCGGAACAAGGCCTTCGCTGGGCGACGTTGAATCTCAACGAGTAGCTCTTCGATCTCGTTCTGGAACGGAGTCCATTTCGAAATGACGACCGGTTGACCGGCGTTATCGATCAGGCGATATGCTTCGGCGACTTGCTTGAATTGAAACTTTTGACGCATCGCCTGAATGCCTTCGCCGTCCAAGTCACCGCTGAAGTAAAGACGACCATAGTATTCACGGATGATAGCCGGGTCGTCGATCTGAGGCACATACCCCCTCGCGAGAAAATGGGTTGAAAGAGTGTCGCGGCCTGCTTTGTACCAATGGTCCGGCGGAATCTTTCCCTCAGCGCTACGAAATACAACGACGCGCCCGCCCTCGACGATGCGGCCTTCCCGATTACACCTTCCGGCGGCTTGGATGATCGACTCTAACGGTGCCAATTCCCGCATCAGAAATGGAAAATCGACATCGACGCCCGCCTCGATCAATTGGGTACTCACCACGAAACACGGTGAGCCAATCGCCAAGAGTCGGCGGATGGCTGCCAGTTTCTCGCGACGGTGCGCCGGGCACATCGCCGTCGAAAGGTGATACAGCCCAGGAGTACTCCGATTTTTCAACTCGTCGAAAATCGCTCGCGCCGCCTTCTTTGTGTTAACGACGCAAAGAGCCGACGGCTCCTGTTGCATCTGCTCGGCCACGTTGGACCAGGTGAGCGGCATATCACCTGCCTGCGGCCACATCAGGGTGACGCGCTTCAAGTCCTTGAAAAGGTCAAGTTCGCCAGGGATGATTTCACGCGCATCGAGACGTTCAACCGTTTTGAGCGAGGCATGATTGAAGGCGGGCTGGGTGGCGGTGCAAAGCACAATCGAGCATCCAAGGTCGGTCACGAGTTGTTGCAACATGCAGCAGGTTGGCGCTACGAGACCCGGCGGCAGACTCTGGCATTCATCCAGGATAACAACACTTCGAGCAATATTGTGCAGCTTGCGGCACCGGCCGGGCTTGTTGCTGAACAAGCTCTCGAAAAATTGCACGTTTGTTGTGACGATGACGGGGGCATCCCAATTCTCGGCGCGTCGCACTGACGCTTCGCGATTCGTTTCGTTGCCATCGGCATCTCCCGGCAGTTCGGCCAGACTGTAATGCTCGAACAAATCAGCGGCATCAGGTCCGATACCCAGAGCCTCGCGAAAAACGCTGATGTTTTGTTCGAGAATGCTCATGTAAGGAGCAACGTAAATAATCCGGCGAAGGTCGCGTTTGGCCGCATGTTTTAGGGCAAAGGCCAACCCGGCGAGTGTTTTACCGCCTCCCGTCGGGACCGTGAGCGAAAACACGCCTGGTACGTCGTCTGCTCGGTTCAAGCAAGCGTCTAGGATTTGGGCCCGAATGTTTTTGATGTGTTGTTCGGGACATTGCCTTGCCCGGGATTCGATATAGCTAAGCACCTTCGCCAGTCGGGCGCTAGGATCGAGCGCCGGTGGATCGGGCTCCACGGCAAGTCCCTTGCATTTTCGGTCATGTTCTCCAGTGTCCGTCCAGTCGGCGTCCACCAAGCAACTGAACAGAACTCTCGTGAACAAGTCGGCGTGAATACCGCGCAGCGTCGGCACACCGGGCGCGAGCGCAGCCAATTCGGGACAATCGTCGATAGCGTATGGCCAAACAATCTGAGCCGTCGGTTCACCAGCAAGTTGCTTGAGATCAGCCTTAAGTGTTGTCCAATCTGGTATGCCACCATGGTGGCCCATAACCGCAAGTGCGATAGGGGCATGGTTGAAATGGAAGAGGGCCTTTGCCGCACCGGCCTGCTTGTGGAATGTAAGTGGATTCCCCTTATCGCGACAGTCGTGCAAGTACTCCTGGAATTCTACTCGATACTTCCCAAGATCGTGAAGCAGTCCCGCAACAAGAGCGGCCTCGGAAAGGCCAAATGCCGCTGTTCGCGCGGCAACCGCTCGAAGGCGGGCCTTTTCGGCGACGTTTCGGAGGTGCTCCGCGAGAGGTTGCCAGTCACGGCAGTCATCGGATGCGCCGGAGTGGGCGTAGTAGGTAGTCGGCATTCCTGGGCGTTCCTGGTCGGTATTCAGGCTTTCTGCGAATAGAAATATTCCTCCAGACTCAGAGCGAATGCAAGCAATAAATGTCAATACTGCTGAGGATGAACCTGAGATCTGCAAGTAAACCATGGCCGGTGGAGTCCGGGGTGCTCGCGGTATGGCCTCAGATTGCTACACTTGACGGTCTGACGATCGCGATCGATTACTTGCTGGACGCACGCTTCTGGGTAGGGCAGCATCGACCATTAATTGCGTCGGCACCTATCCTGGCCAATCTGCTCGAACTGAACTTGCAGCGTGCCAAGTGAAAGCCGCCGTTGCGTCAAGAAGTCTGCCTGCTACCATGAAAATAGGACGTTTGAACGGACCGTACACCCGTTCGAGCCAACGCGGTCAGCATCGGTGAAGCGCTCCTACCCTGGCTTTGTCATGCTGGCCGGTCCTGTTGTGAGGGGTAGGACATGGCTTTGGGAACTCGTCACGACGATCTTTGGTATTCATCTCCCGTTCAGGTCTTCGAACAAATCCGCGATGCCGCGTCCGAGGCGATTGACATTTCGGCGGCGCTGATAGAGCTGGCTCAACAGTATCGAGACCAAGACCCGCACACCAGGCTATCCGCGATTTGCCGCAATCACAAGACAGTCGGGGGAGAAGACTATTCCGACATTCTTTCGGATGCCATTCGGCGCGGCCAATTTCTGTTTGATAACACGCCGATCAAACGTTTTCTGGATCAATACCGAATGCCCGTTAGCATGGAAACGCTTCGCCCCGATGGTAAGGGACGATCTACCGCGTCGTCTTATCACGACCTTGCGTTCGGTGTGGCATGTCAACTCTCGGAGAGTATCGCCCGCGATTTATCGGTTGCCGATTACCTGAATCCCCTTCGCTTCCTGACCGCCGCCGGCGATTGGATACCGGACCATGTTGCGAGCATCAAAAGCTACGTCGCTTGCGAATGCACAGAAGCGATCAAAACATGGAAGAGGGAGAACGAGATCGGCGAGGGAAAAGGTGCAGCGTGCGAAGCCGCTGTATCTGGCCTGTTCGCGGATTGCAACACCGTCCTGAATGAGCTGCGAGCCATCAACCCGGAAGTCGTTTGGAAAGGGCCGTTAGGCGAAGGCCCTTACAGGCAAGTCAACGCTTGGCTGGAAGAACTCGACTATGCAGTGTCCAAGATTGACGCAACGGGACAACCTCAATCGCCAAAACTGGATGAACTGAACGTCATGGGCATGAGTACAAAGCGAGGCATAGCATTGGCGACAGCCTACGTCCAGAAACTCCGCAGTTGGGCCGCGAACGCCAAACCAAGAAAGCCGCTGCGCCCCGAAGAGCCAGCCGCACCGACCAATTCACTTGACGACCTGTTGCAAGAATTCCAGAACGCCGAAAAAGCCCTACGCACCAACCCTGATTGCAAGAACTCACTGGGGATTGCGTGCGCTGTCTGGCGTAACTATCCGAAGCGCATGTGGGAAATTGACAGTACGGCTAGGAAAACCGGGCCGCGCATGGGCGACTTTTTGGGAAGGCCGATTGATTGGACCGAAGACAATCGGCGAAAGGCAGTAGGCGCGCTCAACATTTTTCATGTGCGCGCAACCGCGGTTCTCGTCGAATGCTCCAAGCTGTTCAGACATGATCCAGGGCCAATTGGCATTTCATCCGCTTATTGCGCGCAGATTTTCCGCGAAGGCCGTGTACCCGATAACATCCCATTATCGGAAGATTCGCTTTGGTGGCCCGACCTCTTGGAAGTCCTGAAGGATTCTCGCAGCGATGCAGCGTACACAGCGTCGCTTGCCGCGCGGAATACGATTCAACTACTCCGTGACAAGGCAAGCGGAGGGGGCTTTGAGCGGCTTGTGCCGCCGCCGAAGGCGGAAGAGCCTGGCCCGCCAGCCGGCGGCAGCGTCGGCGCGGTGGAGACGCCGGCGGTTCATTCGGTCAAACCGTCGGCATTGAAAGAACCAAGCCAAGACGCCTTCGCCGCATATCGCGCACAACGGGTAACTGGAAAACCGCAAACAGAAATTGCAGAGATTTTGACGGCGGAATTAAAGCGACCTATCTCGCAGGGCCAGGTGTCTCGCTGGATCAATGAAGTCGTACCCTGGATGGAAGCAGGAAATGTCCTCCCCGATCTGCCGGGATTAAAGAGCAAGCCGACACCGATGGCCCCGGACAAGATCGACCTTGGCGGACGCCAAGACGGCCGTACCAAACGACAGCGTGAAGATTTCGAGGGTTGAACCAATTCGCCATTCCCTTTTTTTTGGCTCAGTTTCGGCTGGGCCTTTTCTTTGCGCATTTACCGATTTCCCTTCGCTGTATGCGCGCAATAAGTGCTTGTGATTCAACAGTATACGCACGGTATGCGCGCCTCTCCGCGCATATGCGCTGGGAATAAAAAACGTTCCCTTTTTTGGAGAGGTGCAAATGATGGACAAAGAACTGTTGACGGTTGAGCAATTGGCCGAGCGAATCCATGTTCGGCCCCGAACCGTGAAAGCATGGCTGAAGAGCGGACGAATTCCCGTGGTTCGCGTATCCGCAAAGGTGATTCGTTTTTCGTGGTCTGCGGTCTTAGCAACTCTGCAATCAAAACAGGAAGCGAAAGGCGGTGATGCATGATTTCCAATATCATCCCGCCCGCGTTGTTGCTCAAGGCACGCGACGCGGCGAAGGCCCTTGCGATTTCCGAGCGAAGCTTATGGGAATTGACGCGGCGCGGTGAAATCCCACGGCTCAAGATCGGCGCATCCGTGCGCTACGATCTTCGCGACCTGCAAGCATGGATCGAAAAAAAGAAGGGGGGCGTGCTATGAACACGACCCCCAAAGTCTTGCAATCCGCCCAGCAATACATCGGAGCGGGTATCTCCATCATACCCATCAAACGCGACGGCTCAAAACGCCCGCCCTTGAAGGAGTGGAATCCTTATCGCAAATGCCTGGCGACCGAGACCGAACTGAGGGACTGGTTCGGGCGCGAGGCCCCGCTGGGCATCGCCACAGTTTGCGGCCTCATCAGCGGCAACCTCGAAGTAATGGACTTCGATGAAGAGGCCAACGTGGTTTTTTCTCAGTGGCGGGCGCTGGTCGAAGCCGAGGCCCCCGGCCTGATTGCAAAGCTCTCCATCGTCAAGACGCCAAGGCAACCGTGTGGCTACCATGTCCGCTATCGGACCGGAAGTATTAAGCCGGTAACAACCAAGCTTGCCACGGCCATCGCCAAAGCCAAAGACGGCAAGGACGAAGTAGTCACACTGATCGAGACGCGCGGTGAAGGCGGTTATGCACTCGCGCCGGGTTCTCCAGTCGAATGCCACGAAAACAAAGCCGAGTATCAGCCCATCGAAGGCCCCCTGGCATGGGAGCCGCCCACGATCACGCCGGAACAGCGGGACATCCTTTGGCGGTGTGCGGCTAGTTTCGACCGACACATTGAGGAACGCGGCAACACGTTCAAGGAGAAGACAGGCAATGGCACCCTGCCCGGTGACGATTATTGCCAGCGCGGCCCCGACTGGACGGAAATCCTGATCGGCTGGGAACTGATTCGGCAAAGTGGCGATTGCTGCTACTGGCGGCGGCCCGGCAAGGACGGCAGCGCGTGGAGCGCGACGTCGGGGCGCTGCAAGAATCAGAAAGGCCATGACCTATTGGCGGTTTTCTCGACGAATGCGTACCCATTCCCTGGCCCGCACAGAGGAAAGTCGTGCTCCGTCCATTCCAAGTTCCAAGCTTTCGCCATGCTCCATCATGCCTGCGATTTCAAGGCGGCGGCGGCGGCGCTGCGAAAGGCTGGCTACGGTTCGCCAAGTCAACCTGGCGAGATTTCGGCCGAGGAATCAGCGACTTCCGTTTGGCCCGATCCGCAACCGATCCCGAACGATCTTCCCTCCGTATTGCCTTTCGATTACGGGATGCTGCCGGACGCATTCATTCCTTTCGTCAGTGACGTTGCCGAGCGGATGCAATGTCCGCCCGATTTCCCGGCCGTCGCGACCATGGTAGCCCTGGCCGGCGTAGTTGGCAAGAAAATCGGCATTCGTCCGAAGCGACACGACGATTGGCTCGTAGTGCCGAATCTCTGGGGCGCGGTCATCGGCCGACCTGGCATCATGAAAACCCCAGCGATTCGGCAACCGTTCAAGTTCTTGCAACGGTTGGAGATGGAGGCGAAAAAAGAATACGCGAAGGAGCAAGCGGCATATGAGGTAAAGCTGATTGTTGCCGAGGAGCAAAAGAAACAACGCAAGATAGCCGTTGCCCAGGCGGTCAAGGAAGGCAAGGACCCGGAACAGGCGGCGCAGAGCATCGTGGTTGAAACGCCGAAGGAACCGTTCCGCCGGCGCTACATCGTCAACGATAGTACGGTCGAAAAACTTGGCGTACTTTTGAACGAGAGCCCAAATGGTTTGACTTCGTTTCGTGACGAGATCATGGGCCTGTTCGAAAATCTCGGCCGCGAAGGGCAGGAAGGCGCACGTGCTTTTTACATCGAAGCCTGGGACGGGCTCGGAAAATTCACCTATGACCGCATCATGCGAGGCACGCTTGAAATCGAATCAGTAACACTTTCCGTCTTTGGCGGTATTCAGCCCGGTCGGCTGGAATCCTATCTTCACGCGGCGGTTCAAGGTGGTGCCGGCGACGATGGATTGATGCAGCGATTCCAGATGGCAGTATATCCCGACGTGACGAAGGAGTGGCGGAACATCGACCGCTGGCCAGATACCGAGGCGAAACAAAGAGCGTGGGCGGTCTTTCAGGGAATGGACGCCTTGAACCCCACGGCGGTAGGCGCGGACCCGGATGCCGACGCCCCATACCTGCGATTCGATCACGACGCACAAAATATCTTCGATAATTGGCGGGCAGAATTGGAGCCTCGCATCCGGTCCGGTGAGGAGCACCCTGCATTGGAATCGCACCTTGCCAAGTATCGTAGTTTGGTTCCAAGCTTGGCGCTGTTAATTCACCTTGCGAACGGCACCATTGGCCCCGTGACGGTGGACGCAACGCAGAAGGCGCTGGCATGGGTTCGTTATCTGGAATCGCACGCACGTCGCATATATGCCATCGTGACCGATCCAGCAACGGCGGCGGCTAAAGCCCTGGCCAAGCGGATCACGAAAGGTGACGTACGAGATGGCTTCGCCTTGCGAAGCGTCTACAGGAACGCCTGGGCGGGCCTGGACAAGCAATCTTCGGAATTGGCGGTCGAACTGCTGATCGAACTCAATTGGCTCAAGGAAATAGAAATCGCAACCGAGGGGAGAACGAAAACCGCATACCGGATCAATCCGACGATTCTCGCGAAAACGCAGGGGGAGGGAACTGCCAAAACCGACAAAAGCCCCTCGGCGGACCCTTCTGGCAGTAATGGCAGTGACCACCACGGCCATTCTGAAGGCGAATGGGGCGAAATATGACGCCTTCCCCCTCGGCGGCCATGCTGCTGGTGGACCTGGCCGAGCATGGCATCGACGTGCAACCTCTCGACGGTGCAATTCGCTTCAAGCCCCAGTCCGCGATGACGGCTGCCCTCATGGAGCGTCTGAAAGCACACAAGGCCGAACTGCTGCAACTACTCAACACCGAGCAAGCGGTCACGGAGCTACGGCAATCGGTGGAACGATTTTGCAAGGACCCGGCCTGGCGGTCGGCATGGGAACAGCGTTTCAAGGCGGCTCAATATGCCGACTTTGCATCCTTGCGAAGGGTACTGGACATCGTCATCGACCTGGCCGAGCAGCACCATCGGCGGCACGATTGGAACGCTTTCGCCTCGGCCTGCCGGTATCTTCATCGCCTGGCATCCGGTCAAGCGTGGGACGGTGCAAAGCCGATAACCGAACCGGACGCCCTCATACTTTAACGCGAACATTGACATTACGACAATTATCCGATAGAATCCCTGCATGGGAAAGAAAAGACTAAAACTGAGTGAGCAGATACGTCACGCGCTCGAAGCGTGCGGGCAGACACGCTATCGCATCGCCAAGGAAACCGGCATCGATGCAGCGACGCTATCGCGGTTCGTTAGCGGCGAGCGAGGCCTGCCTATGAAAACTCTGGACGTTCTCGCAGATTACTTAGATTTGAACATCACGACCCCGAAGCGAAAGGCCAAGTGACCCATGGCAAGTATTTCACGCGATCCAAACGGCCGGCGGCGCATCCTGTTTACCGACCGTGACGGAGACCGCAAAACAATCCGCCTCGGCAAAACGTCGCAACGCATGGCCGAGGAAATCAAGATCAAGGTGGAGATGCTGAACGCGGCCAAGATCGGCGCTGGTTCCCTGGACCGGGAAACGGCGCAATGGGTGGCAATCCTCGGCGATGACCTCCATGCAAAGCTGGCGGCGGTGGGATTGGCGGAGCCGAGGCGAACGGCCCGGCTGGGAGAGTTTCTCGACGGCTTTATTGCCAATCGCAAGGCGACGGCCGCGCCCAACACGATCATCAGTCTGAACCAAGTAAAGAAGCGATTGATCGACCATTTCGGCACGCAACGTGACTTGCGCAGCATCACGCCGGCGGACGCCGAAGGCTGGGCGGCGGCGCTGGCTGAGCAAGGGTACGCCCCGGCAACGGCGGGGCGCGCGATCAAGCGCGCGCGGCAGTTTTGCAAGGCGGCATTGCGCGACAAACTGATTACCGAAAATCCCTTCGCCGAAATTAAGGCCAGCGGGCAAGTGAACAAGGAGCGGCAATTCCACGTTGACCGCGAAACCATTTTCCGCGTCATCGACGCGGCCCCCAACGCCGAATGGCGGCTTATCATCGCGTTATCCAGATTCGGCGGCCTGCGCTGTCCATCCGAGCACCTTGCCCTTCGCTGGCAGGACATGGACTGGGAGCGGAACCGCTTTCGAGTGGACAGCCCCAAGACGGGCGAACGATGGATTCCGATGTTCCCGGAGTTGCGCCCCCACCTGGAAGCTGCCTTCGAACTGGCCGAGGACGGCGCGGCCTTTGTCATTAACAGTTATCGCAGCGAGTACGTGAACATGCGCATGCAGCTGGCGCGGATTATCAGGCGGGCGGGAGCGAAGGTGTGGCCGAAGCTCTTCCACAACCTACGGGCAAGCCGCGAGACGGAACTCGCGGCGGAATATCCGATCCACGTTGTTTGCCAGTGGATCGGCAACTCGGCGGCTATTGCGGCAAAACACTACCTAACCGTGCGGGAAGAGGACTTCGAACGGGCAGCCCAAGGTGGCGCAAAATCCGGCGCACCTGAGGCGCATTTTCAGGCGCAGCAAGCGTCCGCGACAGTCTGCATGGGTTCGCAAGAATCGACGGAAGGCCAAGGGGATTGCGGAGATATGCGAGGGAACGCCAACGGGCGCAAAAAAACATCCGGAAGCGTGCAAGTCCCAGGGGGGCTAGGAACAATACGACGCTCCCGGAAGGTTTTCACTCAAAAACGGCTGAATAAGTTCCTCGCGAGGAGATGTCGCAGGTGCGCACCAAACCGTGGTGCGTAACGCGCGATATTGTTTTCAGATGCTGCGACGATAGCTGTCTGACAATCAATTACAAGGACATGTTTTTGCTATCCGCTCCGCGACTTCCTGCACCAAAGACTGGCGGCGCATCGGTCGTTGAGCTTACACTCTCATCTTATGATCCGCAAGCAACCTCTGTCAAGGCGGAAACACTCGAATACGCAGAATTTTCACCGCAGACCCTGCAGATTCACGGGGCTCGCGATGGCATCCCCGGCTTTTTATCGGCGGTAAACCGCAAAAGAGTCTTCGGTCTCCCATAATTTCACTTCCACGACTGGAAACCCTTGCGAAGCAGCGCAATCGAAGATTAGCCTCGCAATATTCTCGGCAGTCGGGTTCACGTCCATCAAGAAGTATGGCTCGCCCTGTTGCTGGAAGGTCGGCAGGATGGGGTCGTCCTTGTGTAAAATCATGCGGTGATCGAGATTGGCGTCGATCCAGCCGCTGACGACGCGTTTGATGGTCGAGAAATCGACGACCATACCGAGCGAATCGAGTTTATCCGCCTGCAGAGTGATGAGCGCCCGGCCATTATGTCCGTGCAGATGTCGGCACTTGCCGTCGTAATTCAACAGCCGGTGGCCGTAGCAAAAGCGAATTTCGCGGGTGACCTGAAACATGCCGACACCTCTGCGTTGAGCCCCGTCTCGAAGAGGCGGGCGGACAATGCGCTACCAAACAGTTTTATAGCGAAGTGACCAATCGCATGGAATCTCTTAAAATAAACAATCGCCAAACCGCCTGCTCTGGAGACCCCGCATGGCCTCGATGAACCTGCTTGCTGAGCTCAAAGAATTTGCCGACTTCATTCAATCCGGCGCTTCGCTGGCGCCGTTCACGCAATTGAAGATCGGCGGCCCGGCGGAAGTCCTGATCCAGCCGCGTTCGCTGGGCGAATTGAGCGCAATCATGAAGCGTTGCCTGGCAAGGCACCTGGGGTTCCGCATCCTCGGCAGCGGCGGGAATGTGCTCGTCCACGACGAAGGTGTCAAGGGGATCGTCCTGCGCCTCGGCGCTCCCGCGTTCACGCAAATCACAAGTGACGGCACGAGCCTCAAGGCCGGCGGCGGCGCTACCCTTGCCGCGGTCATAGCCCATGCAACGCATCATGGCTTGACGGGTCTGGAGTCTCTCGTCGGTCTTCCCGGCACCATCGGCGGAGCCTTGCTCCTGAATGCCGGCGACCGCAACTCCGATATCGGGCAGTTTGTGCGCAGCGTCGAAGTGCTCGACAATCAAGCTGCCGTGCAGACACGCGAGCATGACGAGCTCCGTTTCACCTCGACCGGCACCATCCTCGACGATCCCGTGCTGCTCTCCGCGGAGTTCAAGCTGGAGACCGATCGGACCGAGACGATTGTGAAGCGATTGCGGAAAGCGTGGATCCAGTACAAGGCAACGCAGCCTTACAGCTATCAGGCTTCCGCACGCATCTTCAAAAACCCACCTGGCCTGAATGCGGCCGTCTTGATCGAGCAAACCGGCCTGGTCGGCACGAAGGTCGGCGCCGCACTGGTAAGCGAAAGGCATGCCAACTATATCGTCGTCGAAGCGGGCGCCACGGCAAGCGATGTCTTGCGCCTTATCGAGCTGATTCGCACGCGCGTGCAGGATCGTTTCCACCTCGAACTCGAACTCGCCATTTCGGTGTGGTGAAGATGCCCGCAAAATCTCGAGCCGAAGAGCCGACCTGGTCCAAGAGCTCTGTCCTGAAACAGGCTGCCCTGGTGGTCCTCGTCGTCGCCTTTCTCGGCGGGGTAATCTGGGCCGGCCGCTGGAGCCTCGACCAATTGCGTGGCAAGGATCGCTACGAGGTGCCTATTGCAGACATCGAGTGCACACCCCCCGCCAACCTGACCAGGCAGGAATTTCTCGACGAAGTCCTTTACGCCGCTCGGCTCCCCAAACAAGTCAACCTGCTCGACGAAAAGCTGCGGCAGCTGCTGCTCGACGGTTTCGCACTTCATCCGTGGGTCGAAAGCGTGGACGAGATCCATCTCATCGCGCCAAAGCAAATTGTCGTCAAGTTGACGCATCGCAAGCCCGTGCTGGCGGTGAAAACGGACGGCATGGTGCGAGCCGTCGATGGCTTCGGCGTCCTGTTGCCGAAAAATGCGCCGACACAGGGCCTGCCACTCTTTGAAGGCGAAGCCAAGGCCCCGATCGCTGATGGCAAGCGCTGGGGCGACCCAAACGTCGAGACGGCAGCACGGAAAAAGAGGAAGTAGGCTGGTTCATGCTTAGCGTTCGTAGGGCGCCATGCGAACGCAAAACGTGAACTCGGAACATTCCTCCCATTGCCAATTGCCCCCGTTCCCATCCTCCCTACAATCAATCTTTTGTTTCGCAATCGCACCCACTCGTGAGTGTGCCGCAGCATGGACCACGTCATTCGCAAAGCTGAAACGCTCATCGAGGCGCTCAGCTACATTCGGCAATTCCGCAATCGGCTGATCGTCATCAAGCTTGGCGGCAGCGCGATGGAAGAGCCCGATGCGCTGAAGGCGACCCTCGAAGACGTCATCTTCATGGCGACCGTGGGCCTGCGCCCGATCGTCGTGCATGGCGGCGGCAAGCCGATCGACCGCGCGATGGCCGAGGCGGGCTTGAAGCCACGCAAGGTCCAGGGACGCCGCTACACCGACGACGAAACGCTGGCCATCGTGGTTCGCGTGCTGTTGAAAGAAATCAACGCCGACCTCGAAAAGCAGGTGCGCACGCTGGGGGGCCGGGCCATTGGACCGCACCTGGGTTCGCTGCAATTCCTTTTTGGGGAGAAGCTTGCATTGCCTGGCGCCGACGGCCAGCCGATAGACCTTGGCCGCGTCGGCAAAGTGACGCGCGTCGACGCCGATCTGCTGCGTGACTTCTGTGCGGCAGGCATCATTCCGCTGATTCCATCCGTGGCGCTCGACGCCGACGGCCGCTGGTTGAACGTCAACGCCGACACCGCCGCGGCGGCCGTCGCGGGGCAACTGCAAGCCGAGAAACTGGTGCTCCTGACCGACACGCCGGGCATTCTGCTCGACCGCAAGAAGCCGGAGTCGCTCCTCGCAAGCCTGAACATGCCGCGCTGCCAGGAACTCATTCAGCAAAAGGTTATCGACGAAGGGATGATCCCCAAGGTCGAAGCCTGCTTCGATGCGTTGCGCGCGGGCGTCAAGAAGACGCATATCATCGATGGACGCCTGAAACACTCATTGCTTCTCGAGATTTACACCGACACCGGCGTCGGAACGGAAATCGTCCTTGGTCAGTAGTCCGTGGTCCGTGGCAAAGTCCTTGCCACCACGGACCACGGACTACGGACTACGGACTACGGACTAAAGACTAAGGACTACGGACTACTGACCATGACAAGCCAAGAAACCATTGCCACCTTCGAAAAATACGTCATCGGCAACTACCGCCGCTATCCGGTGTCGCTCGTGCGGGGCGAAGGATCGTACATCTGGGACGCTGAAGGGAAACGCTATCTCGACTTCTTCCCCGGTTGGGGCTGCAACCTGATTGGCCATTGCCCGCCGCGTGTTGTCGAGGCGGTGCGCGAACAGGTCGGCAAGCTGATCCACGTCCCCAACACCTGGCACATGGAAGCGCAGGGACTCCTGGCGAAGGCCCTCGTCGAGCGCAGCGGGCTCGACGCCCAGTGCTTCTTCTGCAACAGCGGCACCGAGGCGAATGAGGCCGTTATCAAGCTGGCCCGCCTGAACGGCAAGCCCAACGGACGCTACAAGATCATCACGATGCTCAACAGCTTCCATGGCCGAACGTACGGCGCCCTCACCGCCACCGGCCAGGAGAAGTACCACCAGGGGGTCGGCCCGATGCTGGCCGGGTTCGATTACGCCCCGTTCGGCGACCTGGCCGCGGCCGCCAAGCTCGTTGACGGTGAGACGTGCGCCATACTGATCGAGCCAATTCAGGGCGAGGGGGGCATCAACCTGCCGCCGGCCGGCTATCTCGAAGGCCTGCGCGAACTGTGCGACAAGCACGGCATGATGCTGATCTTCGATGAGGTCCAGACCGGCATGGGACGCACGGGGACCTGGTTCGCCTTCCAAAACTTCGGCGTCGAACCCGATGCGATCACCCTGGCCAAGGCGCTCGCGGGGGGCGTCGCCTGCGGCGGACTGCTGGCCAAGCGGAAATACGCGGAGAAGCTCGTCCCCGGCACCCACGCCGCCACTTTCGGCGGCAATCCGATCGCCTGTGCCGCCGCGCTCGCTACCATTGAAACCATCGCCAAGGACAACCTCCTGCCCCGGGCTGCCAAGATCGCCGATGCCTTCCGCGCCCGCTTTGAAGCCATGAAAGAACGTTATCCGGTCATCCAGGACATCCGCGCCAAGGGGACCATGATCGGCGTCGAGTTGGCCATCGACGGCACCCCCATCGTCGATGCCTGTCTGCAACGGCAACTCCTCATCAACTGCACCCATGGCAACGTGCTGAGGCTCCTCCCCGCGCTGAATTTGCCGGACGATGCACTGCAAGCGGGCTGCGATATTCTCGAAGAAGTGTTTTTGGCCACCAAACCCTGAGCGCCGAATTGCCCCGAAGGATATCCATCATGCGCCACTTCCTCGACCTGCTCGACTGGAATGGGGATCAGATCCTCAAGCTCCTCAAAAGTGCTGCGAGCATGAAAAAGTCCCTGCTCAAGGGCCAGCACAAACCGCTGCTAGCGGGCCGGGTGCTCGGCATGATCTTCGAGAAGCCGTCGCTGCGCACGCGCGTCAGCTTTCAGGCAGGAATGGCCCAACTCGGCGGCAGCGCGATCTTCCTCAACGGCGCCGAGGTCGGCCTGGGCAAGCGCGAAAGCCTGCCCGATATCGCCCGCACCATCTCGGAGTACGTTGACGCCATCGTCATGCGCACCTTCCAGCACGACAATGTCGTGGAATTCGCACGCTGGGCCGGCAAACCGGTCATCAATGGGCTATCCGATTACCATCATCCGTGCCAGGCGCTGGGCGATTTGCTCACCATGCGCGAATGCTTCGGCGACGTGAAAGGAAAGACTCTGGCCTTCATAGGCGACGGCAATAATGTCGCCCGCTCGCTCGCCATCGCCTGCGGCAAAGTCGGCGCTCGCTTTGTCCTCTCCGCCCCAAATGGCTACCGCTTCGATCGGCCCTTTCTTGATGCCTACCAGACGCAGATTGGCGGCAAGCTCGAGGAGATCCACGATCCGCTGAAGGCCGTCGCCAAGGCAGACGTCGTCTACACCGACGTCTGGGCCAGCATGGGGCAGGAGGAAGAAGCGAAGGAACGGGCCAAGCACTTTGAAGCGTACCAGGTGAACGCCAAGCTGATGAAGGCCGCCCCGAAGCATGCGAAGGTGATGCACTGCCTGCCGGCCCATC
>SXGT01532337.1_pt1 | contig 21008 bp, 22 predicted proteins | sample 3176221 | NCBI WGS metagenome assembly SXGT01 (sample SAMN11356862, study PRJNA531348) | freshwater metagenome | isolation source: freshwater sample F1-120 | place: China: Fuxian Lake, Yuxi | collected 2017-12-25
CCGGTCGACAGGTTGTGCTTCTTGATTTTTCGCAACACGGATGGTGAGCGATGCGCGACGTGCTGGAACAAAAAATCCGCGACAAAACCGCGGTTGTTGGTGTGATCGGCCTGGGCTCTGTCGGTCTGCCGTTGCTGAATGCCTTTATCAAAGTGGGCTTCAAGACCATCGGCTTCGATATCGACCAGAAAAAGGTGGATGCTCTGCTGCAAGGCAAGAGCTACATCAAGCACATCCCCTCGGAGATGATCGCGAACTGGCTGACGTCGAAGCAGTTCGAGCCGACTTCTGACATGAACCGGCTGAAAGAGGCTGACTGCATTTTGATCTGCGTTCCGACGCCGCTCAACGAGAGCCGCGATCCTGACATGTCGTACATCGAGGGAACGACTGAGTCGATTCGCGCCGCGTTGCGACCGGGTCAGCTTGTGGTGCTCGAAAGCACAACCTATCCGACAACGACTCGCGACGTCGTGCGTCCCATTCTCAGCAAGACCGGGTTGAAGTCCGGCAGCGATTACTTTTTGGCGTTCAGTCCGGAGCGAGAAGATCCCGGCAATCCCGATTTCCAGGCTCAACGGATTCCGAAGGTCGTCGGCGGTCTCGATCCCGTCAGCGGCAAGTTGGCCGAGCAGCTTTACGGTCACGCGATTGTGAAAGTCATTCCGGTCAGCAGTGCCGAGATCGCCGAAGCCTGCAAGATTCTAGAGAACACTTATCGCTGCGTGAACATCGCGTTGGTCAACGAACTGAAGATGCTCTTCGACAAGATGGGCATCGACGTTTGGGAAGTCATCGATGCGGCCAAGACAAAGCCGTTCGGGTTCCAAGCGTTTTATCCCGGCCCCGGTTTGGGCGGTCACTGCATCCCGATCGACCCGTTTTATCTGACATGGCTGGCTCGCAAGTACGGGATGACCACGCGGTTCATCGAACTGGCCGGCGAGATCAACACGCACATGCCGGATTATGTCGTCAGTCGGCTGATGGAATTCCTCAACGAACAAGGCAAGGCTTTGAAGGGGAGCAAGATCGCGCTGCTGGGCATGGCCTACAAGAAAGATGTCGATGACCCGCGTGAAAGCCCGTCGTTCGTGCTGATGGAAATGCTGCTCGCACGTGGAGCGAAGGTGACCTACAACGATCCGCACGTCCCGTCGCTACCGAAGATGCGGCATCACGATGTGCCCGACATGGACAGCTCACCGCTGACGCCGGAGTACCTCGCCGCCCAAGACTGCGTGCTGATCGCGACCGATCACTCGGCCTATGACTGCGACTTCATCGTCCAGCACTCCAAGCTGGTACTCGACACTCGCAACGCCACCAAGAACGTCAAAGCGGGCCGTGAGAAAATCCGGAAGGCGTAACGCAACGGGATTTGGCGAGCGGGGCGGCGTCAGCCCCCCGGTGCATTCGCCAACCAACGCATTCGCCGCAAGACCGGGGGACTGACGCCGCCCCGCTTGCCTGTCTGGGTTACGTCACATGGCAGACGTAGCACTTGAGGTATTCGTTCTCCGGGCAGAAGGGCGAGACCGGATGATCCGGCGCGGCTCCGCGGACTTCGATGATGCGCAGGTCGCGGCCCGATTGAATCGCCACGTCTGCCAGCATCTGCTCGAAGTCATCGCGTGTGACCAGTCCCGAACAACTGCACGTCACCAGTATCCCGCCGGGCTTCAGGACCGAGACCGCTAATCGGTTGAGGCTGTGATACGCGCGCAGTGCCTGCGGCAATGCGGATCGAGTCCGCGTCAACTTCGGCGGATCGAGTACGACCGTGTCGAATTGCTCGCCCGCATCGCGCAGAGTTTCGAGCGCCTTGAACCCATCCGAACGGATGCTTCGCCAGCGATCGGCCACTCCATTGAGTTCGGCATTCCTTTGAGCGAGTTGCAACGCGGACTCTGAAGAATCGATGGCGACCACTTCGCTCGCGCCCCCCCAGACGAGTGCTCCCAGTCCGAAGCCCCCCGCGTAACAGAAGACGTCGAGCACTCGATGACCGTGAATGTATTGGGCCAACGCTCGGCGATTGTCCCGTTGGTCGAGGTAACCGCCGGTCTTCTGGCCTTCAGTCAGATCGACTTCCCACTTCAGGCCGTGTTCGACAACGGTCAGTGGCCTTGGAGGTGGATCGCCCCACAGCAGGCCATCGGTGATCTCCATGCCCTCGGCTTCGCGCAGTCCTTTTTCGGTTTTCAAGACGATGCCGGCTGGCTGTGCCAGCTCCACAAGCAGTTCGATTAGTACCTCCTGGCGAATCGCGATCGCCAAGCTGGTGAATTGCACGCTCAGCCAACGGTCGTAGCGATCGACGGTCAGGCCCGACAGCCCATCGGCCTCGCTGTTGACCAAGCGATATGCGGTGGCTTCCGTAGGACGGGCACTCTTGCCCGCCTCGTGAGTGTGGTCTTCCAAGTCGGAATGACGGGCAGGAGTGCCCGTCCTACGAAACAGCGCTTCCCGCAGTTGAAATGCCGACTGCAATCGAGTCTTCCAAAACGCCCGATCCAGCGGTTCTGCCTGGTTCCAAGAAAAGAGTCGTACGCGGATTTGGCTATGCGGATTGAAAAGCCCGCGGGCGATGAACTCCCCTTCGTGCGTGTGCAGCGCGACTTCATCTCCCGGTTGCGGATCGCCTTGGACTGAGCGGATTGCTCCGGCAAAGACCCAGGGGTGACGCTTGAAAAACGGCAGAGCGTGTCGCGGCTTCAGCGTGATGACGGGGACCGGCCGAGACTCATCAGAGTTCATCGCTTGTGAACCCCACCCGGTCCCAGCGCAGCTTCGACATCGGCGAGATATTGGAGCAATCGGTCCCGCTCGTTGGTCAAATGGCGGACTCGCAATAGCGACCGCACGCGAGTCGTCAGCTCCAGCCGATTGACCGGCTTTGTCAGAAAATCATCGCAGCCGGCGGCGACCGCTTTTTCGATGTCCCCCATTTCGTTGAGGGCGGTGACCATCAGGATCGGGATGTCGTGCGTGGCCTTGTCCGCCTTCATCCGCTGGCAGACTTCATAGCCGCTGAGCTTGGGCATCATGATGTCCAGCAGCACGATATCCGGCTGAAAGGTCTTCACCATTTCCAGAGTGCTGGGGCCGTCGAAAGACATTTCGATCTGATAGGCACCGTCGGCCAGAAACGCTTCGAGCAGTTCGCGGTTTTGCTCGTTGTCGTCGGCGATCAGGATTTTCGACGGCGTGGTCGGCGTTGATTGGGAATTCGGCATTCGGAAACTCTCAGGATGAACTTTGGTTCCACCGCAGAGGTGCGACACGAACGTGGCGACAGTAACCAAGGGCCAATCGGGGCGGAAGTATAGTCAGCGTCCGTCAGCGAGAACATCCAACCCCGGCAGGAGTTCCAGAGCGGCTCGCGTGGCCGAGGCGTCTGGCAATGCCTCTTCCAACGAGAACGGCAGCGCCGACAAATGACCTCGCAGAAAATCGAGGTCAGCGGGTTCGTCGATGTCATACCAGAGCGGGAGCACCTTCAGACGAGCTCGATTTTCTTGAAGCCGCCGCACCACTTGGCCCAACACGCGCGAGGTGCTCCAGTCGATCCCGTCGAAGATCGGCCAGGCACGTCGTTGCTGATTCAGTCCGATCAAATACAGCCCGCCGTCGGTGGCCGGGCCGAGCACAACGTCCGCAGTTTGCAGCATGGACAACGCGAGCGTCGCGAACCCAGCCGGCAAGGTGGGGCTGTCAGATCCAATGAGAACCACCGGCTCCGGTCCGAACGCTTCAAAGAAGAGCCGCATTCGCGTCCCTAGATCCGCGTCTGGCTGAGGCCACAGTTCAAAGCGACCGGCGGACTGTTGCTCGAAGAACTCACGACTGACCGCATCGGCTGGCGAGTACGCCAACACCCGCCGCGTCCCTGTCGCCCCGAAGCGTTGAATCAAGTCGCTCAGAAATCCTCGGTAGAGCGTGGCCGCTGCCGAGTCCCCGATCGCTGACGCCAAGCGAGTCTTTACCCGCCCCGGTTCGGGGTACTTCACGAACATGCCCAAGGTCGACGTCATCGCGAAGCACTTCCTTCCGGCGGAGTCCCTTCGATCAAGCGTCGCAGCAGCGGCTCCGACACACGGCCTTTGAATCGCACCTTGCCGTCAAATTCCACGACCGGAATCTCGATGTCGAATCGAGATCTCAAGGCGGGATCAGCGTCGATGTCGATCTCTTGCACGACGGGCAGATAGGCCGAGTAGCTGTGCAGCAACTCGGCCGCCTCATCGCAGAGATGGCAGCCATCTCGTGAGTAAACCACCAGCGACCGAAACCGCCGCCCGGATCGAGTCGGTCTCCAAGCAGAGCTTCGTCGTTCGTCGTCCTCGCCGCGCGGACCATTGACCAGCACATACAATCCAAACGTCGCGAATCCCAGCGCAAGCAGCAGACAAATCGTCCGCTGATTGTTCCAAACTCCCGGCATCGAAAACGGCAGCCCAGAGGAATTGTCCCACGCCGCCAACGCCAGAACGGCCAGTCCCATCGCGAACAACAACGTGCCGAAGCGAGCCTGCCGGCTGGTAAAGCGGTGCGCGAAACGTGGCGATGACACGATCAGAGTTCCTTGCGTCGTCTGGTCAGCTTCAAGTCGCACGGTAACGGCTGTGGAATGGCCGTCAAATCTCTGGCCACTCACCGATTCGCTTTCCTCTGTCGTTCTGGTTTGTTCCAATGCCCGCGTCAAATTCCGGCCGAGTCACGGACGGTCGCAAGAAGTTTCGCGAGACAGCGAAGTACGCCGCATGATGACGACGCCGATCGAACCCGGAATGGTCGAGACCGACCGCACCTCAGTTGGCGCGGGTCGCGAGTGGATCGTGGATGCGAGCGGTTGCTCGCGCGAACGGTTGCGGTCGCTGGATTCCGTGCGGGCCGTTTGCGAGCGTGCGATTCGCGAACTGGAATTGCAGGTCGTCGGGCAACCGCTGTGGCGACAGTTTCCAGAGCCGGGTGGCGTGACCGGACTCTACCTGCTCAGCGAGTCGCACTTGGCTTGTCACACTTGGCCCGAGTTGGGCTTGGCGACGTTCAACTTATTCTCGTGCCGGCGTCGCGGCGATTGGCCGTGGGCGGATCGGCTACGCGAGTTGCTCGATGCCGAGTCGGTCTCAGTGCGCATCGCCGAACGGGGCTTGCCCGTCGTGCCGTCGGAAGGAGCGACCCGATGAAGAAGCGAATCGTCGCCTGTCCCGCGTGTGCCGCACCGGTCGAGTTCAAGCTCAGCACATCGCTGGTCACGGTCTGTGACTTCTGCCGCTCGATCGTCGCGCGAGCGGACAAGAAAGTCGTGGACCACGGCAAGGTGGCCGACTTGGTCGAGACGAACTCGCCGATCCAACGCGGCCTTTCGGGGAAGTACAACAAGAAGCGCTTCGAGGTTGTCGGCCGCGTGCAATATCAGCATCCGGCGGGCGGCGTGTGGAATGAGTGGTATCTGCGATTCCCTGGCGACAAGGTCGGCTGGTTGGCGGAGGCTCAGGGAAAGTTCTACATGACGTTCGAGCGGCGCTTCGCGGACCAAGCGGAGCTTCCCAGTTTTGAATCGCTCGAAGTAGGGCATCGCTTTGAGATGTCGGCCCAGAGCAAGTCCTCTTCGTCAGCGGCCGCAGGTGGTTTCGTCGTGGCCGAGAAAGGGATCGCGACGGCGCAGTCGGCGGATGGCGACATCCCGTGGGCGTTTCGCCAAGGTGCCGAGCATAAGTTCGCCGACCTGCATGGCGACAATGAGGAATTCGGGACGCTCGAATACAGCGGAGATCGCCCGCGCGGGTTCTTTGGGCGCGAAGTGCCGCTCGCGGAATTGAATCTGGACGGCGATGGTTGGGCGTCTGCCGTACCGGCCGGAGCCAACACTCCCGCATTGCAGCTCAACTGTCCGCATTGCGCTGGTCCACTGACGCTGCACGTTCCCGATCAAACACAGCGAGTCACCTGCCCCAGTTGCAAAGGGTTGCTCAACTGCCAGCAAGGGAAGCTCGAATACCTCCAGACGCTGAATCTACCTGTGGTTAAACCGGTCATCCCGCTCGGCTCCGTCGGCAAGCTGTTCGGCACCGAATACACAGTGATCGGATTCATGGAACGCTACGCCGTTTGGGAGGGGAAAACGTTTCCGTGGACCGAATACCTGCTCTACAACCCGGCGAAAGGCTTTCGGTGGCTGGTCCGCAATCAAGGACATTGGAGCTTCGTGGAATCGGTCCCGCTCTCGAAGTTGAAAAAGCAGGGCTACGATCGCACGGTCAACTTTGACGGCAAGGAGTTCAAGCTCTACGACAAAGGCAAAGCCTATGTCCGCTACGTCCTCGGCGAGTTCTATTGGAAAGTGACGACAGAGGAGATCGCTGAGACGCGGGATTACATCGCGCCGCCGTTGATGCTCTCTTTGGAAACGACCAAGTCGAAATCCGGGGAAGAGAAAAACGCCTCAATGGGAACTTACGTTGAGGTCGAGACGCTTGAAGCCGCCTTCAAACTGAAAGACCTACCGCGTGCGTTTAGTGTCGGCACGATTCAGCCACAGCCCAGTCGAGCGGACGTTTGGAGCATGTGGGTCTGCTTTGCAGCGTTGCTGGCGGTTCTGGATTTCGTGTTCGTGTCGGGAGCCGTGAAGACCAGGGTGGATCAGGAGCACTTCTTTGTCGCTCAGGTGATCGTCGCGTTGTTCCCGATCCTGTTGTTCTTCATGCGACACACCTTCGAAGTCAACCGATGGGAAAACAGCGATTACAGTCCGTACGCACAAAGCGAATGAGGAATGGGAGAGAAGCTGATGTTGAAGAACATTTCAGGAGTCGGTTGGTGCTACTTCGCCTATAGCCTGTTGGCGTGCGGATACTTCTGCGCGGCGGTGATCGGCGGTTGGAAGTTTCCCGATCTCGACGGTGGTGGCGGCGGCGGGTCCTATTCTGGTTCTCGCAGTTCTTATTCAGGCGGCTCGTCGTACGGCCGCAGTTCCGGCGGCTCTTGGGGAGGAGGCAAATAGTGTTTTCCATCGAATCCATTTCCGGCATGGTGCTGCCGGCCACGTTGGCCTTTGCCGATGTGACTGCGATTGCAGAGGGAGTCAATCCGATGAAGTTGTGGGAGCATTTGCTGGCGGCGGTGATCTTCTCTTTGATTGGCATCGCCGTACTGGGAGTCTGCTTCAAGCTGATGAGCAAGCTCTCGCCGTTCTGCATCAAGAAAGAGATCGAAGAGGATCAGAACGTCGCGTTGGCGGTCATCATGGGATCGGTCATCATCGGCATGTCGATCATCATCGCGGCGGCGATCCTGGGATGAAGTAGGTCAGGCTTTCCAGCCTGACCCTTACGCCAAACGATGTCCGTTTTGATCGAGTCTGTGCAATATCACGCCCACCGTTGATCGGGTTCAGCCTGGAAAGGCTGACCTACTGGCTGACACCATGTCCGAAGACTCGATGAACCGCGCGCCGTTGTTCTTGCTGTACCTCAACGTGTTGATCATCGCGTCGTGTGGTCTGGTCTACGAACTGCTCGCCGGCACGCTGGCGAGTTACCTGCTGGGAGACTCGGTCACGCAGTTCTCGTTGGTGATTGGCATCTATCTGTCGGCGCTGGGTGCCGGAGCTTGGATTTCTCGGTTCGTCGATGAGCGACTGGCTCGCTGCTTCATCGAAGTGGAACTGGCCGTGGCGTTGATCGGCGGGATGTCGGCTCCCGTATTGTTTCTCGCATTCTCATCGGTCGGCGCGTTTCGAGCCGTGCTGTATGGCATCGTCTTCGCCATCGGGACGCTCGTCGGACTGGAGCTACCGCTGCTGATGCGGTTGCTGAAGGAACATCTCGATTTCGAGGATCTCGTTTCGCGCGTGCTGGCGTTCGATTACCTCGGAGCGTTGTTCGCCTCGCTACTGTTCCCGATGTTCTGCGTGCCCCGGTTGGGCTTGGTCAGGACGTCGCTGTTGTGCGGGTTGTTGAACGCGGCGGTTGGCTTGTGGGGTACTTATCTGCTGCGTCCGTTGCTGTCGTCGCGCGGGCTGAGCGGTCTGCGCGGTCGAGCTTGTCTGGTGATCGGCCTGCTGATCGTGGGGATCATCAAGGCCGACAGCCTGACGAGTCTGGCCGAAGAGCGGGTGTTGGGTGAGCCGATCGTTTACGCCGAATCGACGCCCTATCAACGGATCGTGCTGACTCGGAACGCGCGGGGCTTTCAGCTTCATCTCAACGGGCACCTGCAATTCAACTCCGTCGATGAGCACCGCTATCACGAGGCACTGGTGCATCCGGCGTTGTCGGCGGTGAAGTCGCCTCGCCGAGTGCTGGTGCTCGGCGGCGGGGACGGCCTGGCCGTGCGCGAAATTCTGCGATACCCGTCGGTCGAGTCGGTCACGCTGGTTGATCTCGATCCGGGGATGACCTCACTAGCGGATCGCTTCCCGCCGCTGGCTGAGTTGAGTCGATCGTCATTGAAAGATCGCCGCGTGACGATCATCAACCAAGATGCGTTCCTGTGGGTCGGCCGCGAAACCGATATCAGCCGGAACACGCTAGCGTCCGGTTCCGATGCTGCTGGAGAACCGGACGCTAGCGCGTTCCCGTTGAACAATAAGTTCGACACCGCGATCATCGACTTTCCCGATCCGGGAACATTCTCGGTTGGCAAGCTGTATTCGACCCGGTTCTATCGAATGCTACGCGAGCATCTAACCGCCGACGCCGTCATCAGCGTGCAATGCACGTCACCGTTAGTCGCGCCGCAGTCGTACTGGTGCATCGTGAAGACACTCGAATCCGTCGGCTTCCACGTCCGGCCATATCACGCCCCCGTGCCGAGTTTCGGTGAGTGGGGTTTCGCCTTGGCCTCTGCTGCTCCGCTTCCGGAAAAGCTGAGCCTGTCTCCCGAACTCATCGGGCCCTCGCGGTTCTTGACCAACACGATCTTGAACAGCATGTTCGACCTCTCTCCCGATCTGGCTCGTGTCGACGCGGAAGTAAATCAGCTCAACAACCAAGTGCTGGTGCATTACTACGACCAAGAATGGGGAGCGGTGAAGTGATTCCCTGGAGTGCGGTGGCTCGACACCGCCCTCCATTCATTTGGAATGACGACGTTGATGAACACAAAACCGTGGTTCGTCAGTCCGTTCTCGTTGCCTCTCTTCTTGGACTTCAAGGATCGCTATTCCAATCAAATGGAGGGCTGCGTCGAACCGCTGCACTCCAGGGATTTCTCATGACTCTCACCCGCCGCGAACTGATTCTGACACTGCTGGGAACACCGGCATTGTTGTCGGCGGGATGTTCGGAGTCGCCGCGGTTACCACCGGCGGGCGAGTTGCTTGGCCAGTCGTGGGAGATCGGGCATCGGATGCGAGACGGGTTTCGGCCGCAGCCGAACGCGGATCAATGGCAAGACGTCGGCGTTGCAATCATCGGTGGTGGTGTCGCCGGCTTGTCGGCCGCGTGGAGGTTGAAACAACAAGGCTGCGAGGACTTCGTTGTCCTCGAATTGGAGTCGCAGCCGGGAGGGACATCCCGATCGGGACGCTGTGAACTGACGCCGTATCCGTGGGGGGCTCACTACTTGCCGGTGCCGCTGTCTCATAACCGCGATCTGATTCGGCTGCTCGACGAAATGGGAGTCGTTGAATCGCTGACCGACGACGGTTCGCCGGTCATCGCTGAACAGTTCTTGTGTCGCGATCCCGACGAGCGCGTGTTTGTGAATGGCGAATGGATCGAGGGTCTGTATCCCGCAATCGGAGCGTCAGACGATGACCTCGCACAACTCGCCGCGTTTCGGAAGGAGATCGACCGCAGGTCCGCGTGGCGCGATGCGACAGGCCGTCGAGCGTTCTCGATTCCGATTCGTCACGCGACCGACGATGCGGAAGTCTTGAAGCTCGACAAGCTGTCGATGGCCGAGTGGTTGCGACAGTACGGTTGGACCTCGCCGCGACTGCATTGGCTGGTGGATTACAGTTGCCGCGACGACTACGGCCTGACCGCCGAGCAAACCAGTGCATGGGCTGGCGTGCTGTACTTCGCCGCTCGGCTGAAAGAGCCGGGGGCCGACCATCAGCTGTTGATGACTTGGCCGGAAGGGAACGGCCGGATCGTCGCACACTTGGCGTCACAAGCGGGAACGCGACTGAAGACGGGTGTGGCCGTGACTCGGATCCAGCCCTACGCCGCCGAACACCAAGCGACGAATACTACCAATCGCTTTCTGAGCGGTACGGCGCTAGCCGCCGGTAATTCGCCAGAAGACGTCGGTCCCGGTTCACCGGTGGCTAGCGCCATTCCGCTCAAAGTGAGTGCCTTCGACACCGTCTCGGAACAGCCCATCGGCTTCCGTGCGAAGTCGGTGATCTTCGCCGCTCCGCAGTTTCTCGCGCCGCGCTTGATCGAAGGATTCGCCGAGCGAACTGGTCGCACTGCCGAGCCATTTGAATACGGCTCGTGGCTGGTGGCGAACGTGCATCTCAGCCGCCGCCCGCGCGAATCGAGCTTTCCACTGAGTTGGGACAACGTGATTCACGACAGCCGCTCGCTGGGCTATGTCGTCGCAACACATCAATCGGGCAACGATCACGGGCCGACGGTGCTGACGTGGTATCACCCGCTGTGCGACGACGATGTCAAAGCGGCGCGGCAGCAACTGCTCAAAGCAACGTGGACGGATTTGGCGGATGTCGTGCTCACGGACCTCGAACGTCCGCATCCGGAGATTCGTTCGCTGGTCACTCGTTTGGATGTCTTCCGATGGGGACACGCGATGATTCGTCCACGTCCGGGATTCATCACCAGCGAACAACGGCGAAAGGCGGCTCAGCCGGACGGTCAAATTCACTTCGCCAACACCGACCTCAGCGGCATCGCTTTGTTCGAGGAATCCTTCGACCACGGCCTGCGTGCGGCTGACGAAGTGCTTTCTAAAATCTGATTCTTGATGTGGTTTCCTGTGTTCATTTTTCGCCCTTCATTTGTCGCCAGCTTTTGTGGAAGAGTTGGCGAAAAATGAAGGGCGGAAAATGGGGCGGACAGCAGTCGGATCATTCATGTCTCAAACTTGGCTGTTCAATGCGAAGACCGACTTGCTGACGTTCGGCGGCAGCGCGCTTGCGGCATGGTTGCTGGTCGCAGTCGGTTGGCCATTGGGTTGGTTGGAAAGCGACACCCCCGATTGGTTGTGGGTTGCTTCGGTCTTGCTGATCGATGTGGCTCACGTCTATGCGACTGGGTTTCGCGTCTACTTAGATCGTGCCGAACTGCGACGTCGAGCCTGGCTTTATTGGCTGGTGCCTCTGATGGCGTTCGGGATCGGCGCGGCGTTGTATTCGGAAGGCTCGCGCCTGTTCTGGCGAACGCTGGCGTATGTGGCGGTCTTTCATTTCGTCCGCCAGCAATACGGCTGGGTCGCGCTGTATCGAGCGAAAGCGGGCGAACGAGATCTGCTCGGCCGAGCGATCGATTCGGCGGCGATCTATCTGGCGACGATCTATCCGCTGGTCTTTTGGCATTCACACTCGCGTCGCTTCTCGTGGTTTGTCTCGTCAGATTTCATCGAGGTGCCCGTGCTGGCCGAGCGCATCGTCGCACCGATTTATTGGGCCGCGTTGGGGCTCTACGCGGCACGCTCGGCCTACCGAGCGATCGGCCTGCGGCAATTCAATCCGGGCAAGGATCTCGTCGTCGTGACGACGGCGATGTGCTGGTACATCGGCATCGTGGGGCTGAACTCTGACTATGCCTTCACGGTCACGAACGTGATCACGCACGGCGTGCCGTACATGGTTCTGGTCGCGCGGTTTCAAAGCGAACGGCAAGAGAACATTTTGCGTAGCCACGCTCGCCAGAGCTTGGGTTCCCACGATCTGGCGAACGTGGCTATTTCAGTCGCCTGCCGCCCCGGTTGGCGATTGTGGCAATTCGTTGGATTGCTGTGGCTGCTGGCGTATGCGGAAGAAATGCTCTGGGACTGCGGCGTCTGGCATGACCGATCTTGGCTGTTCGGTCCCGCGTGGAACATCGGTGACTGGGACCAGGTGCTCGTGCCGTTGTTGGCAGTGCCGCAGATCACACATTACGTCTTGGATGGCTTCATCTGGCGGAGACGCTCGAATCAGGACGTCGGTGAGTTCGTGGCGACGGATGGATTCAACGTCTTACGACAATGACGGACCGCAAGACCCGTATCGTGCCTTTGCCGCTGGTCACGATGATCGGCACGAACGGTTTCCGGAGAGGACGGTCGGTACGATGAAAGGGAAGAGTTGACTCGACGCTTAATCTGCGGCTTGCAGAACCGGCAATTGAAACAGATCGGGGGTTTCGTCATTGAGTGGCCCAAGTCCCGTGGCGAAGTCCAGTTCATTCATCGTCTTTTCGGTGTCGAGCAGGCTGCGGGCGACGGTATCGACTTGGCTGGAGATGTAGTCCGGCTCTTGACGATTGACTCCGAGTTCTGCCAGCGACTTGATTTTGTTTTCGAGTCGGTTGATTTCATGGCCGACGAACTCGTAATTGGCTTGGGCTTTATCAAAATTCGCCAGACGTTCCTGGCAGGTTTGCACGTTGTCTTGCAGAGTGCGCCGCATCTTTTGAGCGTGAGGTGATTCGTCCGTCGGCAGAATCTCACTGAGTCTCAACTGGGCTTGTTCGATGTCGTTCACGATTCGGTCACGCTTGGTACGCTCCAAGAACTTGCCCAGCGTGAATTGCGTGAACATCAGCCGCAGGAAAATCCAGATCAGCCGATCCAATCCCGCGATTTGAAAGGACTCCAGTGGCTGGCCGGATTCCAGTGTTCCGGATTGCTGCAAGTCGCTGGCGATCTGCCGCAGATCCTGGCAACTGGATCGCAGCCGTTCATAGCGGGTTAGAAACGGTGCGGGGAGCTGTTTAAGAATCTGACGCAGCACCACGTTGGCGGATTGCGAATTCTTGCTTCGCTCCACCGCAGCGTCTTGAGCGTCCATTGCGCGCTGGAACTTCGGGTGACTCGCCAGCATTGTCAAAAAACCGACTTCGGCAGCAGCCACCAGCGGCAGTGCGATGTCCGGCCGGCCACTCAAGAACGAGAAGCCGACGGCGCCAAAGAGAGCCAGCAGATTCCACCGAATCTGGAACGCCGATCGGACATACTTCGTCAGGCTCACTGATTCGATTCCAACTTTGTGATCTTGTCGCGGATGTAGTAGACGGCTTCCAGGAACTTCGGCTGACGCTGCATCTCATTCGCGGAGCTAGTTGCCGGTTCGATTTTCAACTCTTCCAGAATCGTACCGGGGGAGTTGCTCATCAAGTACACCCGGTCTCCCAGAAACACCGCCTCTTCAATGGAGTGCGTGATGAAAAAGACGGTCGCTTGGACTTCTTTCCACAGCTTGACCAACAGGTCTTGCATGTTCAACCGCGTGAGCGGGTCGAGCGCCCCGAACGGCTCATCCATCAGAATGATTCGCGGCTTCAGGATGAGCGTGCGGGCGATGGCGACTCGCTGTCTCATGCCACCCGATAATTCGTGCGGATATTTGTGAGCGTCGGTTGCGACATTCAGCCCCATCTTGTGAATCCATTCGCGGCCGAGTTCATCCCGCTGCCTTCGCGGCGTATGCAAACATTCCAGCCCGAATGTCACGTTCTCCAGCACGGTGCGATGATCGAAGCTGGTGTAATCTTGAAAGACCATCCCGCGGTCCGAGCCAGGGCCAACGACCGGTTGACCCAGCACGAGCACTTCGCCAGAGGTGGCGGGATGCTGTGGCTCCAGTCCGGCGATCGATCGCAGGATGGTGCTCTTGCCGCAGCCGCTGGGGCCGAGCACGCAGATGAACTCTCCCTTTCCGACGACGTCCTCTACGACAAACGTCACATCGCGAATTGCAGTGAATTCGTCCGCTTTGCCGGCGTTGTAGGTCTTGGTCACATTCCGAAACTCGACGACGTGCGGGAGAGCAACTTCTTGCGGAGTGCGTACATGGTCCAGAACAGTTCCCATTCCGACGACTTGGGCAGGTGACTGACTCATTTCGGCCTCTCTTCCGTTGCGGCGGACGAGAGGCTCACCGGCGTCCGATAAAAGATCAGTGACTTCAGGCTCTCCCAAGGGATGACCGTGATTCGCACCAGCGAGCGAAGCATGCCATCGCCGCCATACAAGTGCGGGAACAACTGCCGCTGAATCCAGGCCAGCACTTGGTCGATAACCAGCGCGACCATTGGGATCACGAGGATGATCAAGTAAATGTGTTCGCGAAAACCACGTCGCTGGAAGATCTGGATCTGGTAGCCCAGCCCTCCGACTTCGTCGGCGATCTTGATCGATTCGGCGAGCATGATGTACCCGAACGCCAAGCCGAACATCTGGCGGCAGGCACTAAAAATCGTCGGGGCTGCCAGTGGCACGAGCACTTTCGAGATCGTCTGCCAACGGCTGGCACCGAGCGTGTAGGCCGTGTCGATATAGCGGGCCGACACATCCATGATCGCTCGCGCGGCATCGGAGATCACGAACGCGACCGACGCCACGAAGATGAACATCACCTTGTTTTTCTCGCCGGCTCCGAAAATGAAGATCATCAGCGGCAGCACAGCGGCCAAGGGGACGTTGCGGCCGATCATGATTAGCGGCGACAGAAAGGCGTGGATTCGCGGAAAGCATCCCGCCGTCACGCCGATCGGAATACCGATCATCAGCGCCAGAGCAAATCCAATACTGACTCGCCGCAGCGTCACGAGCACATTGCGAGTCAGAGCGAAATCATTCCAGAGCTCAGAGAACTTGCTAAATGTTTCCGCCGGACTGGGCAACGTCAGAGGACCGACAAGACGAGACTCAGCCGCCCCCTGCGTGAGGAGCCACCAGCCGGTGAGGCAGAGCAGTATGCACGCCACTCCCAAGCCGATGGCCTGCAACCTCGACACCGGTCTGCGCAACGTCAGCCAGTTGCGCAGCAGTCGGTCCAGAAAAGAGGAGTTCATGCCGGCCTACTCCTGTTCCGCCGCGTAAATCTTGACCTCGACGCGGCGATTCTTGGCGTGGTTCAGCGGGTCGGTGTTATCGGCGGGGTGATCCCAGCCGAAGCCCTCGACGTTGAACCGGTTTTGATCCACTTTGAACTGCTGGACAAGTGCTTGCTTCACCGCGTTCGCTCGATTCTTCGACAACTCTTTTGGCATATCGTCGGGGACTTTGCCGCGCATCGATCCGTCAGTGTGTCCCTCGATGATGATTCGGGCATTGCCAAACTGGCCAGCCAGCTTGGCGATTTCCTCGACGACAAACTTGGCCTTCGGGTCGTAATCGACTTCCAGTGTCTTGCCCTCTTCATCCTTCGTAATCTTTTTGAAGATTTCAAAACTGTTGGGATAGAACTGAATCACGACCGTGTTGGTGAGAATCTCTTCGGCCCCGCGCACCTCTGTGGTCGTCTTGGGGACGAATTGGGCAACCGACTCATCCTTCTGCGAACGGTACTTGTCGTCCTCGCCCAGCTTGTCGATGACCGTGAAATCCATGATCTGGTCGAACGGCACAGACTGATTCTTCACCTGCCGAATGGAACGATAGAGGTAATAGGATTGGTTCCAGACGCGCGCGAAGTTGGTCGGGTTGTTTTGGTTCTTGAAGAACTGTTGGTTCTCGGCCCAGTTGGTACTGTGAGCATCGCCAAGCATTCCGAGTGCGTCGGCCGGGGGCAGGCCATATCCGGCGGCCATCAGTTCGGACACCTTCTGTTTTTCGGCGTCCTGTTTGAGAGCCGCCATCGAGTCGAAGATGCCTCGCACCAAGCCCTCGATCATCGGCGGATGGTCGTGAGCGAAGTCCGCGCGAGCGAACCAGACGTCTGCGATCAACTTGTTCGCGGTGCCGGTCGATACGAGCAGGCGGTTCCCTTTCACCTCCGACAACTTGTAGATGTCCGGTGCCCACGAGACGGCCGCCGAGATCTTCTGGTCCGCATTGAACGCTGCCGCCGCCTCAAAGGCCGTGCTGGTGAAGTTCAACTTCACTTCACCCGGTTGAACACCGCCGGCCACGAGCATATTCAGCAGGAAGTAGTGCGACGGAGAGTTCTCGGCGAGAGCGATCGACTTGCCACGCAGATCGGAGACGGTCTTGATGTTGTCGCGGACCACGATGCCGTCACCGCCATTCGACCAGTCGATCTGTTGGAAGACGCGCGGCATCACCCGGCTGTCTTTCGGACTGCCTGATGAATCGACGAAGCCATCGACGAACAGCGGCAGCATGTCGAGCGTGGCCCAACCAATTTGCACGTCGCCAGCCGCATAGGCGTCGCGCATCTCGATCGGGTTATCAATCAGTACCAGTTCGACCTTGAAGTCTTTGCCGTCCGCGGCCTTCCAGATCTTCCCTGGCTTGAATCCGTTGTTCGCATGAATGATCGGTGCCCACCCGGCCCACACATTGAGCGCGAAGCGAACCGTGTTGTCGGCCAGTGGCTTGTACGCCGCGATTCCCTTCACGGGAGGCAGCTTCTCTGACGGCTTGAACGAGTATTCCTTCAGCGTCGTGACGCTCGCATCGTCATGAGCTTCGACCGCGCCGGGCTTCAATTCGTCTCCGCCAACGCCGAGCTTCTTCGGATCAATCACGTCGTTGGGCTGATCTTGCTTTCCCTTCGGAGCGAAGACATCCGCACGAAACATCGCGAGCCCAATCAAGCCGAAGACGACACATGCCACAGCGAGATAAAACGGAACTTTCGGTTGGCCAGCCATGATTTACTTTCTGTTCTTGGTGAGCCGGAGGCCGTCAGGCCCCGGACGTGATTCAATCCCCTGCCGTCCGAGAGCTAACGCCCATCGGCTCGCTTGTTTGGTGAAGACTTCACGGTCTATCCCTGAAACTTCGAATGCGGCCGACTGGCCTGTAAAGAGTGCAAAGTCTGCATCACGTTGAAGGCGCTCAGTTCGCACAGCAACCGCGTGACGTTGTCATGCAGTGCATCATTGAGCGACGGTTCGACTTCCTTCATTCGCGCGACGAGCCGCTGCTCTTGAGCTGCCAACTCCGCATCATCCACATGCCCGTCAGAGATGGCTTCCATGAATGTGACGAGTTTCTGCGTGTACTCGTCAATCAACGTCGTTTGCGATTTGTCATCCAGCCAGCTTTGCCGCACGGGGGAATCTGCCATCGTGAAGTCCTTCGAGGTAGGAATTTGAAATTTGAAATCTGTGTCGCACTCATCAGGTTGCTTACGAGACCGTTGGAGATCCCTCATCAGCTTTCCACCAACTGGCGAAGGACGCTCATGCGTTCTTGTAGCTTGGCTCGCGCTTCGGGCGAGCCAACTTGGTCGCGCCATTTCGAAGGCAGGAAGTTTCGTTCGGTACATTCGAGGACCGCCGCAATTTCTTGCATCTCTTTTTCCAAGCCTTCCGATGACGGAATAAACTCGGCGATCGCTCGTTCGAGGTCTGTTTTCTCGACGAGATCTCGTCCGTTGGACAAGGCCCCGCGCCGTGCGGCGAGAAGGATGCTTTCCAGATCCGCACCGCTCAACTGGCGGTCGGGCGAGACATCGGGGATCGCGTCCGCTGCCAGCGGCACTTTGTTTTTCTTGGACATCGCCAGAAACATTGCGGCGATATCTGCGCTGGTCGTCGGTGCGAAGAGCGGGATGTGAACCTCACAGCGGCCTTGCCGCTTCAAGTCGATCGGCAACAGATCAGGGCGGCATGTGAGCAGCATCCAGATGATCTTCCCGCGATATTTCGTGTCGCCCATTTGCTGAGCGATCATCGAAAAGACACGGCCCGACGTTCCGGAGTCTCCGTCCTGATTCCGATCACCCAGCGTCGCATCCGCTTCATCGACAATCACCACCACCGGGCCGAGCGACTTCAAGACCGTCAGCACTTGCTCCAGATTACCCTCGGTCTCACCGACGAACTTCGATCGAAAGTTCCGCAGCTTCAAGCAAGGGATGCCCATTGACCCGGCGTAGCACTCGGCCAAGAACGTCTTCCCGGTGCCGACCGAACCGCAGAACAGATACCCCATCGGAGCGGTATCGAGCTTCCCTTCGGCGATCCATTTCGCGTCTTGCTCCAAACGAGCTTTCGCTTCCGGCTGGCCGACGATCAGGTCCAACGTGTGCGGCGGTTCGACGAACTCGACGAGTCCCTGACACTGCCGCTCGATCATATTCTTCTTGAGCTTCCGAAACTGCTTGGGATCGAGACCGCGTACGCTGGCGTTCGACAGCAGCACGTTCAGATTCACGAGACTCAGACCCGCGGAAGTCTGCACCAATCCTTCCGTCGTCAGTCCGCCCCCGGAGATATTCGGTGCCGTCGCCGCCACAAATCGTTGCCGGTCTTCGACGCTCGGAAGCGGGATTTCCAGCGACGCCACATACGGATTGTTGACCAGCCGCTCGCTGATCTCGGACAGCTTTTCCGTCACGAGGCAGAACGCCATGTTGAGCCGCTTGAGATACGGATTCGAGGCCCAACTGAGAAAGCGGACCAACCGCGACGCCTGCCCGCGCGCCACGGAGGCCAGATCACCCGTCGGCACCAAGAACTGAGCGTGCTCGAAAACCAAACCAATCCGCTTACGATTGGCGATGTTGTCTTCCAGCAGATTCCGTTGCAGCAGTGATTCCAGTTGGTCGAGCACTTTGTCCGGGTCGCGATTCCATGTATTCGGTGCGCCGAGCACCGCCGTGACGTGCTGCATCATCTGCTGCAATCGTTTCGAGTCCGCTCCCGCCAGCGGCTGCAACCCACGCCCTAGATCGTAGCTCAACACGATGTCCCACGAGCCGAAGACCTGCGAGGCCAGGAAGTCGCTCAAAGACGTGAAGCGGTCTTTGCCGTCCGTCGCAGATTGCCGGACCAAATCATGCACGCCGCCGTGCAGCACAAACGTGTTGATCGTGCCGGAGAAATACAGATCGGCCAGCTCCTTCGCCCAGGTCGGACTCGAAGCAGGAAGCGACGAGGACTGGTCCACAGCCGAGTTTTTGTCGTCAGGTTCGCTCATCGACTCCGTCACTTCCCAATCCGCTTTGAACCAAGCGTGCTCACCGCAGTTCATGTAGCCGAGGCCCTTGTGGCCAGGGGGATTCAATAGACTTGCAAATCGACCGACCCACAAGGGGTCGGGCTACTTCCCTGCTAGCGTCACTGTCGCCGGGCCGAGTTCCTTTTGATCTTCCTTCACGCCGGCGGTTTCCGGAGTGACCAGTCCCATCTCCATTTCGAACTGCCGCAGAGCTTGATCGGCCATGACTTTCTCGGCCGCCTGTTCGCGCTTGACGTCAACCAAACCTTCTTGCGAGAGATCCGCCGCAACCCGCGACTTGGCTCGATTCAAGCCGATCTTGTCCTGAATGACGTTTTCGATTTGACCGAAGTCGGTAGTGACATCGAAATTGAAGGACTGCGCAAGCTGAGCAATCTCGGATTCCGCTTTGCTCATTTTCAATTCGGCATCGTACTTCTGAATCTTCTCGCGCACCTTGGCGAGCTTGCTGCTGGCGTGTTTGATCTTTTCGAGGCTGTTGTTGTACGCCTCTTCGTGCATCTTGAGCTGAGCCTGATTCTCTTCGAGTTCGCTCTTGGCCTTCTGCATTTCGAATGCGAACTTGGCGGCGGTCTCACGATCGCCCGCTTGCAGATAGGCTTTCACCTTGGCTTCCAAGTTAGCGGCGTGTTTCTGTGCGTTAGTGACTTGCAGAGAGACCCGCTCGACCAGCGCACGATACTGTTCCAAGCCCTTGCGCCCGTCTTGCAGTTGAGCGACGGCCGTGTCGTATTCGTACTGCATCTGAGCGATCGGATCAGCGGTCCAAAAGAAGTTGGCCAGTTTGTTGACCTGTGCTCCGAGTACGGCCCACATTTTTTTGAAAATCATGCCAAAGCCTTTCATCAAGCTGGGACGTGAGAGATGCCATGTTGAGAGGTAAGGCAGGTTGATATCCCTCACCATTGCGACTGTCAATCAGCTTCATTGTTTGAACAAGATGGGATTTCCTAACGCAATCAAAACGCGAATCGAACTTGGACTTCTCGATGTTTCAGCGGCGGGATAGCCAAAGGATGAACCACAGGTTGGCCAGTCACCACGCATTCGTCCCAAGGCGGAATCTTTTTGTCTTCGCGATAGTACCGTTCGACGTATCGCCAATCCGTGGCCACGAAGTCCGAGTACCACGAGTCCAAGTGCGTGATGCCCACGTCATGCAGCAGGCGCAATCCAAACTGCGCCGCTTCGAATTCGTAATCATGCAGGACTTCGAGAAATCGTTCCTTCTGCGAGGTGCTTTGGAGTGCATCCAGTTTGTGCTCGAGCGACGGAGCGACCCATTGGACCGAATGACCAAACAGGTGTAACAAAATAAAACACTGCATCTCCAGTCCCACATCCGGATCGATCACGATACGCCGCCCGTCGAAGGTGCCGGTTTTCGGCGGTTCCAGTGGGCCAAATTCAATGGCGAATCCGTGCTTCACGATTCTGGACGTCGCGCGTTCCCAAAGTTCCACAAGTTCGTCCGTCGCCAAGTGACCGACCAGTGGCTCACTTGCTCCGCTAACCCCGACCATTTTACTGCCACGCAAGTTCATTCTAAACCTCATTGAAAACTTCCTGACTGCCTCTGAGATTTATTCGCGGCTGTTGGAAATGTTTGCTGCAAGTCCACCTCGCTCACCGACGCCAGTCGTTTCCCACTTGAACTAAACACCACACACTCCAATCCAGTAATTTCAAAGTCCTATTGTTTTGGAGCCGTCACGATCATCTGCTCGCTGGGCTGAAGGGTGAGGTAAGTAGGTTTCTTCAAGAGTCGTCTCAGTTTCAAGTACGGTCGGCGATCGACCAACGGGAATGAATGCTGGTATTCCTGTCATGCCCGAACGCAGCGCAAGCCCGACAGGAGATTTGTAGAAACTGTTTCAAATCCAGCACGACGCGCGAGCGAATGGTCGTTCCCTTGGCGTTTGGGCCACTCGCTGACGCTTCGTGCTGAGTTC
>SXGT01906619.1_pt1 | contig 21004 bp, 41 predicted proteins | sample 3176221 | NCBI WGS metagenome assembly SXGT01 (sample SAMN11356862, study PRJNA531348) | freshwater metagenome | isolation source: freshwater sample F1-120 | place: China: Fuxian Lake, Yuxi | collected 2017-12-25
CGTTTCCAGAAGGTCGTTGCCGAGCGTGAACGTCATGGCGAGGCCGGTGAAGATCATCGCCAGCCCGAGGCCGATGGCATAGCCCTGGAGTAGCAGCCGGATCGACGTCGCAGCCTTCCCCGGCAGGCCGCCGCTGGCAACAGCGTCGACCAGCGCCTTCAGTGTATCGGTGAGCGTCGGCACCAGCAGCGGATTATTCAGCCGCGTTGCGTACCATTCCCAGATCACGCCGAGCAGCACCAGCAGCAGCGTCTTGCGAACGGCGCCGTTGTTATAGAGGCGCTCGATGACCGTCAGCGGCTTCTCGACGACGCCGAATTCCTTGGTTAGTTCCGTTTTGAGGATGAACTCGGGACGGTCGTTGTGTTGCGTCCGGGCGCCCTGGATGGTGCTCATGCGACGTGCGCTCCCGCGTCTTCGACGGCCTCGGAAAACAGCATGTTGTGGATGCGGTCGGAGAGTTTGATGCCGGAGCCATCGACGGGATCCGAGCCGTCGCTGTTGAGCTCGGCCTTGAGGTGGGGCAGGTAGACCTTGCGGACGAGGCGACCGAGAGAGAACCAGTGTGCGGTGCGCGCGAACCCGGTCCAGTCGATGCGGATGAGGCGTGCGATCACGAGGCGTGCTCCTGGGGTCGGTGTTCGGTGCGGAGTCGCTGGACCTCGGCGACGAGCTGATCGGACGGCGGGCGGGGCGGGCGGGCAGCGAGCACGTCGCCGACGGGCGGCGGGAGCACGGGCCCGTCTCGTCGATCGCTCCGGCCGCCGCGGTTAGATGACGGTTGGGGGTACGGTTCGGGTGCCGTTTTGCGGCACCCCGTATCCCGGGAATCCGGCACCCCGTTCGTGCGTATCGCGTCACCCCGTGGGGTGGTCGAGCACCACTGGCACGAGGTGCCGCCACACGACACCCCGCTCGCTAGGAGCACCCGGTACAGGTTCGGGCGCCGGTCGGCCCGGATGCGGAAGTCGGGGGCACCGTTCAGCACGCGCTCGACGTGGCCGCTGGCCTCGAGGTCGGCGATGGCCTCTTGCACGGTGCGGTGCCGGCGCAGCCCTGCCTCGCGCCGGATCCTCTCGACGCCGGGCCAGCTCTCCCAGGCCCCGTCGACCGGGGATGAGCCGGCGTGGTTGGCTAGGGACACGAGCACGAGTCGTCCGCTGCCGGTGGTCGGCGAGTGGTCGAGCACCCATCCGAGCGCCTGGACGCTCACGTGGTCGCCTGCTGGCGTGGCATCACGTGTTCTGTGGCATACTCGCTTCGTCGCATAGCAGCACCGATGATGCCCCCGGTGCCGGGCCCCGTCAAGGAGCCCGGCCCGGGGGTTTCTCGTGTCATACGACGAGGTCGCCGAGCGGGCACTCGAGGGCGCGGGCGACGGCCCGGAGCGTGGCGAGCGATCCTCGGCCTTCGCGCTCGAGCCAGTAGATCGTCCCGGGGGTGACGCCGGCGAGTCCGGCGACCTCGAGCTGGGTGAGGTCGAGGTGGGTGCGGCGGGCGCGTACTCGCTTGGCGAGCTCGAGGCCGGCGTCGGTGTCGGATGCTGCTCGTTGTGCCATACCACGAGTCATAGCATGTGACGCATGGCAATGCGACCATGCTTGTCAACGACTATGCGTTTGTGTAGGTTGTGAGCACATACCGGGCATGGCTCAGACCGAGGGCCCCACCGGCAGTACGGGCGAACACCAACCAGGAGCAGCACCCCCCGATGGCAAGATCCAGCACCACCCTCAAGCTCGGCCAGGAGACCTGGGGCGACTCAGTCCACCGCGCCTACCGAGTCGCACGACAGAACTACAACCAGCGCGACCCCAAGACCGGCGAGTCCAAGTTCTCGTACCGCGTCGTCGCCGACAAGCTCTCGGCCGCCGGCCTCGACGTTGTCCGACCAGACCCTCATGCGCCTCGAGGACTTCGACGAGATCCCGGCCCGCATGCGGACCAGGCAGGTCGCCTACTTCGCCCTCGTCGCCTACGGCTACGAGCCCGCCGACTTCGGCCTTACACCTGATACCCGTCGCTCTCGGCGCCTTCGACATCAACAAAGTCAAGCGTGCCGTAGCGCCAGCATTTTCTTGGAGTCCGCGGCCGACACCGACGCAGCGTACCCACAGAACCCCAGGTCAGAGCCGCATTCCGGCTCCCGCCGCCGCGTAGTTCCCTGCCAACCCATGCCGCCTCTTGTGGCATAACAAGAACCGGAGTAGAACCTGCTTCATGCTCTATGACGACGCTGTGCATGCCTACATTCGCAACCGGCTCGCGATCGGCCGGTCGAAGCGGACCGTCCGCGGGAACCGCGACGCCCTCCGCTACCTCGGGGCCACGCTCCCACCGGGGATCACGGTCGAGGCGATCACCCTCGAGCACCTCGACCGGTGGGTCGCGTCGATGGCCGACCTCTCCTCTGGCACCCGGCGCGGGCGGATCGTCGCGGTGTCGGTGTTCTTCAAGTGGTGCCTCCGCAACGGGCACCGCGTCGACGACCCGACGATCTGGCTCGAACGTCCGAGGCTCGAGCGGTCCGTGCCGCGTGCCCTCAACCGGGATCAGGTGCGGGCCTGCTTCCTGGCCTGCAAGGACGTGCGCGACGAGCTCGTGCTGTCCCTGCTCGTGATGGAAGGGCTCCGGGTGTCGGAGGTCTCGAAGCTCGAAGCGGCCGACGTGGACCTGCGCGACAAGCTGCTGCTGATCCACGGGAAGGGCGGCCACCAGCGGGTCGTGCCGCTCACCGAGGACACCGAGCGGCTCCTGCGCCGCTACTGGGCCGAGTGCCCCCCGGCCGGCGCACGGCCCGTGATCCGTCAGGTCGACGGCAACGGCACCTCGAGCCGGCGTGGCATCACCCCCGAGTCGATCAGCCGGATCGCCACCCGGATCTGCTGGGACGCCGGCATCAAGGGCTCGAGGATGGACGGCGTGTCGGCCCATGCGTTCCGCCACACCATGCTCTCCGACGTGTACGAGTCCTCGCACAACATCAGGCTCGTGCAGGAGCTCGCCGGCCACGTGTCGATGGCGACGACGCAGACCTATCTTCGGCGCACGTCGCCGGCGGAGCTGCGGGCGGCGGTGGCGGGCCGGTCGTTCCGGTAGGCCGGACGGCCCATAGGCGGCTGTCACATGCTGTGGCTACCGTCATCGAGCGGACATCGGGCGGACGATCATGGGGGGAATGGGTGGAGATGGCGACTAGTTGGGCGCGCCGCGAGCACGACCTGATGGCGAGACGGTGGAGCCGGCGTAGCCGGTGGCGGAGACGGCAGGAGGCGCGCACGGCGCGCCCCGCTCGGCGCCGGCCGCCGGCGGGCCGCCCGGCGAAGCTAGGTCCCCGGGAGGCGCCGTTCGGGCTTGGCGCGCCGGTACTCCTCGAGGGCGTCGGCCTCGTCCCGGCCGAACACGCGCCGGTCGACACCCCCACGCGTGACGGCGGCCAGCGGGTCGTGATCCCCGTCGAGCTGGCGCAGCACCTCAGCGTCCCACTCGGGGCCCAGCCCTGCTGCGAGCTCCTCGTAGTGGGCAGCGATCCGAGCCTCGCGCTGCTGGCGTGGACGGTCGGCAACCTCAGCCGCGTCGTAGTAGGCGTACTCGAGGTCGCGGGTCCGGTCTAGCTCCCGGGCCTCGTCGGTCGTGTAGAACTCGGCGCCCCTCGAACGGCGCGCTTCGATGTCGGGGAGCGGTTCAGCCACGCCGCACCCGCCGCAGCGCCGGCGCCACGTACCCGGGGCCCACGTGGTACTGGCCGGCGGCCTCGGCGAGCTCCTGGTGGGTGGCGCCGGCGTCCCATGCGCGCTCGACGGCCTGTTCCTCGGCCCGGAGGTGCGCGATGAGGTGTCCCCGGGCGATGAGCACCTGCCGGCGGGCCTCCCTGCAGTTGGCGAGGAGCTCGGGCAGCTTCTCGTCGCGTGGCCGGCGCCGGTAGTTCGGGACCTTGCCGCGCCGCCGGACGCTCACGGCGGTGCCCCTTCTCTGCCGGAGTGCCCGTGCCCGCAGGCGACGACGTTGCCGTGGACCCTGGGGTCCCATGCCATTCCGTTGCCGTCGCACATCGAGCAGCGGAGGATGCGGAGGCGCTCGACATCGCCAGACGCTTGGCCCTGGGTCGAGCGGTCACACTGCTTGCAAACCCGCATGTCAGAGCGCAGAACGTCCTCAGCGCCACCGCCGATTCCGTACTCGGACGGCCGACCCCCGCACAGCAGGACCGAGCGGAGTGGGTCGTTGTTGACGTAGCCGACGACGTGCCAGCAAGCCCGACCCAGGTAGTACGACATGCCGTAGTCGACTGCCGCAATCTCGCCATCTCGCCCGGCCATCAGAACGGTGCGTTCGGGTCGGCGAGGTCGACGGGCGCGGCCATGCGCCCCACGAGGATCACCCGGGTCTCGGCCCCACCGCCGGCGGGGAGGATCTCCACCTCGTAGCCCTGGTCCTCGAGCTCGGCGACGCGGTGCTGCGAGCGCGTCCCCCGGACCTCGAGGCCGAGCCCCCATGCCTCGACGACCACCGGCGGCTTCCGCCGCTCGCACTCGTGGAGGCGGTGCTCGCTGAGTCGTGCCCCCAGGGATGCGAGGTCCCATCCGGCGGGCGTGTCGTAGGGCTGGTGGCAGCGGGCGCAGACCGAGCGGCGCCACCAGTTGAGGTGCTCCGGGTTGGAGAGGTCGAGCTCGAGGAGCAGCGACAGGTCGTCGTCGGGGTTCGGTGCGGAGAACGTGACGGGCACCCGGTAGCGGAGGTAGACGGCCTGTTCCTCGGGTGTCCCCAGGGTCCACGACTCGTGGGTGAGGTGGTTCGAGCGGAGCCATGCCGCGACTGCTGCGCCGGCGGCTTGGGTGGCGTCGTGGCGGAGCTGGTCGGCGCGGGTCTCCTCGCCGGCTTGGCGCTCGAGCTCGACGGCGGCGGCGGCCTCGAGGGCCCGGGCGAGGATGGTCTCTGGCATGCCTTGGATCGTGGCAGGCCCCAGGCGATCGCGCTACCATGCGGGACGTGTAGGAGCCCGGACGCGACAGCACCCCCGGAGGATCGGCCGGGGGTGCTGTACGCTGCGGGGCGGCAGGTTCTCTTGGCAGGGAACGGCCTAGACAGCGGGCCCGTCGAGGGCCCGCTGTCGCGTCAGGCGGTCCGTTGGCGCGCCTTCCATCCGGGGTAGAGGTGGCGGAGGCGGGCGGCCATCGTGCGGACCGGGATGGCGTGGTCGAGGTGGCGGGCTTGGGCGACGGCCTGGCATGCGTCCTTCGGGGTGAGCCCGGTGGCGATGTAGGCGGCGACCTCCTCGAGCTCGACGGCGAGGCGGTCGTAGGGCCCGGACGGGTTCGGGACCGGGGTGCCGTCGGGGCGGGGCCTGTTCGTCTCGGCGAGCCATGCCGCGACCGCGGGCCAGCACCAGACCGGGCCGGCCGCGAGGTGCGCGACCGGTGCGGGGAACCCGAGGGTCCCGGCCGCTGCCCACTGGGACACTCGGCCGCGAGTGACTCCGGCGGCGTCGGCGATCTCGGCGACCCCTACGAGCTCGTCGGGGTTCACGGTGGCGCTCATCGGAGCGCCCGGGCGGGCCGGATCCCTCGGAGCGCTGCGAGCTCACGCCGGCGGGTCTCCTCGAACCGGTGCGCCTCGCCGGCGGTGGCGGGCCGGAGCTTCTCGAGCGGGAACGTGCGGGCTTGCCTGCGGGGGCCTCCGAACACGTCCGCGGTGCGCGCCTCGAGGTCGACGGCCTGCACCCTGTAGATCCCGCCGCGCTCGCCGGCGTGGCGGACGATGGCACCGAGGTCGATCATCGGACGGGCTCCAATCCTGCGAGCTGGGCGGCCTGGTCCTCGATCCAGTCGAGCTCCACGTCTCGGAGGTCGTGGGTGCGGCAGCCGATGGCGTGGGCGCCGATGCGGCGGAGGATGAGCAGGTCGGCCCGGTCGGGGCGGTGTCCGTGGTGGTGGGTGGCCCACTGGGTGACGGTCTCGGCGATGCGGGCGGAGATGGCCTGCTCGTCGCTGCGGGTGAGGCGGTAGGCGGTGGAGCTCATCAGGTGCGCTCCTCGCCGATCTCGTCGACGAACGAGGCGGCCACGGTGCGCCAGTCGACACGCTCGCGGCTGCCGATCTCGTCGACCAGCATCCGAATCACCCGGGGGGCGGCCGGTGCCGGATCGTTGGGTCCGCCGTCGAGGTAGAACACCTCGGCGGCCCATTCGTCGAGCTGGTCTCGGAGGGCGTCGGCGGTGATGGTGACGGCACGGGGGCGCACCTCGTGGAACCGGGGGTCGTCCTGCTCGCTCTGCTCGTGGGCGGCGTAGACGGCGTCACGGGCGATGTCGAGGGCGAGGCTGTAGAGCCCCTGATCGTTGGTCAGGTGGAGGTGGGCGGCCCACGTCTCCCGGTTGGCCCATCCGTTGTGGGTGTCGAGGGCGTCGCCGCGGGTGATGGGGTCGGCGGTGCGGTAGTCGGCCTGGCGGTCGAGCCAGCTCAGCACCTCGGCGGCGCGTTCGATGTCGGCGCGGGCGTGCTCGGAGAGGGTGAACCCTTCTCGCTGGGCGGCGATGACGTTGAGGGCGTCGGCCATGTCGGTGGTCTTGCTCATGGTGCTCCTTGGTTGGCAGGGAACGATCCCGGGGGCTCCGGGCATCGCCGCGCCCCCGGTGGGGGGTGTGGCGGTGGCCGGGCCCGGACCCTCGGGGAAGGGCCCGGGCGGGCGGGTCAGAGGTAGTCGACCTCGGCGGGCAGCTCCCACTCGGTGCCGCAGTTCCAGCAGCCGATGCGCTCGTTGGCGCCTTCGTCGGTCACGTCGTAGTGACCATCGAACGTGAGCACTCCGTCTCGGACTTCGGCGCTGCCCCAGTAGCGGGTGGGCTCGTCGAGGCTCTGCACGCTGTCGAGGTGCTGGCAGCTCGGGCAGGCGCCGTCGAACGTGTCGACGGGGAAGGGCTGCCGCTCGACGGTGGCGGGGCGGAGGGCGGCGGCGAGGATCCGGGCCAGCTCGCAACCCTCGTCGTCGCTGCTCTCCCAAGCGGAGGCGGGCGGGCCTCCGTCCTCCTCCTGGGCGCACAGCTCGGCGCGGTGCGTCTCCCAGGCGTCGAAGCGGGCGAGCAGCTCGGCGGTGGTCGGGGTGGTGGTGGCGGTGGTCATGGCTGGTGGGTCTCCTGGTGGTTGGTGGCAGGGGTGTCGGTGGCGGGTTCGGGTCCGATGAGGGCGAGCACGGCGAGCAGCAGCGCGCCGATGGCGATGCATGCCCGCTGGATGGGGTCGAGGGCGGAGCCGCGCCCGCCGTAGGTGACGCCCATCAACCGGCCCGCCGGAGGTGGGCGAGCACGGTCGCACCCATGCCGCGACGACGGCCGGCGACAGGAAGCTGCCGGGGTGCGGTCTCGGCCATGAAGGCGGCGCAACGCTCACGCTGGGCGGCGTTGCGGCCGTCGGTCCGGCGGTCGTGGCCGGCGAGGGCGGCGTCTGCGATGCGGGGATCGGTCATCGGTCGGCGCACTCGCTGCTGCAGCACTCGGTGTGCTCGTCCCAGGTGGTCCCGCTGCCGGTGCACTCCTCGGCACAGCACTCGCCATGGTCGGCGGCGCGGGCCACCTCGGCGGGGAGGCATCCATGGGGGCACGTCTCGATGGTGGTGGTCGTCACCCAGCCGGAGCCGAGGCAGGCGGGGCAGGGCTGGCCGGCGTTGCGGATGGCCTCGGCGGTCGGGTAGGTGGCGGAGGCTCGGGGCCCGGTGTGTGACCGGCGGGCGATCTCGGTGGCGATCTCGCCGGCCCGGGCCCGGAACAGGTCGCCGGTCGTGCCAGCCTTGGCGGCGCCAGCGAGGGCGATCTCGCACCGGCGGAGGCTGTCGGCCAACTCGGCGTCGGTCATCGTGAGGGGGTGCGGTGCCGCCATCAGACCGTTCCGGCCCGGTAGGCGGCGATGGCGGCACGGGTGCAGGCGATGGCGAAGGGGGCGTCGTCTGCTCCGTGGGGGCCGGCCGAGTAGTTGCCGGTGTCGGTGTCGTCGCCGACCTGAGCGACCCAGCCGCATCGCTCCGTGGGGGTGCGGTAGGTGATCGGCCGGCCCATGCCGTCCTCGACGACCACCCCGGCGGAGTAGTCGGGGGAGACGATCACCTCGGGGCCTCCGGGGAGGGTGGCGACCCAACCGAACAGGGAGCCGCCGAGGTTGGCGGGCTCGAAGTCGAGGCCGGTGGCGTGCGAGAGACGGACTCGCATCGGCTCCTGCTCTCGCACCTCCCAGCCGTCGTCGAACGAGCAGAGCGGTGCGGGCAACGGACGGGTGTAGAGCACGGCGGAGCAGACGGCACAGACGACCACAGGTGCGTCCTCGTCCAGATCCCACGGGTGGACCTCACCAGTCGGCTCACCCTCGGCATGCGCAGAACAGCGCACCTCCGGGTCATCGGTGTAGAGCAAGGCAACAGGCATGGCAGGACTCCTCAGGTTGGTGTGGCAGGGAACAGGTGAAGCATGCCACAAAGCATGCATGACTGTAAAGGGCCTCTGACCAGGGCATCTCCGCCCAGTGAGACGACGCATCCCAGCATGTGAGACAGAACAAGGAGGGGAAGAGAACCGGGGCGGTCTCGCGCTCGTCTCTGCCGGCCTGCCGCCATGCGCCACGGATCACGCGATCTGCACACCTGGCCGCCCTCGAGCTCCCGAACGAGTGTTCGATTCGCGGGGTGGTCGGGGGTCTCGGCCCGGGGATGGCGGGCCAGCACTCGGGAGGGCTGGGCAGGTTGCACAGTCCACCTCGGAGGGCCAGCAACGCTGTGACCAGGGCAGAGCAGCATTCCAGGGAACGCCGCGCCCCCACGACGTAGGGCTGGCAGGGTGGGGGAGGGGGGTCGGCACCCCGTCACGAGGTCGGAGGGTGGGGCTCGAGGGCGTCGAGCTCAGGGCCGGCGGGGGTGGGGGTGGCCGTGCCCGCCCGTGCCCGCCCCCCGAGGGGGTCCCCCAGGCCACCGTTAGGCATGGGCTTCCCGACAGATTTTCCGGGTTGGGGGCTATGCGTGGGTGTGGGGCTGGACTGGGGGGTGGCGGGGTGGGGTGTGGCATGCGACGGTAGGGGCATGGCTGATGAGGACGTTCGTGGCGAGATTGCGGAACCCATCCCTCGGATGCTGCAGACGAGGATCGCCCAGGCGCTCCACGAGGCCGGCTCCGACGCCGAGGGCCAGCCGTGGGACCGCAAGCCCGAGGCCGAGCGCCTGTTCTGGCGTCGCCTGGCTGATGCCGCGCTCGGCGCCCTGCGCCACGACGTGTCGGTGTCCTGGGCGCTCTACAACGCCGCCGAGCAGTCCTACCGCATGACGCTCACCATCAACGACGGGGTGTTCAACCTGGCGGCCGCAGCCGAGCGCATGGCCCCGTACCACCAGGAGGGCGACGGCTTCGAGGTCGTCGAGCAGCACTACGAGTCGTGGTCCACGGGCGCCTACAAGGTGCGGCAGTTCGGCAGCAGGGGGACCGACCGTGGGTAGGTCCAGCCTCGGCAAGCGAGTCACCACCGCCATCCGCATCCCTGAGGACTTGCACGCCCGCCTCGATGCCACGGCAACCGAGCGGGACGTGTCCATCAACTACCTCGTCGTGCGGGCCATCGAGCGGTACTTGGACTCCATCCCGCCGCTGCCCGACAGCGGGCAGATCGGCAGATCTGTGGAGGGCTCCTGATGAGTGAAGGCGCCGGGCCGAGGGTCTGCTTCCACGGCACCGCCTGTGACGGCCACGGGGTCGGGTGTGGCCCTGAGCCGGGGCCGTGTGGGGACCCGGAGTGCAACGTGCTCCACGACGACCCGGCCAACCCGATCCACCCGCCGTGGTACGTCGATTCCCGCACCGCTTGCACATGTCGGCCCGATGACGGATCCACCGACCCGTTCGGCCCCGACGGTTGCCCACGGGCCGAGGAGTGCCTGCGGGCGTTCGAGGACCGTCATCGGGCGACGAAGGACTGGGAGCGCCGACGAGCGCCGCTGGTCGAGGGCGGCCTGATGCTCGAGGCGTTGGTCGGGATCGCCCGCAAGGCGCTCGAGGTCGACGTGGCCGTCGTGATGGGAGGCGTCATGGTCGACGCACGCTTTTTCCGTACCGTCCTCGAGCTCGCCGCCCGGGAACAGAACCGGCGTGACCTGGCCGCCGGCTACGAGGCGTCGAACCGGGTGGCGTTCGATCTGCTCCGACGCGGCCACCACCTCGACCCCGGGACCCGCGCCGACGAAGCCGAAGCCTACGCCGAGACGCACGGCATGTTCGACGACCCCGACCGCGACTCCCAAGACGCCCAGGCCGACAAACAGAGCTGATGGGGTACGTTCCTGGCGTGGAGCGCGATGGCGAGCCCAACGTGTTCGTCCAATGGAAGGGCACCGACGCGTGCCTGGACTTCTACTGCTCGTGTGGCGAGCAGGGCCATTTCGACGGGTACTTCGCCTACGCGCTGCGCTGCGGGGACTGTGGTGCCGTGTGGGCGATGCCAACGACGGTGCAGCCGCGGAGGCTCACGGACGACGAGCTCGCGTCGTGGCCGTCGGCCGCGCCCGTCGACGTGGACATGGACGCCGAGGACTTCGACGAGGGGTAGCGGGTGCCGGTGTGGCATGCGACGATCTGTGCATGGCCCCTCCCGACGGACCCGTACCTGCATTGCAAGCCCGTGAGGGGGAGCCGCCGCTCTGGCCGCTCGTCCTGATCGCCGTCGTCGTCGGCGTGTTCGTCGGGCTCGCCCTCTCGATCGCTACCGCCGGCGGGCAGGAGACCTGCAACGTCGAAGGGACCTGCCTGATCCCGCCGGCGGTGATCCACAACCCGGAGTACGTCGGGTGACCACCCAAGACGACGCCCGCCGGCTCATGGGCCAACGGATCGAAACGCTCGAGCTCGAGCTCGTCGCCGCCCGCACCGAGATCGCCGAGCTCAAGGCAACCCGGTGCGCCGCCTGCGCCCGGATCGACACCAACATCGCCGACCTCGAGCAGCGGTTCGAGGCCCAGCACGGCCGGCCCTACCCCCGCGACATCGACCCAGGAGACCTCCTCCGATGATCCTCACGTTCCGGCCGATCAAGGTGTGGCCCGACGGGTGGCCCCGGTCCTCTCCCCAGTGGTCGCCGTTCAAGGCCACCTACGCCGACACGCTCCGCCTCCTCGACCGTGAGCTCGACGCGCTCGGCGCCACGGCGGCGACGCTGCAGGTCGACGCCGACGAGAACCAGATTCGTCTCGACGGCCAGCTCCGAGCGGACGCCCGCGTCCGCAACCAGGGCGTCATCCTGACCATCGAGACCGCCAAGCACGGCACCCTCGTCTACGCCTGCGACGAGTTCGAGTCCCCGACGTACCGGGGCCGCCCGCACTGGCACGAGAACCTGCGGGCCATCGCGCTCGGGCTCGAGGCGCTCCGCAAGGTCGAGCGCTACGGGATTGCCAACCGCGGCCAGCAGTACGCCGGCTACCGCGAGCTCGGCTCCGGCACGCCGATGGGCCCGGCCACGATGACCGCCGAGGAGGCCGCACGCCTGCTCGCCGACGAGTCGATCGAGTCGCCGCTGTCTGGACGGCCCTGCTTCACCGCCGCCGAGGTGCTCGCCGGGAAGTGGGGAGCCGCCTACCGGATCGCCGCCAAGCGCCACCACCCGGACACGGGCGGAGATCCTGCCCTGTTCCGGCGCCTCACCCAAGCGCGCGACCTCCTAGGGGCCCTCAATGGCTCCTGATCCCGGGCGAGATGGCGAAAGAGGGCGGCCTCACGGAGCTGACTGCGAGAGCCTGCTCGGCTCGATCACGCATCGGCTCGTGAACGGCTGGTCGGCCCACAACGCTGATGGCGGCAGGGCCTTCGGCTACTGGCACCACTGGGACGGCCGCATGGAGATCATGTCGCACGCCCAGGTGCATCACTTCGACGACGCCTTCCGAGCGCTGCTCTCCGGCAGAGAAGGGGCACCGCCGAATGGCTGACCCGACGCTCCGGCTCCCGCCCCCGCTCGACGACGAGCTCGACCCGCTCTGGCCCGACGACGGTGTCGACGAAGCGATCGACCGCGGCATCTGCCTCCTCGGGACCCTCGCTGCGGTCGCCTGGTACGGCGGGTGCATCGCGACCGGGCTCGGACTCGGGCTCGCCGTAGCACGACGGCTCTGGCCGTCGTAGCATCCCGACCATGATCGAATGGATCGTCGGCACGTTCGGCGGGCTCGCCATCCTCGGGCTCATCATCTTCCTCTGCAACCTCGGATCGGGGAAGGACGGGCCCGACATCGACAACACGGGCCCGGGCGGCTGGGGCGCGCAGTGACCCTCCGTGCCTGCACCGGCCCCAACGGGGAACCTGGCTGGCAGGTCGAGGTCGGCGACACGACCACCGAGTGCTTCATCTACGACCCGGCCGACGTGATGTCGAAGATCCGGGCCGAGCAGCAGGTCCTCGCCGCGTTCGACCAGCTCGAGACTTCGCGGGTCGGCACCGAGGCGCCCATGTAGATCCGGCGCTGTGGCATGCCACGCCGTAACATGGCGGCATGCCCGACGCCAGCACCGAGGAAGCGTTCCGCCGGATCCTCGGCGTGCCCCGCAAGATCATCGCCGGCCAGGCGGACGACGGCCCGAAGATGCTGCGCGGCCCCAAGGACCGGCCGCTCGACGCACCCACGACCGGGTGGCGGCGCATCGATTTCCGCGACACCCTGCCTCGCTTCCCGAAGCGGCGGCTCAACGGGAAGGTGGGTGGCTGATGGCCGACGACGACCTCGGCGACATCGACGACCTCGAGCGGGTGTTCAAGCTCCTCTCCGACGAGGAAGCCGAGCAGCTCGCCCGGGACCAGCAGACCCGCGTCAAGCGGGCCCGGATCAACCCGGGCTCCGCGATCCCGCGGTCCGAGCTCGGCGCGGTCGCCTACGAGGTCGTCGCGAAGATCGCGGTGCTGATCCTCGAGGACACGATCAAGGTCCGCACCGCCGCCCAGGCCCGCGACGTGGCCTCGGTGTTCCACCAGATCGCCCGCCTCGAGTCCGGGCAGTCCACGCAGAACGTCGAGATGACCCGCGAGGACCGGATCACGAAGATCGGCGAGCTCGCCGACGCCGCCGCGGAGCGGGCCGGCCGCACCGGTGTCGCGCTCCGGGCCATCGAAGGCGGCGGGTGACCGCACTCCTGTCGGCCGAGCAGCTCGCGCTCCTCACCGACGACGAGCTCGAGCTCTACGAGGCGCTCCTTGAGGCCGAGGCCGCCGACTGGACCCTCACCCCCCGGCAGGAGATGGCCGAGCAGCTCGCCGGCGAGGTGGACGTGCTGTTCTACGGCGGCGCCGCCGGTGGCGGCAAGACCGACTGGCTGATGTGGCACACGTGGGACCAGTCGATGAAGCACCCGGGCCACAAGACGCTGGCGTTGCGGCGCACGTTCCCGCAGCTCAAGGACTCGCTGATGCGCCGGTCGATCGAGAAGTTCGACCAGGACCACGCCCGCTACATGGTCGGCGAGAAGCAATGGGAGTTCGCGAACGGGTCGACGGTGCGGTTCGGGTACTGCGACGCCGAGGACGACTACCGGCACTACCTCTCCGCCGAGTACGACCTCATCGTGTTCGAGGAACTCACCGAGTTCTCGGAGCTGCAGTTCAAGATGCTCCGCTCGCGGTGCCGGACGACGGCGACGAAGCGGCGCAAGGGGGTGCGCCCGCACGTGATCGGGGCGTCGAACCCGGGGCAGGTCGGCCACGAGTGGGTGAAGCGGTACTTCGTCGTCGCGACGGACTACGGGCACAAGGTCGCGCACATCGAGGTCGAGGCGCTCGGGCAGCGCAAGGTGCTGTCGGTCGGGTTCGTGCCGGCGAAGGTGACCGACAACCCGCACATGGACCCCGACTACATCTTCAACCTGGCGTCCCTGCCAGATATCCAGCGCCGGCAGTACCTCGACGGCGACTGGGACATCTTCGAGGGCCAGTACTTCACGGAGTGGGACGCGCAGACCCACGTGGTCAAACCGTTCGAGATCCCCGCCTCGTGGACGAGGATCCGCGGCGTCGACTACGGGTTCGCCGCACCGTTCGCGGGCCTGTGGCTGGCGTTCGACCCTGACGGCAACTGCTTCGTGTACCGGGAGGCGTACCAGAAGGGCCTCACCGCGGTCGAGCAGGCCCAGCTCGTCGCGTCGCGCAGCGTGCGGAAGGACGGCGACCGGGTCGTGCCCGAGCAGATCGCCTACACCGTCGCGGACCCGTCGGTGTGGTCGAAGGGCGGGACCGGGATCTCGATCGCGTCGATGTACCACCAGGGCGGCATGCACTGCAGGAAGGCGATGAACGCCCGCGTCGACGGCTGGTCGAGGGTGCGGGACTGGCTGCGCGCGTCCCCCGTCGCGAAGCTCGACGACGGCACACCGAACCCTCGTTTCGGGCCGACGCTGCGGGTGTTCTCGACCTGCACCAACTTGATCCGCACTCTGCCGGCGATGATCCACTCCGACACCAACCCGGAGGACCTCAACACCGACCTCGAGGACCACGCCGTCGACGCGCTCCGCTACGCGCTGATGTCGCGGCCCCGGCCGGGGCGGCGTCCGGTCGACAAGCCGAAGGACCAGGACGAGCAGGAATGGGCGCGGCTCCGCGCTCTCGACGGGAAGCGGAAGCGTCCCAGGGCGCATCCGGTGCTGGGCCGCATCTGAATCCTCGTGGCATGCCACAGCGGCAGGTAGCCTCGGATCATGCCTCGCTCCCACCCCGCCCCGTCCGACCCGATGCACGGCAAGACCGACCCCGGGTTCACCAACCACGACGACCCCGCCGACGAGCCGACCGCCGAGCCCGAGAGCCCGGCCGCCGAGCCGGCCGCCGAGCGGCCCCCGAAGTCGGCGAAGGTCGACGAGTGGCGCGAGTACGCCGAGGGCCTCGCCGATCACGACGGAGAGACCGAGGCGTGGCTGCGGACCGCCAAGAAGGCCGAGCTCATCGCGTTCGTCGACGAGCACACCGCGACGGGCTGACCGACCGGTGCATGGGCTCCTCGACCTGATCTGGCAGCCGTCTCGCCGCAAGCCGCGCGAGACGGCCCCGCCGCGCGGGCAGGCCGAGGCGGTGGTCCGGGGCGCGACCTACGCGCTGCAGGTGCGGATCAACGACGGGTGGGTCAACAACATGCAGGACGGCGAGTTCGACGCCCAGCTCCGGGCCGAGGCGCTTGACGACGGCGTCGACCCGGGCGCGCCGCTCGCCGCGTTCACGATCGTCGAGACCCAGGACGGCGACGACCTGCTCCTCGCGCTCGGGCTCACCGACGAGGTGACGCTCGACCTGCCCGACAAGTGGGTGTGGGAGCTTGAGCACTCCGACGGCGGGGTCGTTACTTCGCTGCTGTTCGGTGCGGGCCGCACGCTCGACGACGTGACGAGGGTGTGAGCGCATGGCATCCGAGGTGACCATCGAGATCGTTGGGCAGACCGTCGCGGTCCTCGGCACGGTCCCGATCGGTCCGCCCGGGCCGCCGGGAGTGGTGACGGCGTCCGACGTGGTCGACCTGTTCGCCGGGACCCCGGACGGCTCGCTGTTCCTTCGCGACGACGGGACGCTCGCCTTGCCGCCCGGCGGAGGCGGCGGCGGCGGGCAGGTCAACGAGATCGTCGAGGGCGCTGGCATCTCGGTCGACTCGTCCGACCCGGAGGCGCCCGTCGTCACCGCCGAGGTCACGCAGGCCGAGCTCGACTCGGAGGCCACCACCCGCGGCAACGCCGACACCGCGCTTGCGGCGGCCATCGTCGCTGAGGCCGACGAGCGCGAGGCAGCGGACGATGGGTTGCAGGCCCAGCTCGACGACCTTCCTGCCACTTTCGTGGCACTCGCCGAGACGGGCGCAGCGGACGGCGTGGCTGAGCTGGACGGCGCCGGGCTGGTCCCGTCCTCGCAGCTCCCGGCCTACGTCGACGACGTGGTCGATGTGGCGAACTTCGCTGCCCTCCCGGTCACCGGCGAGGCCGGGAAGATCTACGTCACCCTCGACACGAACCTCACCTACCGGTGGTCGGGCTCGGCCTACGTCGAGATCTCCGCCAGCCTGGCGCTCGGTGAGACCTCGGCCACGGCGTACCGGGGCGATCGGGGCAAGGCGGCCTACGACCACTCGCTGCTCACCTCAGGTAACCCGCACAACGTCACCAAGGCCAACGTGGGCCTCGGGAACGCCGACAACACGTCGGACGCCAACAAGCCGGTGAGCACTGCAACGCAGGCCGCTCTCGACGCCAAGCTCTCCCTGGCCGCCGGTGGCGCCTCCGTGGAGAACATCGGCGCCATCGAGTCCAACGTGAACACCGTGGCCGCCTCAGGGGCGACGGAGACGCTCGACACCAGCCTGTTCGGCGTGCACGACGTGACCATGGATCAGGCCTGCACGTTCACGTTCTCGAACCCCGCCCCGTCGGGGAAGGCGACGATCTTCACGCTGATCCTGCGGGGAGCGTTCACACCCACGCTGCCCGCCTCGATCGACTGGCCCGGCACGCCCCCGACCTACACGAGCCCGGCGCAGTACGTGTTCACCACCGTCGATGCCGGCACCACCTGGCTGGGCCAGCAGGTCGGCAAGGCCTTCGCGTGACCTCCCCGGCCATGAAGGCCCTGCTCGGCGCCCACGCCGCAGGTGGGTTCGCCACACCCGCCGTCGTCCAGACCACCGAGCAAGCCACCGCCTCCACCACGGTCACCGCGACATGGCCCGGTACGCCGACGAACGGCAACCTGATGATCGTCGCGATCCCCTCCGGCGGGAACGCCACCGTCACCACCCCGTCAGGCTGGACAGCCGGACCGACCGAACTCGGGGCGACCCCCGACATCGCCACCTTCTACAAGGTGGCGTCAGGCGAGTCGACCAGCCTCCCGTCCTTCGCCTCCACGTCCACCGCCCGCCTCATGGCGTGGGAGGTGTCGGGCCTCTCCGGGTCGGTCGACGTGTCCCAGGGCACAGTCCCAGGCAGCAACGGCACCAGCATGGACTTCACCCCCACCGCCACGACGGCCGCTGCCGGGTTCGCGATCGCCGTCATCTCGCTCGGCAACTCCTCCGGCGGGTTCAGTAACGCATGGGACGGCGGCTTTGCCCAGCGCTTCGTGCTCGGCGGCTCAGGCGGCTCAACCACCGGCGCCGACTGCATCTACTCGGCGGCCGCTGCGCTCGACACCACGGAGACGTGGATCAGCAGCCGCTCCCGGTCCGGTCTGATCGTCGCCTTCACCGCCACCCCCCTCTAGGAGCCCCATGTACGCCCTCGTGCTCGACAACCAGATCCGCTCCGTCGGCCCGCTCCCCGGCGCCGCCCGCCGCCTCGACACCGGCGCCTGGGTCCTCGGCCTCGCCGACGCCGACCAGGCCACCCAGCAGGCCTGCGGCTACTACCCGGTCACCCTCACCACCCGGCCCGACCCCACCCCCGGCACCGTCCAGACCCGCGACATCACCCTCATCGATGGTGTGCCGACCGAGACATGGACCGAACGGCCCCTCACCGCCGAGGAGCAGGAAGCCGCCGACCGCTCGACCACCGCCGACGCCGTCGACCGGGCCATCGTCGCCGCCCTCGCCGACCTCGCTGCCCTGGTCGCCGCCCCCGCCATGCCCGCCGTGCCCGCCGGGACGCTCACCACAGCGCAGCTCTCCAACGCCCTGCGGGCGCTCCGAGACGAGGCGCAGGCCACCAGGGCTGGTGCTCAGCGGGTCGCCGCCACCCTCGCCAACACGATCCGCCTCGTGCGCGGCGACTTCGACGATCCGGTGGTCGCCGCCCGCGGCTAGGTGCCGCACTCTGGCAACACTGGGCGCCGCTGGGCCGGCGCCGAGTATGGCGGCGCCGGCCCGCACCAGCGTGCTTCCCCGCTCTGTGGCATGCCACGTTGTACGCTCTGCCACATGCTGATCGTCGAGTCCGCAGAGCTCATGCCGGGCTCCTGCTACGTCACCGGCCGGAACGACGGCCCGTTCGTCGACACCGGGTACGACATCGACGACCGCCCCAACGTGGGCCGCGTCTACATCGCCGCCTCCGCGGTGTGGGACATGGTCGCGATGCTCGGCGGCTGCTCCGCCGCGGACGCCGCCCGCTACCGCGACGCCATCGTGCAGCGCGACGCCCGCATCGCCGAGCTCGAGGCCGCCGTCGAAGGGCTGGTCGCAGCGAACAAGGCGCTCTCCGACGCCGGCTACAAGGCGCCCGAGTTCGCGCCGCTCGACGATCTCCTCGAGGACGAGCGCCGCTCCGAGGGTGGCGGCGCCGTCCTCGAGGGACTCTCCGACGAGGACCTCATCCAGCTCGTGCTCGACGCCGGCCTCGAGCTCCCTGCCAGCGCCGACCGGCAGGCCATGGTCGACGCGATCGTCGCGCACCAGCAGGTGCCGGCGTGATCGCAGCGGTCGTCGTGCTCGGCGTCGTGTGCGTCGCGCTCGCCGCGGCGCTCATCGCCGAGACCCGCCGGTCGCAACGAGAGCGTGCCGCGCTGATGGACGTGGTCGTCGCCCGCCACGCCGGCGAGCTGCGGACCCTCCGGGCTGCCCCGGCCGAGGAAGCAGCGAAGCGGGACTACGAGAAGGAGCTCGAGGCCGACCTCAAGGCGATGGGGTACGAGCCGGGCACCGTCCCGCGCCTCCCGTCCGGGCTGTAGGGGGCTGAGTGGACGACATCGCCGATGGCGAGAACATCGCCGGCTGGGTCCGGCAGACGTGGGACCAGGCCGACCACGCCCTGTCCGACGAGCGCATGAACTACTGGCTGAACTACGCCTTCATCGAGGGCGAGCAGTGGGTGTTCTGGCACGCCCCGTCGCGCACGGTCGCCGAGTTCCCGCGGCGCATGGACGACGACCGGGTGCGCCTCGTGTCGAACCGGATGCAGCCGAACCTCACGGTCCTGCTCGCACGGCTCACGAAGCGCGAGCTCTCGTTCGAGGTCCCGGCGTCGGCGGCCGACGACTCGACCCTCGCCGGCGCCCGCCTCGCCGAGCACGTCATCGAGGCCGAACGGATCGACCAGGGCTGGGAGGAGCTCCGCCGCGACGAGATCCACGCGGCGTTCCTCGGTGGCACCTCCGCAGTGATCGTCGAATGGGACCCGAAGGGCGGCGAGACCCTCGGCGTCGACCCGGAGACCGACAAGGTCGTCACGGGCGGCTCGTGCCAGCTCTCCGCGCTGTCGATCGGCGAGTTCACGCTCGAGCCCGGCACCCGCCGGTGGAGGGACTCCCGGTACGTCATCACCGCGAAGGCGATGCCCCCGAAGCAGGCCCGCGAGCACTTCGACCTCGACCACGACCCGCCGGCCGACAACGTGTCGGCGACGGGCCCGCTGGCCCGGCAGCTCCACATGCAGCGCGGGTGGCCGGTCAACGTGCCGCTGTCGACGGTCTACACGTACTACGAGCGGCCCTCGAAGCAGCGCCCGAAGGGCCGGCACGTGGTGTGCATCGGCGACGAGGTCATCTCCGACGAGGCGTGGCCGTTCCCGTTCGAGCGGCTCAACCTGTACCCGTTCCGGCAGATCCCGCTCCCGAAGAAGTGGACCGGCGACACGATGCTCAACGCCGCCCGGCCGCTGCAGGTCGCGTTCAACCACGGCATGTCGAACCTGACGGAGCACATGAAGAAGGTCGGCAACACCCGCATGCTCGTGCCCGACGGCTCGAACATCGACCCGGACTCCTTCACCGACGAGGTCGGCGAGATCATCACGTTCGACGGCACCCAGCCTGGCAACAAGCCCGGGTGGATGGAGATGCCGCACATCGACCGCTGGCTCGTCCAGTACGTCAACGACGTGGCGTCCCAGCTCGACGACGAGATGGCCGTCCACGACATCTCGAGGGGCGAGGCCCCCGGCGACCGGAACTCGGGGCTCGCGCTGTCGCTCCTCGCCGAGAAGGACGAGACGCCGCTCGGGCCGATGGCCCACGACCAGGCCGCCGGCTGGTCCTACATCGGGTCCCTCGTCGCCGAGATCCTCGCCGACAAGGTCGTCGAGTACCGCACCGCTGAGGTCACCGCCACGAACGGCGTCCCGATGACCCGCGAGTGGAACGGCAAGGCCCTCAAGGGCCAGACCCGGGTGCGGGTGCCGCTCGACTCGACGATGCCGCACTCGAAGGTCGCGATGCAGGCGTGGGTGATGAACCTCGCGCAGCAGTTCCCGGCGATGCAGCAGCAGATGGCGTCGAACCCGCACCAGATGGCGAAGCTCCTCGACCTGCCGTCGGCGTCGATGTTCGGGCAGCTCATCAACGCCGACGTGGCCCAGGCCGAGCGTGAGAACCACCTCATGTCGATCGGTCAGATCCCGTCGTACGGGGACGTGCCGGCGCCGGCGCCGTGGGAGGACCACGCGGTCCACATCGCGGAGCACAACCGGTGGCGGAAGTCGTCGGCGTACGCGAACGCGGCCGACGACGTGCGCGAGCTCGTCGACCTGCACCTCCTTGCCCACGAGAACGCGGTGCTGATGGAGATGCAGCAGCAGCAGCAGATGAACCAGCTCGTCCCGGGGTCCGCGGCGATGCCGCAAGCGAACGAGCCGGCCGGCTCCGCGGTCCCTCTCGACTACCTCGAGCAGCAGGGCCCCGAGGCCACCGCTGCAGCCATGCCCCAAGGAGGCACCGCATGAAGCCCACCCTCGGATGCGTCGTGATCTACCGCACCGACGGCCGCAACGGCTTGGAGTACGACCTGCCGGCGATCGTCACCTGCACCCCGGAGACGCACCCCGGCGACTACCCGGACGGCCGCCCTAACCCGCTGCCCGTCCCCGAAGCCGGGTGCGTCCACCTCACGGTGCTCACACCCGGAGGGTTCGGCACGACCATCGAGCAGCACGCCCCCGTCGACGACACCGAGTTCGTGGGTGCGCCCAGCATCCAGCCGGGCTCCGGCACCTACGTCGAGTGGAACGTGCCCGAAGGCGAAGGGCCGCGCTCCTGGCGCTGGCCCGTCATCGCCTGAGAGATCCCCGGCCCAAGTGGGCCGATCAACCGGTCGACCC
>SXGT01656328.1_pt1 | contig 20994 bp, 18 predicted proteins | sample 3176221 | NCBI WGS metagenome assembly SXGT01 (sample SAMN11356862, study PRJNA531348) | freshwater metagenome | isolation source: freshwater sample F1-120 | place: China: Fuxian Lake, Yuxi | collected 2017-12-25
AATGATTGTATCAAAAATAACAGCCAAACCAGCGGCTTGCTGGACGAAATTGAAGGCACGGTACAAGGTCACCGGGACGGTCATGGCTTTGTTGCCCGCGACGATGGCGAACCCGATATTTACCTTGCTGCCAACGAAATGCGCGCGGTCCTGCACAAGGACCGCGTCAAGGTTCGGGTGGTCCGCAGTGACCGCAAGGGCCGACCCGAGGGGCGGGTGGTCGAAATCCTGGATCGACCCAAGCAAGCCATTATTGGCCGCTTGTTGCAAGAGAGTGGCATCTGGATTGTTGCGCCCGAAGACAAGCGTTATGGCCAAGATGTGATGATCCCCAAGGCGGGGGTGGGTTCGGCCAAGCCGGGGCAGGTGGTAGTGGTTGAATTAACCGAGCCGCCCTCCCTGTTTGGGCAGCCGGTTGGACGGGTGACCGAGATCTTGGGTGACATCGACGACCCCGGTATGGAGATCGAAATTGCGGTACGAAAATACAGTGTGCCGTATCAATTCTCTGATGCTTGTTTGGCATTGGCCCGCACTTTGCCTGACAAAGTACGAGCCCAAGATAAAAAAAACCGGATCGACTTAACCGATATCCCCCTTGTCACCATCGATGGCGAGGATGCCCGGGATTTCGATGATGCGGTCTACTGCGAGCCGGCAAAAATTGGCAAGGGCCGAGCCGCCAAACCCGGTTGGCGTTTGCTGGTGGCGATTGCCGATGTCAGTCACTACGTTCAAAACGGGTCTGCCATTGATGTGGATGCCTACGACCGTGCGACCAGTGTCTACTTCCCGCGTCGGGTGATTCCGATGCTTCCCGAGAAACTCTCCAATGGCCTGTGCTCCCTCAACCCTGAGGTGGAGCGTTTGTGCATGGTGTGCGACATGCTTGTCACGCAGGAGGGTGAGGTTTGCGCTTACCAGTTTTACCCGGCGGTGATGTGGAGCCATGCCCGCCTGACCTACACCGAGGTGGCTGCGCTCTTGGCCAACACCCGTGGGCCTGAGGCCCTCAGGCACCAAGCCCGGGTATCTGACCTGATCAACCTGCATGATCTCTACCTGGCCCTGCTCAAAGCCCGGCTCAAAAGGGGTGCAGTTGACTTCGAGACCGTTGAAACGCAGATTGTTTGCGACGAAGGCGGACGGATCGAAAGAATCGTGCCCCGCACCCGCAATGACGCGCACCGATTGATTGAGGAGGCAATGCTCGCCGCCAATGTGTGCAGCGCTGACTTTATTGCGCAGGGCCGGCAACCCGGCTTGTTTCGGGTTCACGAAGGCCCGACACCAGAGAAAAAAGAACTGCTGCGCGCCTACCTGAAGGCCACTGGTTTAGGCTTGAGCATCAGCGACGACCCTCGACCGGGCGAATTTCAGGCGATTGCCAACGCGACCAAAGACCGCCCGGATGCCCAACAAATTCACGCGATGCTGTTGCGCTCCATGCAGCAGGCCATTTACACCCCGATCAACAGCGGGCACTTTGGGCTGGCTTTTGATGCCTACACCCATTTCACCAGCCCGATTCGGCGTTACCCGGATTTGCTGGTTCATCGGGTCATCAAGGCAATTTTGGCCAATAGCAAATACCAGTTACCGGTTTTGCCCACGCCTGGCGAAGCCCATGCCAAGCTCGCCCGTCGGCTTGAAAAAGGCATGGCCTCGCGGTCAGGCGAGCCCGGTCAAAAACCAAAGAAGGCCAGCGCCGACATGCAGGCCTGGCAAGCGGCCGGTATGCACTGCAGCGCGAATGAGCGCCGGGCCGACGAGGCAAGCCGCGATGTGGAGGCCTGGCTCAAATGCAAATACATGCGCGAACACCTTGGCGAAGAGTACGGCGGAGTGGTGAGCGCGGTAACTGGCTTTGGCATCTTCGTGACTCTGGATGCCATGTATGTCGAGGGCCTGGTGCACATCACCGAGCTTGGCGGCGAGTACTACCGCTTTGATGAGGCTCGCCAGGAACTCCGAGGCGAAAGAACCGGTATTCGCTATGCCGTGGGCTCGCGTGTACGGGTGCAGGTGAGCCGGGTCGACCTCGATGGGCGCCGTATAGATTTCCGCCTGATCAGCGAAAGCGAGGGGATCAGCGTGAAACCGGGTAAAGAAAAACCCGATGAGCGGTCTGGCGTTGTGCCGCACGGACTTGAGAAAAGTGGGCCTAACAAGCGGGGCAAACGCGCACAGCGGCTGATCTCCGAACCCCTGCCCATCGGGGTGAAGACCAAGGCCCGGGCCACCAAAGCTGCAGACAAGAGTGCGGCGAGTGCGAAAAGTGCGCGCAAAACCAAGCGCTAAGGCCACGCCAGCCAGGTGGCATGGCCGCGGCTACCGCAGGATTCGGCTGGGGTCAAATCCGCAAACGTCCAGCGCCGGAATCCTGCCTGAGATCATGTCGGCCATGACTCGGGCCGAGCCACAACTCAGTGCCCAACCACTAGACCCTTGCCCCAGGTTTAGCCACAGCTGCGGGATACCGGAGGGGCCAATAACCGGCGGGCCGTCGGGCAGCATGGGCCGTGCGCCCTTCCATTCCTGCACACCTACAGACAGGTTTGCGGCCCCCGGAAACCAGTCGCTCAGCACTTTGTACAGTGTTTGAATCGAGCCGGCGCGTTTTTTTGCCAGATCGCCGCCAAATTCTGCGCTGCCGGCGACGCGGATGCGCTTACCCAGTCGGGAGATCGCCACCTTGAAGCGCTCGTCCATGACAGCGCTTCGGGGCGCGTTGACAGACTCTCTGATCGGCGCACTGATGGAGTAGCCGTATACCGCGGCCAGGGGAATACGCAGTCCGCAGTTGGCCAACAGTTTGGCCGAATCGACGCCGGCGCAGAGGACGCAACCGTCAAATTGCCGGGCTTGTGCCCGGCCATCAAGCGTCAAGACGATGCCGCGGGATGGTGTGATGCTTTCCACTGTGGTTTGAAAAGAAAATACGACCCCCAGCTTTTGGGCCTCGGTTTTCAATTGCAGGGCAAACTGACGACAGTTCCCAACCTCGTCATCGGGCAGATGGATTGCACCCAACAAAGGGGTATCCGAGTTCAGTGCTGGCTCGACTTGCCTGGCTTGCACGCCGTCGATTTCCTTGAACACCAAATCAGTCGCCCGCAGGAATTTCAGTGCAGCTTGGGCCTGACTGTGGTCGCTTTCGCTGCGCAACAGAATCAGGTAGCCTGCGCTGCGTTCATAGTCAAGCTGGAGTTGGCTGCTGAGTTGGTGCAGCCGGTCCCGGCTGTAGACAGCGAGTTTGTTCATGTGCCCGCGGTTGGTCTGGTAAGTCTCGAGCTTGCAGGCCCGGTACCAATGAGCGATCCAGGCGAGCTCCCTCGTTGAAAGTGGCGGACTCAGCTTGACCGGCGCGTGTTGGCGGAAAAGGTAGCTCAAAATCTTGAGCGGCATGCCTGGTCCTGCCCAAGGGGTGACATAGCCCGGGGCGATCACGCCTGCGTTGGCAAAACTGGCTTCCTCGGCAGCAGCACTTCGGCGCTCAAGCACCGTGACCTCGTGACCATCTACGGCTAATTCATAGGCGGTGGTGATGCCGATGATGCCAGCGCCGACGACTGCAATTTTCATAGATCATGTTTACCGATTCAAGGCTTCACCTGTGCCGTCCAAGCCCAAAGCTGGAGAGCTGCCCTGCTATACTCTATAAGTTGATTTGGGTAGCGCCACTGCTGCTCAAACAACAAATCATCGAACCAGTTCAAACAAGGTGTTGCACAACAACAGCAAGCGTTAATGCTTCTTCGTTGTGCAATAAGGAACTGGATTTTAGACCTAACCTTTTGGAGTCAGTCATGTCAGTCACCATGCGCGAAATGCTTGAGGCGGGCGTTCATTTTGGACATCAAACCCGCTTTTGGAACCCCAAGATGGCGCCGTTCATTTTTGGACACCGCAACAAAATCCACATCATCAACTTGGAAAAATCCCTGCCGATGTTCCAGGAGGCCGCGAAATTTGTACGACAAATTTCTGCCAAACGCGGCACTGTGTTGATGGTGGGCACCAAACGCCAGGCGCGCGAGACCATTGCTACTGAGGCCCGCCGCGCCGGCGTACCCTTTGTTGACCAGCGTTGGCTTGGCGGCATGCTGACTAACTTCAAGACTGTGAAAACCTCCATCAAACGATTCAAGGATATGAAGATACAGCAAGAGGGCGGGCTCGACGCGATGAGCAAAAAAGAACAACTCATGTTCGCCCGCGAACTCGTAAAACTAGAAAAAGATATCGGTGGCATTCAGGACATGGCAGTCCTACCCGATGCTATTTTTGTCATTGATGTGGGCTACCACAAGATTGCGATTGCAGAGGCCAAAAAATTAGGTATTCCCTTGATTGCGGTGGTTGATTCCAATCACTCACCAGAGGGCGTGGACTATGTGATTCCGGGCAACGATGACTCCTCCAAGGCGGTTACGCTGTATGCGCGCGGCATTGCCGACGCCGTCATTGAAGGGCGTGCCAATGCGGTAGATGATGTGCTCAAAGCCGTTGTCGCAGACAGCGCCGATGAGTTTGTAGAAGTGGACGAGGCAGCGGCTGCCTGAGGGCGCCGAGCTCCCCACGGAAGCGGGGCCCTGGAGCCCCCTTTTTTTGATGTTTTGTTAGCCAACCTGATTGATACGGAGAAAAAAATGGCTGCGATTACAGCGAGTATGGTTGCCGAACTGCGCGGCAAGACTGACGCCCCCATGATGGAGTGCAAACGCGCTTTGACCGAGGCACAGGGCGACATGGCCAAGGCCGAAGAATTGCTGCGAGTCAAGCTCGGGAGCAAGGCCGGCAAGGCAGCTGGCCGGATCACCGCCGAGGGCGTGGTCACCTGCTGGATTGAGGGTAAGCGGGGCGCCTTGCTGGAGGTCAACTGCGAGACCGACTTTGTCACCAAAAACGAAAGTTTCCTGGCCTTGGCGAATGCCGCCGTGGCCTTGGTCGCCCAGCACCATCCTGCTGATATTGCAGCCTTGGGTGCCTTGGCCTATGCGCAGGACGGTTTTGGGCCCACCCTGGAAGATGTGCGTAAAGGCCTGATTGGAAAAATCGGCGAAAACATGAGTTTTCGTCGCTTCAAGAGCTTTGACACTGGCTGCCAATTGGCCGCGTATTTGCACGGCACGCGTATTGGGGTGGTGGTGGAATTTACGGGCGATGCCACCGCCGCCAAAGATGTGGCAATGCATGTTGCAGCCATGAAGCCGGTGGCTTTGTCGAGCCAGGATGTGCCAGCTGAATTGGTGGCACGCGAGCGCTCGGTGGCTGCCGCCAAGGCGGCCGAGGATGCAGTGCTGGCAACCGCCGCAGGCAAGCCCGTTCAATCTTCTGAGATAGTAGCCAAGCGAGTTGAGGGTGGCGTACAGAAATACCTCAAGGAGGTGTCTCTTTTCAATCAGGCATTTGTCAAAAACGATAAGCAAACAGTCGAACAAATGCTCAAGGCGAGTGCCACGCAAGTCAGCGCTTTCACTTTGTATGTGGTGGGTGAGGGCATTGAAAAAAAGGTTGACGACTTTGCTGCCGAAGTGGCGGCACAAGTGTCTGCGGCCCAGCAGGCCGCCTGATGCTAAAGGTCAAAGCCATGGTTGAAGGCCCATCCGAAGGGTATCTGTATGGCCCTGATGCCCTGCAACTGATGTGATTCGCAAGGAGACCAGCATGAGCACTGCGCAGCCAAAACACAAACGGATATTGCTCAAACTATCGGGCGAAGCCTTGATGGGCGATGACCCGTTTGGTATCAACCGCGACACGATTGTTCGCATGGTGGATGAAATCGCCGAAGTGACTCGCATGGGTGTTGAAGTGGCGGTGGTGATTGGTGGCGGCAATATTTTTCGTGGCGTTGCTGGCGGCTCGGTGGGCATGGACCGTGCCACGGCGGATTACATGGGCATGCTCGCCACGGTGATGAATGCGCTGGCTTTGGGAGACACCATGAACAAGGCGGGCCTGACCGCCCGGGTGATGTCTGCCATAGGCATCGAGCAGGTGGTGGAGCCTTATGTGCGGCCCAAAGCGTTGCAATATCTCGAAGAGGGCAAGGTGGTGATTTTCGCAGCAGGTACCGGGAATCCGTTTTTCACCACCGACACTGCAGCGGCCCTGCGAGGCGTCGAAATTGGTGCGGAGGTGGTGCTCAAGGCCACCAAGGTTGATGGTGTTTACACCGCAGATCCAAAAAAAGACCCGCTTGCCACCCGCTACAAGACCCTGTCTTTTGATGACGCCATGCGGCAAAATCTGGGCATCATGGACGCCACCGCATTCGCCCTGTGCCGGGATCAGAAATTGCCGATCAAGGTGTTCTCGATACTTAAAAATGGCGCTTTGAGGCGGGTTGTGATGGGCGAGGACGAGGGCACGCTGGTCCATGCCTGAACCTGCCAAAATGCGGGCTCAATCTGCCAAGGTCAACCCGCAACCAGGAGATCCAAAGTGCCGACTGCAGAACTGAAGCGAAATGTCGAGGCCAAAATGGACCAGACTATTGCGGCCTTTAAGGGTGGCCTGACCAAAATTCGCACCGGGCGGGCCAGTCCGGCCCTGCTCGACACGGTTCAGGTTGACTACTACGGTGCGTTGGTGCCGATCAGTCAAGTTGCCAATGTGTCTTTGCTAGACGCCCGTACTGTCAGCGTGCAGCCCTGGGAAAAAGGCTTGGGGGCGAAGATTGAAAAAGCCATTCGCGACAGCGATCTGGGCTTGAATCCTTCCTCCATGGGAGATTTGATCCGCGTGCCTATGCCGGCGATGTCCGAGGAGCGTCGTAAAGAGCTCACCAAAGTGGTTCGTGGTGAGGGCGAGAATGCGAAAATCGCGATCCGCAACCTGCGTCGTGACGCCAATGACGCAGTCAAAAAAGCTGTCAGAGACAAACTCGCCTCTGAGGACGAGCAAAAACGCTCAGAGACCGACATTCAAAAGGTCACCGATCGACACATCTTGGTCATCGACCAACTCGTGGCAGCCAAAGAACAAGAGATCATGGCGGTCTAGCCGACCGAGGCTCTGCGCATGCGCTGCATGATTTGGCCAAGCTTTGATGCTAAAACGCCCGCCCACAGGCGGTGCTGCCAGCGCCCGATTTCCTTGACAACCAGGCTTTTATGCTCAAGCAACGGGTGATCACTGCGGCGCTCTTGCTGGTGTTGCTGCTGCCCGCGCTGTTTATGGCTGAACCCGGTCCCTTTTGCGCCCTGGTGCTGGTGTTGATTGGTGCTGGTGCCTGGGAGTGGGCCCGCCTCAATGGCTACAAAAACAGGCCAGCGCTGCTGGCTGCGCTGGCCTGCACCCTGGCCTGTCTGGCCAGCTGGGTGCTCGGGTGGCTGACCCAAGCACTGCCCGGGCTGTGGTCGGTGGCTGGCGCGGTTTGGGTCCTGGGCGGCGCCTGGGTGCTGCGTCGAGGGGCAGCCGGCTGGACGGCGATTGACCAGCGCCTGCGCCTGCTGGTCGGACTTTGGGCTCTGTGGGCAGCCTGGTTGGCCGTGGCGCAGGCTCGCATGCAGGGGACAAATTTCGTCCTGTCTTTGCTGGCCCTGGTGTGGGTGGCCGATGTAGCCGCTTATTTTGCCGGGCGCGCTTGGGGCGGGCGTTTCTCTTCGGTCAAGTTGGCGCCGGCCATCAGCCCCGGTAAAAGCTGGGAGGGGGTTTGGGGCGGCTTGGCTGGGGTTTTGCTGCTGGCCCTGGCCTGGCTGTGGGCCGATCAACACTGGGCCATGAGCCTGCCCAGTTGGTACACCCAGTTGGCTCGGGCCGGCCTGCCTATTTTGTTGCTGGGCGTGGTGTTTCTCGCCGCTATGAGCGTGGTCGGTGACCTGCTGGAATCATTGGTCAAACGCAGTGTCGGTGTGAAGGACAGCAGCGCTTTGCTGCCTGGCCACGGCGGCGTGCTGGACCGGCTTGACGCCCTGCTGCCCACGCTGCCCCTGGCCATGATGCTGTCTCAGCCATGGGTTGCCCGATGATGCCGCTGGCAACTGAGCTGAAAAAGCGCGTGGCCATTCTTGGATCGACTGGGTCGATCGGGCTCAATACGTTGGAGGTGATGTCACGTCACCCGGGGCGCTTTGAGGTGTTTGCCTTGAGCGCATCGACCCGAACCGAGATTTTGCTGCAGCAATGCGTGCAATATCGGCCGGTATTCGCAGTGATGGCCAGCGCGCACCATGGGCAGGAACTTGCCCGCAAGTGCCGCGAGCTTGGCCTGGCCACGCAGGTGCTTTGGGGTGCGGAAGCGATCAGCATGGTGGCCTCACATGAACTGGTGGATACCGTGATGGCTGCCATTGTTGGCGCCGCCGGCTTGGCCTCTTGCCTGGCTGCGGCGCGGGCGGGCAAGCGCTTGCTGCTGGCCAACAAAGAGGCGTTGGTGGTCGGCGGTGATTATTTTCTGCAGGCGGTCAAACTTGGCGGGGCCAAGCTTTTGCCAATTGACAGCGAGCACTCGGCGGTGTTTCAGTCATTGCCGGATGATCCCCATGTTTGGTCGCAACGGGTTGACAAAATTATTCTGACAGCCTCGGGCGGCCCCTTTCGCCAGCGCGACCCGAGCACGCTTCGCGATGTCACGCCCGCACAGGCCTGTGCCCATCCGAATTGGGTGATGGGGCGAAAAATATCGGTGGACTCCGCTACCATGATGAACAAGGCCTTGGAGGTGATTGAGGCCCATTTCCTATTCGGCATGCGGGCCGACCAAATTGAGGTGGTGATCCATCCCCAAAGCGTGATCCATTCCATGGTCCAGTACACCGACCATTCCGTGGTTGCCCAATTGGGAACGCCCGACATGAAGGTTCCCATCGCCTATGGGCTGGCTTGGCCGGACCGAATGGTTTCTGGCGCGAAGCCGCTGGATTTTCGCAACATGCCTGACATGAGCTTCGAGGCCATCGATGCTGGTGACCATGGCCTGCGCTTTCCGGGCTTGACATTGGCCTGGTCAGTGTTGGCAGCACCGCCTGGGTCAACGGCGGTTTTGAATGCAGCCAATGAGGTGGCGGTGGAAGCTTTTTTGGCGGGTCAAATTCGCTTTGATCAAATTCACGCGGTGAATGCTGACGCCCTGGGCGCGCTTGTCATCTCGCCGCCCGAATCCCTTGAAGAACTGCTCGAACTCGATGCTCGGGCGCGCAGCAAGGCGCAGGACTTGGTGCGGGGGATCGGGCTTTGATCAGGCACACCGGCTGGCTGGCATGCTGACACTTGCGGCTTTTCTCATTGCACTGGCGCTGCTGATCGCAGTGCATGAATATGGGCATTACCGGATGGCCTGCGCCTGTGGTGTCAAGGTGACCCGTTTTTCTATCGGCTTTGGCAAGACACTCTGGCGCTGGCAGCCCAAGGGCTCGCCCACCGAGTTTGTGATTGGACTGTTTCCCCTGGGCGGCTATGTCAGGATGCTGGACCGCCGGGAGGCACCGGTTGACCAAAGCGAGCAACACATGGCGTTTGACACCAAGCCCTTGCTGATGCGGGTGGCCATTGTCGGCGCCGGGCCGGCTGCTAATCTTCTGCTCGCCATCCTCTTGTATGCCTGTGTGAACTGGGGTGGTAGCACCGTGCCGGCGGCTGTTTTGGCAAGTCCGGTGCCTGGCTCTGTCATGGCCCGGGCTGGCCTGCTTGGCGCTGAGCGGGTGATTTCTGTGGCCATGGATGGCGCAGCACCGCAAAACATCAGCTCGTTCGAGGAGTTGCGTTGGCTGCTTTCGCGTGGCGCGCTTGAGGCGAGTGAGCTGCGCCTGCTGGTGCAGGCGCCGGCCCAGGGCAGCGCACGCGAGTTTTCCCTCAATTTTCAGCAACTCAGCGCCCGGGACCTTGATGCTGCCTTGATGCGTGGCATCGGCCTGAGTGGGCCATTCACCAAACCCTTGATTGGTGCAGTAAGCCCCGGGGAGGCCGCCGATAAAGCGGGTTTACGGGAGGGCGACCTGGTCACCCAAGTCGGCGCCCAGCCGGTTGTCGATGGCCAGCAGCTGCGCCGCCTGATCCGTGCCGGGGTTGAAAATGGCAGAGCTGTGGCAGCCGACTGGGTGCTGCTGCGCGACGGGCAGGCTATCACCCTGCGAGTCACGCCCGACCCGCGGCAGGATGGAGACCTGCTGGTCGGACGCATTGGCGCCATGGTCGGCAGTAGCCCAGAGCTGGTACTGGTCAGCTACGGCCCGGTCGAGGGGTTGGCCCGCGGTTTTCAGAAAACCTGGGAAGTGTCATGGCTGACCCTCAGAACGATTGGCCAAATGCTGATCGGACAAGCCTCCCTAAAGAACCTGAGCGGGCCCTTGACGGTCGCCGATTACGCGGGCAAGTCGGCTAGCTTGGGGCTGACCCAATACATTCTTTTTTTGGCGTTGATCAGCGTCAGCTTGGGCGTGCTCAACCTTCTGCCACTGCCAATGCTCGACGGTGGACACCTGGAGTATTATCTTTGGGAGGGTGTCACGGGGCGCCCGGTCAGCGAGGTCTGGATGGAGCGCTTGCAGAGGGTGGGCCTGCTGGTTCTGGTGCTCATGACTTCGGTGGCTCTTTTTAATGACATTACCCGCCTGTTCGACTGACAACATCAACATGCAAATCAACCGATTTGGTCTTCGGGCCTGGCTCTGCTTGGTACTGCTTTTGGGATTGCCCAAGCTGGGCTGGGCCGTGGACCCGTTCACGGTGCGCGATATCCGTCTCGAGGGCCTGCAACGTGTCGAACCGGGGACGGTGTTCGTCTCCCTGCCGTTCCAGGTCGGAGACCTCTACAGCGATGACAAAGGCTCTGCTGCCATCCGCGCCCTGTTCTCCTTGGGTCTGTTCAAGGATGTTCGTATCGAGGTGAGCGCAGATGTGCTGGTGGTGATCGTGGAAGAGCGCCCCACGGTGGCCGAGCTTGAATTTGTCGGCATCAAGGAGTTTGACAAAGAAGTCTTGAAAAAAGCCCTGCGCGATGTTGGCTTGGCCGAGGGCAGGCCCTTTGACAAGTCCCAGCTGGACCGGGCTGAGCAAGAACTCAAACGACAGTACATCAACCGCAGCCTGTATGCTGCAGACGTGGTCACAACGGTCACGCCCATTGAGAGAAACCGGGTCAACCTGACTTTTACCGTGATCGAGGGAGACACTGCCAAAATCACTGATATCCGAATCATTGGCAGCCGGGCTTTCTCGCAAGCCAGTCTGCTCGACTTGCTCGATCTCAACACCGGCGGCTGGATGAGCTGGTACACCAAGTCCAATCGATATTCCCGCACCAAGCTCAATGCTGACCTTGAAACCCTGCGCTCACACTACTTGACCCGGGGCTATCTGGAGTTCAAGCTGGAGTCGACCCAGGTCTCGATTCTTCCCAACAAAACTGATATCGCAATCACCATCAATATCTCCGAAGGTGCGCGTTTTGAGGTCAGCAGCGTCAGGCTGGAAGGCAATTTTCTGGGCCGTGATGATGAATTCAAATCACTGGTCTCGATTCGTCCCGGCCAGGCCTACAACGCCGACGAGGTTGCCAAAACAAACAAGGCCTTCATCGATTATTTCGGCAATTTCGGTTTTGCTTTCGCACGGGTGGAGGCCCGCCCGGAGGTTGACCGAATCAACAACCGTGTGGCCGTAGTTCTGCAGGCTGACCCCTCGCGCCGGGCCTATGTGCGAAAGATCAACCTGGCGGGTAATAACCGCTCGCGCGATATCGTGGTACGCCGGGAGCTCAGGCAGTTCGAAGCATCCTGGTACGACGGCTACAAAATAAAACTCTCGCGGGACCGGGTCGACCGGCTGGGCTATTTCGGCGATGTGTCGGTCGAAACCTCTGAGGTTCCGGGCTCGCCAGACCAAGTCGATTTGAATTTGAATCTGGTGGAAAAGCCCACCGGCAGCCTGAGCCTTGGAGCTGGCTTTTCTAGCGGTGATGGGCTTGGATTGCAGTTCGGCTTGAAGCAGGATAACGCCTTTGGCTCGGGTAATTCTCTGGGCGTGCAGCTCAACACCAGCAAGATAAACCGGGTGCTCGATTTCAGCACCACAGACCCCTATTTCACGAGCGATGGCGTATCGCGCACCATGAGCTCGTACCACAAAACCTTCAGCCCCTACCAGGACCAAAGCTATTACCAACTGGTGACCTCTGGCGGCGGCATCCGTTTTGGTGTGCCCTTTACCGAGAGCGATACCGTCTACTTCGGCGCGGGCATCGAGAACACCACCATCGTGCCGGGAACATCCCTGCCAACCGCTTACCTCGACTATGCCAAGCAGTTCGGCTTTGAGAGCAGCGCCCTGCCGCTGACGCTGGGATGGTCGCGGGATCGTCGTGACAGTTCGCTGGCGCCCACGGCAGGACGTTACCAACGCCTCAGCGCTGACCTGTCGGTTGCCGGAGATGCGCGGTATTTCCGCTCGACTCTCCAGCATCAGGAGTATTTTCCGCTCAGCAAGCAGCTGACCTTGGCGCTCAATGCGGACCTCGGCTTTGGTGCGGCCGTGGGCGATCGCTCGTTCCCCGTGTTCAAGAATTTTTATGGCGGTGGCCTGGGCTCGGTTCGCGGTTTTGAGCAGGGCAGCCTGGGGCCCAAAGACGTCAGCGGGACGGTGGTGGGCGGTAGCCAAAAACTCAATGTGAATGCAGAGTTGCTGGCGCCTTTTCCGGGTGTGGGCAACGACAAAACACTCAGGATGTATGGATTTTTAGACGCTGGCAGTGTCGGCGGTCCTGGCTACGGCCTGAGCGTCAATGACAATGCCAGCGATCTGAGGTCCTCCGCCGGTGTCGGTTTGAGCTGGATCTCTCCGGTCGGGCCCCTGCGCTTGGCATTTGCCTGGCCGGTGAAAAAATTTGAAGGGGATAAAATGCAAAGCGTTCAATTTCAAATTGGGTCAAGTTTCTAATGAAGCATTTTTTACGTCAAACAACTGTTAGCACGCTGTTCGGACTGGCTTGCTTGGCAACCCAGGCCCAAGAATTCCGCATCGGTTTTGTCAGCACGGATCGGATTTTCAAGGAGGCCGGCACAGCCAAGGCAGCGCAAAGCAAGCTAGAACAGGAATTCTCCAAGCGTGAAAAAGATTTGGTCGACCAAAGCGCCGCGCTCAAGACCATGGCAGAAAAATTGGAGCGAGAAGCGCCCACGCTGTCTGAAGGGCAGCGCGCCAGCCGGCAAAAACAGCTGGTGGATCAGGACCGGGATCACCAGCGCAAGCGGCGCGAGTTCCAGGAGGACCTCACTGCCCGTAAAAACGAAGAGTTGCAGCAGGTTCTCGAGCGCGCCAACAAGGTTGTCAAACAGGTCGCTGAGGCCGAAAAATACGACCTGATTTTGCAAGAGGCCGTCTATGTCAACCCCAGGCACGACATCACCGAGAAGGTCATTAAGATCCTGAATTCGGGTGTTGTTCGCTAAGAGCGCCCAAGGCGTTTGCGATGTGCTGCTGCCTCTAGGTTCGATTGTTGCGGCGCTTGGTGGAGAACTCTACGGTGACCCGCAACGCGAGATCGGCGCACTCGCACCCCTTGAGACAGCGGGCCCGGATGCCCTGGCATTTCTAAGCCACCCGAAATACATCAAGCAACTCGCTGCATCGCGTGCCGCCTGTGTGGTTATAGGGGCCGAACACCTCGTCTTGGCGCAATCGCGTGGTGCCTGCATCGTCGTGGCGCAACCCTACCTGTACTTTGCAAGGGTCACGCAGCTATGGAAGAGCCGTTCAGGCCAGTCTGATGCCGTCCGCATCCACCCCAGCGCCGTGATCGATGCCGAGGCCGAGATTCACGCGACAGCCAGCATTGGCGCGCTCTGCGTGGTTGAGCGAGGCGTGCGTATCGGTGCTGGCAGCCAGCTGAAGTCCAGAGTCACGGTGAGCGAAGGCTGCACGCTCGGCGAGCGTTGTTTGCTGCACCCCGGCGTGGTTATTGGTGCTGACGGGTTTGGTTTCGCCCCCAATGCGGGTGTCTGGGAAAAAATTGAACAACTCGGCGTGGTGCGCATTGGTAATGACGTTGAAATTGGCGCGAACACCTGTATTGACCGGGGTGCTTTGGGCGACACGGTGATCGAAGACGGCGTCAAGCTCGACAACCTAGTTCAGATCGGGCACAACGTGCGAATCGGCCAACACAGCGCCCTGGCGGGCTGTGTGGGTGTGGCTGGCAGCGCTCGCATAGGCGCTCACTGCACCTTGGGCGGTGGCGCCATCGTGTTGGGTCATCTCGAGTTGGCCGACCATGTTCATATTTCTGCTGCCAGTGTCGTGACCAGATCAGTGCTTGTGCCCGGGCAATACACCGGCTTGTTCCCGCTGGATTCAAACGCAGCCTGGGAAAAAAATGCCGCTGCGCTTAAACAGCTCAAGCAACTGCGTGAGCGACTTCGGGCCCTGGAGCGAGAAAAAAATGCCAAGGAGCCGCCATGATGGACATCCACAAAATACTTAAACAACTGCCGCACCGCTACCCATTTTTGCTGGTTGACCGGGTGATCAGTATCGACAAGGGCCGGCACATTCAGGCGCTCAAAAATGTGACGATGAACGAGCCTTTTTTTCAGGGCCATTTTCCGCACCGACCGGTCATGCCCGGGGTGCTGATGCTCGAGGCCCTGGCTCAGGCAGCGGCCCTGCTGGCCTTTGACGCGCTCGACACCTCTCCCAATGAGAACTCGGTGTATTACTTCGCCGGCATCGATGGCGCGCGTTTCAAACGCCCGGTCGAGCCGGGCGACCAACTGATTCTCGATGTCGAGTTGCTGCGCATGAAGGCGGGTATTTTCAAGTTCAAGGCGCGTGCGTTGGTTGGCGAAGAACTGGCCGTTGAAGCCGAGTTGACCTGCGCCATGCGGTCTGTCGCCTGAGGCCAGCGGCATGACAGCGATCCACGCAACAGCGGTGGTTGACCCTGGCGCAGAGCTTGACAGCTCGGTCAGGGTTGGCCCCTACACGGTGATCGGCCCCCAGGTACGGATTGGAGCCGGCACCAGCATTGGTCCGCATTGCGTGCTCGAGGGCCGCACCACGATAGGCCGGGACAACCGTATTTTCCAGTTCAATTCAATCGGGGCAATTCCTCAGGACAAAAAATATGCTGGCGAGCCTTGCGAATTGCTGATCGGGGACCGCAACACGGTGCGCGAGTTTTGCACCTTCAACATTGGCTCGCCAGGAGGCGGTGGCGTGACCCGGGTTGGCAATGACAACTGGCTGATGGCCTATGTGCATTTGGCGCACGACTGTGCGGTGGGTAATAACACTATTTTCGCCAACAATGCCCAGTTGGCCGGGCATGTCACGGTTGGAGACTGGGCCATATTAGGCGGCTTTACCGTGGTGCACCAGTTCGTCAATATCGGCGCACACAGCCTGAGCGCCATGTGTTCGTTGCTGTTTGCCGATTTGCCGCCATTCGTGATGTGTCAGGGCCAGCCGGCCCAGGCCCGCTCGATGAATTACGAGGGCCTGCGCCGTCGCGGCTTCTCTGCCGAGCGCCTGGCCGCGGTGAAAGCTATGCACAGAGCGCTTTACCGGCAGGAGCTGACCCTGGCGCAGGCTCGCCAAGCGATTCTTGAGCTCAAAAAAAGCACCCCCCAAGCCGAGCAGGATGTTGACGCGATGCTGGGTTTTTTGGATCAAACCTCAAGCCAACGGGGCATTGTTCGCTAAGCCCTGCCAAGCAGCGTGAACCCATTGAATGCCGCCAACTTGCCTCAAGAGCGGTTCGCCAAGCGTTCCAGAACTGATGCTGGCAGCCCGCTGCCTGGCGGGCTGAGTCTGGCGATGGTGGCGGGCGAAGCCTCGGGCGACCTGCTCGCTGGCCTGCTGCTGGACGGCCTGCGCGCACGTTGGCCGGGCGTGCTGGCAGCTGGCATTGGCGGCCCTGAAATGCAGGCGCGCGGCTTTTCGGCCTGGTGGGCTCAGGACAAACTCGCGGTGAACGGCTACGGTTGGGAGCTGCTGCGCCGCTACCGCGAGATTGTCGGAATCCGGCGGCAGCTCAAAGCCCGCTTGTTGAAGCAGCGCCCTGATCTGTTTATCGGTGTGGATGCGCCGGACTTCAACCTTGATTTGGAAGCGTCGCTCAAAGCCAGTGGCATCAAGACAGTGCACTTTGTCTCACCGTCGGTGTGGGCCTGGCGCGCCGAACGGTTAGCACAAATACGCCGCAGCGTCGACCATGTGCTGTGCCTGTTTCCTTTTGAGCCCGCCCTGCTGGCGCAGCATGGCATTGCCGCCACGTATGTCGGGCATCCCCTGGCGCAGCGAATCCCCTTGCAGTCCGACCGGCCAGCCGCCCGTTTGCAGCTCGGCCTGCGGCCCGATAGGCCGGTGCTGGCGCTTTTGCCCGGCAGCCGAAAATCCGAGATTGCGCATCTGGCAGTGCGGTTCTTTCAAGCGGCAGCCTTGGTCCGGCGCGAGTTGCCGACTGTTCAATGCATCGTGCCCGTGGTGCCTGGCTTGAGGGCGCAGGTTGAGGCGGCGGCTCAGGCCAGCGGCATGACCGCCCACTTGAACATTGTGAGCGGGCAGTCGCACACCGTTTTAGCAGCCTGTGACATCACGCTCATTGCCAGCGGAACCGCAACCCTGGAGGCCGCCCTGTTCAAGCGAGCTATGGTGATCGCCTACCACATGAATGGCTGGTCCTGGCAGATCATGCGGCGCAAGCGGCTGCAGCCTTGGGTGGGCCTGCCCAATATTTTGTGCCAGGAGTTTGTGGTGCCCGAGTTTCTGCAAGATGCGGCCACGCCGGCGGCGCTGGCCCAGGCCGTGTTGGCTGGGCTGCGAACCGAGCCTGACCGAGCGGCGGCCTTGCAACAGCGTTTTTTTGATCTGCATCTGCAACTAAGGTGCGACACCCCCACAATAGCCAGCTATGCGATCGAAAAAGTCCTACAAGCTTGAGCAACCGTCGCTGTCCTGGGATACCGCCGGGTTGGTGGCTGGGGTTGACGAAGCCGGTCGTGGCCCCTTGGCTGGCCCGGTGGTGGCGGCTGCGGTCATCCTGGACCAGCGGCAACCCATCAAGGGGCTGGCTGATTCCAAAAAGCTCACGGCGCTGCGCCGGGAAAAATTGTTTGATGAAATCCGCGCCAAAGCGCTTTGCTGCTCGATTGCCCAGGCCAGTGTCGAAGAAATTGACCGGCTCAATATCTTGCAAGCCACCCTGCTGGCCATGCGCCGCGCGGTGGAGGGCTTGCGCCTCAAGCCCAATAAGGTGCTGGTTGATGGCAACCGCCTGCCCGACATCGGCTTACCGGCTCAGGCGATTGTGGGTGGCGACGCGCTGGTACCGGCGATTTCTGCGGCTTCAATATTGGCAAAGGTCCATCGTGACCGGTGGTGTCTGGAGCTCGATCAACTGTACCCGCAATACGGCTTTGCCAAGCACAAGGGCTATGGCACCGCGGCTCATCTGGCCGCTTTGCGAGCGCACGGACCGTGCGCCGAGCACCGTATCAGTTTTAGACCGGTAGCCGAGGTGATGTGATGCTGGCTGCGCTGCCGGAGTTCATCAGTTCCCGCGACAACCCCCTGCTCAAGGCCTTGCGCCGCCTGGCCAGAGACAGCAATGCCTACCGCAAGCAGGGCCGGGTCTGGGTGGAGGGTGATCACCTGTGCGGTGCCGCACTGTCGCGCGGAATCCGACCGGCAGTTGCAGTTTTTTCGGCTTCTTATTGGCCGCGTAGCTCGGTGAATTGGGCCCGGTGCGCGGTAAAAAATATGGTCATTGCCGACACTTTGTTCGCCGAGCTCAGCGCCCTCGAATCACCCGCAAACATGGGCTTTCTCATTGAGCTTGCGTCTGAGCAGCCGCTCCAGGCCAGCGCCCCCACTGTCATTTTGGACCGGCTGCAAGACGCCGGCAATGTTGGCGCAATTTTGCGCAGTGCGGCGGCTTTTGGCTTCAGCCAAGTGATTGCGCTCAAGGGCACCGCCGCGCTGTGGTCGCCCAAGGTGTTACGAGCTGGCATGGGGGCCCACTTTGGCCTTCGTCTTCTGGATGGCGCCGAGCCCAGCGCGCTCGACGCATTGGCCCTGCCTGTTTTGATCACCGACTCGCATGCTGGCAGGGGCCTGCATCAACTGCTGCGCGATGGCCTGTTGCCTATGCCCTGCGCCTGGGCCTTTGGTCATGAGGGCCAGGGTGTTGGTGCCAGCTTGGCCGAGCGGGCCAGCCAGCAGGTCCGAATTGCCCAACCCGGCGGTGAGGAGTCACTGAACGTGGCGAGTGCGGCTGCCATCTGCCTGCACGCCAGCGCGACCTCGCGCATGGTCTGAAGCGGCGGGTGGCGGGAGGGGTTTGCGAGCACTCGTGGGCCGGCCCTGGGCTATACTCCGACGCCCTCGGGCAGCCCGTACGCCTGGCGCAACTCAGGCCCCATCCCACCGTTAAGCCGCATCAGGAAGCTAATTCTGAGAAGCTTTGGGCGTACCCGTTATTTAATCGGAGAACCCTGTGCTTTTGTCTCTCAAGGGAACTGCCCCGCCAGCTGTTTTGGCACTTGCGGATGGCAGCGTCTACACCGGGAATTCGATTGGTGCCGCCGGCGCTACCGTCGGAGAAGTGGTGTTCAACACCGCCATGACTGGCTATCAGGAAATCTTGACTGACCCCAGTTACTGCCAGCAAATTGTTACCCTAACTTACCCTCATATTGGTAATTACGGCGTGAATGCTCAGGATGTGGAGGCATCTCGGGTTTATGCCGCCGGCTTGATCATCAAAGACCTGCCGCTGTTGGCCTCCAATTTTCGTCACCACATGACGCTGGGCGATTACCTGCAACGCGAGCGTACCGTGGCCATCGCCAACATAGACACCCGCAAGCTGACCCGCCAGCTACGCAGCCATGGTGCACAAAATGGCTGTATTCTGGGCCTCTCGGCGGGCGAGGTGCTCATGCCGGCACTGATTGCGCGTGCGCTGGCACTGGCTGCTGCAGCGCCCAGCATGGCTGGCTTGGATTTGGCGCGGCAGGTGTCGACGCCGATCCCCTATGCATGGAGCCAGACCGAGTGGCGTCTGGCCCAACCCGGCCTGGCCGGGCAGGCCGGCTATGGCGAGCAAACGCAGACGCCCTACCATGTGCTGGCCTATGATTTTGGTGTCAAACAAAACATCCTGCGCATGCTTGCCCAGCGCGGCTGTCGGGTCACGGTGGTTCCGGCCCAAACCCCGGCGGCGACTGTGCTGGCCTACCGGCCCGACGGTATTTTTCTGAGCAACGGTCCGGGTGACCCTCAGCCCTGCGAGTATGCGATTGCCGCCGCTGCCGAGTTGATCAACAGCGGTATCCCTACTTTTGGCATTTGCCTGGGGCACCAAATCATGGCGCTGGCCAGCGGTGCTCGCACCTTCAAGATGAAGTTCGGTCATCACGGCGCCAACCCTCCGGTTCAGGAACTCGCCAGCGGACGGGTCAGCATCACCAGTCAGAACCATGGTTTTGCGGTCGATGAAAAAGGCTTGCCTGCCACCTTGCGCGTCACGCATATCAGCCTGTTCGACGGCACTGTGCAGGGGCTGGAGCGGACTGACCAACCGGCGTTTTGTTTCCAGGGTCATCCAGAAGCCTCGCCCGGTCCGCATGACATTGGCTCGATGTTCGAACGCTTCATTCTCGAGATGGAGGCGCGCGCATGAGTTTTTATGGCGTGACCGATCTGTGGACCTACACGATCGGGGCTTTTGGCATCATCCTGCTGCCAGGGCCTAACTCGCTGTTTGTTCTCTCGGTTGCCGGTGTGCGTGGCGTCAAGGCTGGCTTTCAGTCGGCCTTGGGGGTTTTTGTGGGCGACACGGTGCTCTTGGTTTTGGTGGCCCTGGGCGCGGCAGGCCTTTTGAGAGCCAACCCCGGCTTGTTCATGGTGGTGAAGTATGCAGGTGCGGCTTACCTCGGCTGGGTTGGCTTGCAATTGATTCTCGCAGCGCTGAAAAAATTTCGTCATGCCGAGGCTGCGGCAACGCCCCTGCAAGTGGTGCCGCAGCACTTGGCTAAACCGTTTCAGCGCGCATTGCTGGTGAGCCTGTTAAACCCGAAGGCAATTTTGTTTTTGCTGTCTTTCTTTGTCCAGTTCATCGATCCAGCTTACCCAGCACCGGCCCTGCCATTTTTGATCTTGAGCGCCATCATCATGGGTTTTAGCGCGGTGTATTTATCGGTGCTGATCCTCATGGGTGCCCGATTGGCGCAGAGTTTTCGTGCGCATCACAAGTTGTCAGCTAGCCTATCTGGCGCGGTGGGCGCGGTGTTTGTTTGGTTTGGCCTGAAGCTGGCCAATGCCAGCCTGGCATGAACAGCAGCGCCGAAAAACGAAGCTTTGAGAAGCCACAGCTGCAGTGCCCGCGGGCGCTGTCGATAAAGAACAGACAGCAGGAAAAACACATGCCAAAGCGAACCGACATCAAAAGCATTTTGATCATAGGTGCCGGCCCGATCATCATTGGCCAGGCCTGTGAATTTGATTACTCGGGCGTTCAGGCTTGCAAGGCGCTTAGGGAAGAGGGTTACAAGGTGATCCTGATCAACAGCAATCCGGCCACCATCATGACCGATCCGGCCACGGCTGATGTGACCTACATCGAACCGGTCACTTGGCAGACAGTGGAGAAAATCATCGCCAAGCAGCGCCCTGATGCAATTTTGCCCACCATGGGGGGGCAGACCGCTTTGAACTGTGCGCTTGATTTGTGGCGCCAAGGCGTTCTTGATAAATACCAAGTCGAGCTGATAGGCGCTACGCCTCAAGCCATCGACAAGGCCGAAGACCGGCTCAAGTTCAAGAACGCCATGACCCACATCGGGCTGGAGTCGGCCCGCTCCGGTATCGCCCACTCGATGCAAGAGGCCTGGCATGTACAAAAAACCTTGGGCTTTCCCACTGTTATCCGCCCCAGCTTTACCCTCGGGGGTACAGGCGGTGGCATTGCCTACAACGCCGAGGAGTTCGAGCTGATCTGCAAGCGCGGGCTGGAAGCCTCGCCGACCCGAGAACTGTTGATTGAGGAGT
>SXGT01731237.1_pt1 | contig 20987 bp, 12 predicted proteins | sample 3176221 | NCBI WGS metagenome assembly SXGT01 (sample SAMN11356862, study PRJNA531348) | freshwater metagenome | isolation source: freshwater sample F1-120 | place: China: Fuxian Lake, Yuxi | collected 2017-12-25
CGATCTCTGGCGCCGGTATCCCCACCGGCGCGGCGAGCGCGCTCCGCAACGGGCACTCGCTGCGCTCGCCCCGGCGGCTCCGCCCGCCGCGGGGCGTGACCATCGACTCCGTCTCTAGCGCCGCCATCCGGCGGCGCGGCGAGCAACCTACGAACCGGTCGTTCGCGTAGCTCACCCCGGCATCTCCCGTCGCCGCGCGATCTCTGGCGCCGCCGTCCGGCGGCGCTGTTCAGTGCGGTCAGACGATGGTCAGGGCGTCGATCGACTCGGGTTCGAGGTCGTCGTCGGTCGCGACCGCATCGACGAACGCCAGTGCGAACACCGCTCCGGCGATGCCGAACAACGCGCCCCCGATGTTGTACACCGCATAGCCGAGCAGACCCACGACCAACGTCACGCCCGGGCCGACGTACAGCGTCGAGCCCTGCACCCGACGCATCGCGAACGCCGCACCCACCTGGATCGCGAACATTGCGAGCAGCACACCGACGGCCGAACCCGATGACTCCAGACCCGCGGCCAACAGCACCATGGGGACCGCCCCGACCATCACCCCGAGATACGGAACGAGCGAGAAGATCGCGACGAACAGTCCCAACGCAACCGGGGCCGGGAGATCCGCGACCCGACCGACCGCGAACGCCGCAGTCCCCGATCCGACCGCGACGACGATCGCTCGCGACAGGTATCGCCGGCCGCGTCGAAGAGTCGTGTCGATCAGGTAGCGCATCCGCCGACGCCGACGTTCGTCGCCGACCAACGTCAACGCACCCTCGATGTAGCGCGGCAGCCACGCCAGCAAGAACAGCACGAGCACGGTGCCTGCGAAATACGCGCCGAAGCTCGCGGCGGTGGCGCGGGCCTCTCCGGCGAGGCGTTCGCCCAAACCGTCGACGGCCTCTTCGGCCCGCTCGGCCAGGCGGAGATCACGCGCCAATTCGCCGAAGCGCTCCGACTCTTCGAGTGCCGCGGCCGCCTCGGGTACTTCGCGTTCGAGCTTGCGCAGCTCGCTCGAGAAATCGTTGAACACGCCGTACATGACAACGCCGGCGGCCACCGCGATGACGATCAGCATCAGCAAGATCGCAAGGCCGCGGCGCATCCGGCTCGCAAGCGCGTCCACGGGGCCATCGAGCAACACCGCGACCACAGTCGCCGCAAAGAACCATCCGAGTGAACGCCGAGCGTCGTTGAGGACGGCCGCGAGCGCGAGACCGAGCGCAATCGCGACGAAGACTCCGAGCACGACACGCGTCGTGAGTCGGACGGTGATCGTTCGCCGACGACGAGACCCGATGACGGACTCGCCGCTGGATTGGCTCATCGAGTCGGACACCGAGCCGTACAGTACCGACGTGTCCGAGGTGCGCGGCGCACGCCGACGCTCTATCAGTGTCGAGTTCGACCTCCGAACGCTGGTCTCGATCGCGATCGGACTCACGATCCTGCTGTTGTTTCTCGCGTTGTCGTCGGCGATCAGCAACGTGTTGCTGCTCATCGGGATCGGATCGATCCTCGCACTCGCCCTCGACCCGCTCGTCAACGCGCTCCAGACGAAGCTCGCGATTCGACGCCTGTTCGCGGTGCTGATCGTCGGCGGCGCCTTCGTCGCCGTCGCAACCTTCGTCATCGCGGTCATGGGACCACCCGCCATCGCCCAGGCCCAGAAGTTCGGCGAAGAACTCCCGAACACCGTCGAGCAGATGTACAGCTTTCCCTTCATCGGGTCGAGGCTCGAGAACGCCGATGCCGCCGTGAAGGTGCAGAAGTGGGCCGAGGATCTCCCGGCTCGACTCGACGACGAGACAATCGGCAACATCGCCGAGACGGTGCTCGGAGGCTTGCTCAGCACGTCGCAGGTCGCGCTCCTCGCGTTCGTGTTGCTGCTCGACGGCGAGTCGATGGTGCTGCGTGCTCGGCGGGCCATACCCGCACGTCATCGCGAACACGTCGATCGCGTGGGCCGAATCTTCTACCGCGTGTTCGGACGCTACTTCGCCGGATCGTTACTCGTTGCGGTCATCGCAGGAATCGTGGTACTCGCCATCGGATTGGCGCTCGACGTGCCGTTGGCGCCGATGGCCGCGCTCTGGATGGTGCTCGTCGATCTGATTCCACAGATCGGAGGACTCCTCGGCGGGTCGGTGTTCGTGACGCTCGCCCTCACGAAAGATCTGCCCACCGGCATCGCATGCCTCGTTCTGTTCGTGATCTACAACACCATCGAGAATCACGTGCTGCAGCCCGCGATCGTCGGCCAATCGGTCGATCTCGCGCCGCCGACGACGATGATGGCTGCGCTCATCGGTGGCGCGGCCCTCGGCGTACCGGGCGCGTTGTTCGCGACGCCGATCGCCGGAACGGTCAAGGTGCTCCATCGCGAGCTTCGCGAAGGACCGAGCGCAGTCGAACCTCCACCGAGCGTCATCGAGCGATGGCGGGCGCGATTACGAGCTCGACACGGCGCCTGACTCGGCAACGCGCTGTGCCGAACGTTCGCCCTTGCTGAGTCGGCGTCCGAAGATCCAGATCACGGGCGCCGTCCACAGCAGCGGCGTGATCAGCGCCAATGGTCGCCCCAACCACCACTGCCAGGTCGCCGCTTCGGCGAAGCGACGTTCGCCCTTGATGAGAAAGCCGATTCCGAACGAGATCGCGAATCCCGTGGTGTGGAACAAGAACAGTGGCATCGAGAACCGATTCACGATCGTCGATGCGCGAGCCCACTTCGGTCGCTGCAATCGTTCGAGGGTCGCGTCGCGCAACAGCAACGCCACACCGGCTTGGAACATCACGAGCGCGGCGATGCAGACAGTCGGCGGCGCCATGTTCGAGAACTTCTCGCCCGGCACGCCGACCATCGAACCGGGATACGCATTCGAGTACACCAACCCGAACAGCGCGAACAACCCCGCCCACGTCAGCATCCACGCGACGCGACGCGGCGCACGGACGAAGTCGCCGTAGAAGAAGCCGAGTTGATGGCAAAAACCCCACACGAAGATCATGTTGAGCCACGCAATCTGTTCGATGTCGTGACTGAACCGCAGCACATCGACGAGCATCGAGAGTCCTGCGAGCCAGAGCAACACCAGCGCACCCCATCGGCGGTGCAGCCAGTCCCAGATTGGAAACATCGCGATCAGCAGTAGGTACACGCCGATGAACCACAGTGGCGAGATGACGAGCATGACCGATCGCTTGATCCAGCTGGCTTCCCAGACCAACGAGATCACGATGCCGAGCACGATCCAGACGCCCGCGAGCGCGGCCGCAGGAACGGTCAGTTCGGTGAGACGACGCCCCACGAACGTCCACATGCTCGTGCCCTTGGCCTGTTTGCGCCGGTAGCTCTGCTGATGCGCGTACCCACCGACGAAGAAGAACAACGGCATGACCTGCAGCAGCCAGGTCGCAAGCCAGAGCCCGTCGGTGAATCCGATCGGGTTCGTGGCGTGCGGGCCGTCGTCGCGCCATTTGATGATCGTGAACGCCCAGTGCCAGATCACCACCACGATGAGGCTGAAGGCTCGTACGAAGTCGATGAAGTGATCGCGGCTGCTCGACTCGGCAGGGTCGCGATCGGCGGCCGACGTCGGAACCGGTACGGTCGTCATCGATGACGAATCGTAGGGTCAACAACGCGATCGCGCAGTGCATCGTGTTGCTCGTCGTCGTCAACGTCGTCTCGAACCGGCTGCTCGAGGGCCTTCCCGTCGTCATCACGAACACCCTCGCCAGCGGTGCGCTCGTGATGATCGCTCGCCGTCACGGCGTGTCCCGCGCCGCGCTCGGCGTCGATCCCGGAGCCCTCGAACGCGGTTGGCGCGCGGCCCGGTGGCTGGTCCTCGGTCTCGTCGTCATGTTCGCGCTCGGCTTGGCGCTGCCGGCGACGCGTGACCTGTTCGAGGACGAGCGCGTGCGAGAGATGAGCGCACTCGTGGTCGCGTATCACGCGCTTGTCGCCGTCCCGTTCGGAACCGTGTTGCTGGAGGAGGTCGCGTTTCGGGGCGTGCTCCCCGCGTTGTTCGCCTCGAGCAGGTCGCGTTGGCAAGGCGTGGTCGTGGCTTCGATGCTGTTCGGTCTGTGGCACGTCCTGCCCGCCTGGGAGATCTACCGAGTGAATCCCGTGCTGCGCGACCTCCTGCACGGAACCGCGGGACGCATCGTCGGCGTGTCCGTCGGAGTGGTCTCGACCGCGCTCATCGGGCTCGCCTGGTGCTGGTTGCGATACCGGACTTCCAGCCTCTGGACGACGATCATCCTGCACGCTGCGTCGAACAGCCTCGGATACTGCTTCGCCTTTCTCGCCTGGTCGTTGCACTGACCCGAACTTGCGCCGCTGCCTTGCGGAATTCGCCAGTCAAGAGCGCAAGTTCGGTGATCGGCAGTCGGGGGGCGTATCGACCCGGACTCCTCACCCGAGCGGGTTCGGCGACGATGAAGTCTCGACTGCACTTCGAGGGGGTTCGCCATGTCGCAGACGTTGCATCGCCGATCGTGGACCGTCGCGCTCAGCGCGATCGCGAGGTGGATCTTCGGATCGATCGAACGCCCGACCTCTTGACGAACTTGCGTCGCTGACTTGCACATTCCGACAGTTGTCAGCGCAAGTTCGGGCGCGTCAGTCGAGTTGGAGGACGCGCAGGAACGGGGTGCACTCGTCGTTGGCGCGCAGCACGTCGAGCATGTGGCCGGCCGGTTCGCGGAGAGCCTCGATGTCGGCGCCCGCGTCGCGAACCAGCGCTCGAACTTCTTCGATGAGCGCCGGAACGTTGAATCCGTCGACGACGCCGACGTCGCCGCCGATCGCCGCGACCCGCAAGCCGATCTCTTCGATGTGATCACTCGCATGATCGACGAGATGGTCGACGCCCGTCGCCAACGCTCGACCTTCCGGCGTGTCGGGCGTTTCGACGTTCTTCAGCCGTTCGACCATGGCGGTCGTCGCGTCGCGGGCGTCGCCGAAGGCCGTCGTGGCGATGTCCCACGTGGTGCCGGGTTCGGTGATGTCGAAACCGTCGACGACCGAATCGACCGCGGCATCGACCTCGCGGCGCCACGTCGTCAGGGTGGCACACACGCTCGCCGCCCATTCACGTTCGGCTCGGATCGCCTCGATCTGCTCGATGATCTCGGGCCGGAGTTTCGCGGCACCCGCGGCGTCGGTGTCGTCGAAGGCGACGAGGAGCAACGTGCTCGCGCCGGCGCCGAGCACGAGCCCGAGTGCCAACGCGGGGAGCAGATACGGGTTGCGAGGTTTCGCGCTCATTCGACGATAACGCTAGAAGTCGCGTCGTCCGAAACGAAGCCGCGCCCGGATCACTCCGCGATGACCGGCACCATCGTCGCGGTCGTGTACTCACCTGGGAACGTGAATGGTTCATCGGTGTAGCGGATGATGGAATTGTTGTTGATCCCAACGAGCACAACGCTCCCGGCAATACTCAGACTGGTGACGCCATCGGGGAGGTCTTGGATGACGTTCAGCTGCTCACCGGTCTGGGCGTCGAACGACACGAGTCGGTAGTTGTCGGGGCCGTCGGGGCAGTCGCACACCGCGGCGACGATCACCTCACCCTGGAACGACGGGAGGCGCGCCCCAGCGCCGTAGCCACGACCGTCGTGTTGGAGCGCGGTCATCTCGTCCCACGAGGGCGGGGCGGCCAGGTCGCAGTCGACCGAGTTGTCGAGGCATTGCACCGGAACTTCGGTGAGCCGAATGATACAGCCCTCCCAACACTGCTCGAACGTCAACACGCTGCCGTCGTGGCTGAGCGCGAGGTTGACCGCATAGTCAGGCTGCGGCGGGTCGGGCGTGTAGGGAATGGCATACACGCTCGTCCGTTGTTCGAGGATCTGCACCATGACAGCATCGGCGTAGGCGAAGCAGTCAGCTATCCCACTGTCATCGGGCATGGCGCTCATCGCTACGACCCGACCGTCCCCACTCACGGCAACGCCGCTTGCAGTACCCAAGATCTCGACGTTTCCGGTTGCGAGGTCGACGAGTGAAACCTGTCCGCAAGTGAGGGCCTCGCCGACCCGGACCAACAGCGACGTGCCACCCGGCACGACATCGACTTCCGCGACGCGCTCGCCCGCGTCGTAGAGCTCGCGGAGTTCGTTGCCTTCGGTGTCGAGTTCGACGATCCAACCGTCGGGGCGCGCCGCGACAATCGCACCGGGTTCGAGCGGAGCGAAGTTGGACGGCGGCGAGGTCGAATCCACCGTCGTGTTGGTCGTCGTGGGCGAACTCGGCTCGATCTCCTCGAAGGGCACGACCGCGACTTCGCCGATGGTCGTCGACCACTCGTTGTACTCGTCCCACTTGTACAGGGAGGTGGTGCCGTCGCTGGTCGTCTCGATGACGAACCCCGACTCGGTCATCGCCCAACCGATCTGGTCGTCAGCAAGCGTTTGCAACCCGTCGACCCGTTCGCCATTGGTGACATCGAACTCGGCCAAGTGATAGCCGAGCTGTTCGGACTCGACCTCGCAGTCGCACTCGACCGCGAGGAGTCGACCGGCGACGAATGCGGGGTCCTCGACGCCGGCCCCGGCGCCCGCGAGCTCGCGGAGATCCGACCACTTCGGGATGTCACGATCGCAGACGACTTCGCCGCCGACGCAACGGACCGAGATGTCGTCGACGATCCGTACGTCGCAGCCCTCCCAGCATTGCTCGAACGCGATTGCCGTGCCATCGGAGTTCAGCGCGAGTTCGCCCGCGATGTCGGGGCGGTCACCGTCGCTCACGGCTGCCTCCATGGACAATCCCGTCGCGAGGTCGCGTACGACGACCTGCTTGGCGCCGCCGTCGTCGCAAACCATCGTGTTCGACACGAGATTGGTGCTGAAGGCGGCGTAACGACCATTCCCGCTCAGCGCGACACCGTTCGCCTGACCGAGTGCGGCCCGATCACCAGTTTCGAGATCGATCTGCAGAACGAGCCCGCAGGAAGTCGCTTCGGCCACCCGCACGTAGAGCTCGTTGCCGTCGGGGTGCGGGTCGATCTCGAGCACGGCGCCCATGTCGCTGAGGTCGACGAGTTCGCGTACCTCGTTGCCCTGGGCGTCGAGTTCGACGATCACGTTGTCGGCCAGGCGCGCGCCGACGATCGCGCCGCGGTCGAGCACCCGACTCTTGGTCTCGGTGGTCGGCCCGGGTGGAGCGGGTTGGATCTTCACTTCGTTGTCGTTGTTGGCGTTCGTCGCGAACAACCCGACGACGAGCGCGAGCGCGGCTGCGCTTCCACCGCCGATCGATGCGAGCTTGGTGTTGCGACGACTGCGAGCACGCTTCACGATCGCGGGGTCGGAGTCGACGGCGTGCGGCATCGTCTCGGACTTGTCGTGCAACAGGTTCGTGAGTTCTCGCTCCAGGTCGAAGTCGGTCATTGCACTTCTTCTCCTTGGAGCACGGCGCGCAGTGCTTCGAGTCCGCGCGAGAGCGACGACTTGACGGTGCCTGGCGGGCATCGCAGGGCGTCGGCAGTTTCTCGCTCGGACAGGTCCAGGTAGTACCGACACACGATCACCTCGCGCTGACGCGTCGGCAGTTGTTGCAACGCCGTCCAGAGCAGTTCGGAGGTGTGGTGGTCGGGCATCGACGCGAACGTCGGGCGGAGTGGATCGCCCGCGGCGCGGTCGAGGTAGCGATCGGCCACCGCCTTGCGGCGCCCGGCCGAACGGACATGATTCACGACCGCCCGGTGGTAGTACGCCCGGAACGCCTCGGGGTCGCGCAGCTCGCGAATGCGGCCCGCAACCTTGATGAAGGCATCGTGGACGACGTCTTCGGCAAGCGCCCGGTTACCGGTGAGGAGGTAGGCGAGGCGCAGCGCCGACGGCGTGTGCTCGCGGTAGAGGGCGTCGAGACGGTCGTTCGCCGTCTGCGCCGGGCTCATGAGCAGCACCGTACCGATCACGACACCGAGACGCCGACCTCCCCCATTCGGTTCCACCCACCCGCCAACACTCGTTCGTTGAGTGATCTGCGTGAATAATCACGCAAACGACTCAACGAAGCTGGGGCGATACGGTTCGAGCGATGGCGATCGGTGATCTGGCGGCGTTCATTCTGGATTGCGACGATCCCGGGGCATTGGCGCGGTTCTATGCACCGATCACGGGCTGGGAGATCGTCTACGAGGACGACGATTGGGCGCATCTGCTCGCGCCGAGCGGGCCGACGATCGCGTTCCAACGCGTCCCCGACTTCTCGCCGCCGGTGTGGCCCGGGAGCGAACATCCCCAGCAGGCACACCTCGACTTCGAGGTCGACGACATCGCGGCGGCCGCTGCACAGATCGAAGCGCTCGGCATCGCTCGGCACCCGGTGCAGCCCGGCAACTCGTTCGTCGTGTTCACCGACCCCGCGGGCCACCCCTTCTGTCTCGTCGAACGCAACAGCTACCGCGGCGGCCCCCCGACGGCGTGATGTCCTCACGTTCGATGAGTGATCTGCGTGAATAATCACGCAAACCACTCAACGAACATGAGCTGAGGCGCGTCAGGCCGCGGGGCAGTCCCATTCGTCGGCGAAGCCGTAGGTCGCGCCCGCGCCCGGGGTGACGTCGTACGCCGTCACGTAGCCCGAGTTGAAGACTCCTGACGGATACAACTCGGGCGTGTCGTTGATGAAGCCGACGGCTTCGGTGCCGGCGGGCAGTTCGATCGACACCTCGATCTCGCCAGTCAGCGGGTCCGGCACGAAGAGGAAGGTCCCGAGGAACGTGCCGCCCGGCCACGTCCCCGTCCCGAAGTCGTAATCGGGATGCGTGTCGCTGTCGAAGGCCCACAACCGCACAGATCGAACCACCGTGATCGGCAGGCACGGCTGGACCAACAACTGTGTCCCCTGCAAATGGAACTCGTCGTTGGCAATATCGCCGTCGAGCACGTACTCCTCCGGGTCGGGTGCAACGTCGACCCGCACGAACGAACGCGTCCACAATGCGTTGCCGTCGGGATCGACCTTGGCGCTGATGATCGTCGTGGTCGACGGGATCAACATGCCGATCGTCCACTCGCCATCGACCACTGGCACTGCGTAGTCGCGCACTTCGAGCGTCTCGTACGGCGGCGATGCGCCGTACTCGGCTGCGTCGAAGCGCGTGAGCGTCACCCGCACGTTCACTTCGGTTCCCGTCCACGGAACACCGCCGTCGTTCACGGTGCCGCGAAGGGTCACGAAATCGGTCGGGATGACCGCACCCGTGTCGAAATCGAAACTCAGTGACTGCACGCCCGGTCCTGTGCTCACCAACGGGCTGCACTTTCTGAACGCCACCTCGTCGGTGCACACCCGTGCCTGATCGACTGCCCCGACTGCAAAGCGGTGTGCGTATTCGCCCGTGAACTCGTCGTAATAGTCGACCGACTCCGAGGGTTCCGCCGCGAACCCGCCGCCTTCGAGCGGCCATTCGAGACTCAGGTCGAGATACTCGTTGTCGCCGAGGTCTTCGAGCGGAATCTGGCTGCCGTCCTTCGCGCCGAAGCCGGACACATCGACGATCATCGTGTCGACGTCGAACGTGAAGTCGTTGGTCTCGCCCACGACCACCGGGAACGATGCACCGACGTCGACGGTCTCTCCATCGCTCGTCACGGTCGCCTGCGCGAACACCGACGTCGTGTTCAACGGCCACGTGCGCGTGACGGAGTACGAGCCGTTCTCATCGGTCAACAAGAAGTGGTTCCCGACCGCGGTGGCGTTGTTGTTCTCGTCGAAGCCGACGAAGACCATCGACGCAGCACCATTCCCCTCGACGGGTACACCGAGCGACCGGATCGTGCCGTGGATCGTCGACGAGAGCTCGACCAGCGAAAGGTCGGCCGTCGCCGTCCCGATTCCGTCTGGCATCAACCCGTTGACCGAGATCGTCACCTTGTCGTTACTCCGCGAGAAGAAGTACACATCGATGTCGGCCCGCACCGCGTTGTGCGAGAACGTCACCTCCTTCGAATAGGCGCCCGCGACCGGGAAGATTCCCGTGCCGAACTGGGTCATGTTGTCGGCCGCGTCGTACTGACGCACCGCGAGGATCACACCGTCGGCGTATGGCGCGCCGTTCAGCAACGCGGTCCCCGACACCGTGACCCTCGGCGGACGATGATCGACGTTCAACACCCGCGGGTTCGAGCCGGGAACCGGGTTGTCGAGCGCGGCCCGGCGGTCGTCCATCGTCGTGACACCCGGGTTCGCCTTGACCTCGACGCGCACCGTTCCGATCGGCAGGAGTTCGTCGAACGAGTACGCGCCGGTCGGGAACTGCGCCGCCGTGAAGTGGCGTGAGTAGTGGCGCAGCGTCGTGTCGCCGGCGCCGACCGCCCGGATCTCGATCGGGAGGAACGTCGGCGGCGTACCGCCGAAGCCGGTGACCGAGCCCGACAAGTTCAGCGTCGCCGGTTGGTAGTCGACGTCGAAGTCGACGACCTGGAGACCCTTCACCACCGGGTCGACATCGAGCACCGGATGATCCGAGTTCACGACACCGATCTGGGCCCGCAGCCGCGCCCGCACCGCGAGACGCGGCAGATCGAGTTCGAAGGCGTAGGAGCCGTCGCCCGGGTCGGGCGTGACGAGCCGGTGGGTCGATCCGATCTGGATTCCGGCCGCGTCGTACGACGTGACGAACACCGGAACCTGATACGGCAGTGGGGCTCCTCCGAGACCGGTCATCGTTCCACTCGCAGCGATACGCGGCACCCGCTGATCGAAGTCGAACGTGAACAGGTTCGGCCCGACCACCAGGTCGTCCGCCTCGTACGTGATCCAGTCGCCGGGCGGACCGACTTGGATCATCACCTCCGCGCGGGTTGCATCGAATGGCAGCACTCGCGTGAACGCGTAGCTGCCGTCGAGCGCCGGCTGGACCTCTGAGTACAGGGTTGCCCGCACGATGTCGCCCTCGTACGCGGTGATCCGCATCGGAACCCGCGCCGTCACGGGACCGTTGTTGTCGACGATCGTGCCATCGACGACCAGTGACGCCAGGGAAGCCGGATCGACCGCGAGATCGATGGTCATCGACTGCGCCGAGTTGTTGAGCCCAGCCAATGGATCGAACGCGTCTCCACCCGAGGCGACAACATTCGTCGTGCCGACGCGTCGCGCAGAGACTTCGACCGGCAACGGAGTCAACGGCGTCGGACCGGTCACCTCGGTGAGGTCAGGGCTGAGCAGACAGCGATACTCCCCGCCCGCCCCGGTGACGGTCACGCACGGCTCGAGGCCGATCGCGTCGACCGAGACCTCGACACCCGCTACGCCTTGACCGGGTCCGCCCGCACTCAGCGTCCCGCGTACCTCGTAGTGACAGGTGTAGCGGGACACATCGCCGATCTCCCGTCCGATCGCGAGTTCGAGCGCGAGCGAATTGATGACGTAATCGGACAGGCCGGCACCGGTGTCGCACACCGCGGCGATGTTGCCCAGGTGCGCGATGACCTGCTGGCGGAAGGGTTCGAGGCCCGCAAGGTTGTAGACGGGATTCGCGTCGGCGAATCCGTCGTAGGGGTTCGTGAACAGCGAGTCAGCAAGATCGGTCACCCGCCACGAGTCACTGAACGCGTAGAGGTCGGACGCATGGGCCTGGAGTGCAGTCAGGTCGTATGTCGAGCCGTCACGACCTGTCAGGTCGTTCGCCGCGTTGCCGTCGGGACTTCCGAGCAGACCGCGCACCTCGGCTCCGACCGCGACGCGTGGCACGACATCGAGGATGCCGGAGTAGCGGTTCAGCCACAACTGCACTTCGAGTCCGTCGATCGAAATGATCGACTCACCCGAGCGCGTGATCGAGAGTTCGTCGGTGACCGACACGGTGACGCCGTCCTCGAGCGTGACATCGACGCCGTCGATTCGCACCAACTGTTCCGGTCGTTGGTACACCTCGACGAGGTGGCCCTCGGTGAGTAGGGCCACGGCTGTGACGCTCGTCGGTGCAAACGCGACCGCGGCAGGATTCGTGAACTCGTGGCGAACATGCAACGTCGGCCCATCGGCCCCCGGGAGCGGCTCGAACAACACGTATTCGCCGACGGTTTGTGCATCGAACCGGTTGCCGTCGAAGGTCGCCACGTGCGGGTCGCCGCTCTCGTTCGCAGTCGCGCCGTTGCACTTCGCGGCGTCGGCCGGGACTGCGGGCTGGATCACCTTGATCGTCGCATTCGGCGGCGTGCGATCCTCTTCGGGGCCGGAGCGATACTCGCCAACGACTTCGAGCGTGTAGCCCCGAGCCGACTGTGCGGTGCATTTCGAGGAGCGGGCCTTCACCGTGAAGCCGACCTGCTCGGTGTGCGTTCCCGCGCCGTAGACGCCGTCGAGCGGACTGACCGCGATCGCGTCACCCGAAACTCCACCGATCCGGAGCCACGACGGCGCGCCGGCCAGCGACTCGTTCGTGAACTTCCAGACACCGGTGCTCTTGCCGTAGGTCTTCAGCGTCGAGTGACCGGTTCCTTCGAGCTGCTTGGGGGCGAACTCGATGTACGCGGGGCGACAATCGGCTTCGATCGGCAGATCGGCCGTCAACTCGGGATCGATATCGGGGTCGATGGTCCGCGCCCGCACCGTGTAGTTCACGACCCGGCGAGGTGTCACCTTCGAGCAGTTCGCCGTGAACGTGATCGGGAACGGCGCGTCCTCGAGTGAGAACTCGCCTTCGGTGTGGTTGGCCTCGAGCCATTCGGGCCAGGCCGGATCGTCGACGAGCTCCCACGACGCCCCGAACGTGTGCTTCGGGAAGAGGTGAACGACCTCCGACAACGAACCGCTGTCGACCCCGAGCTTCAGCTCGGTCGGGACCCATTCGATCGACGGGTCTTCGCACTGCAGCTTGAATCCGCCCGCATACCCGGACGTGTCGAACACGTTGAACATCGGCGCGTTCGCGAGCAGGTGGATGTCCATGCCGTCATCGCCGAGCGCGGTACACAAGCCTTCGTCGATCGACGTGACTGCGAACAACTGCGTGTTGGTTGCGGTCGGAGCGAGGTACGGGAACTCCGACACGATCGTGCCGTCAGACTTCCAGGCGGAGCCACCCGTGACCGTCGGTGTGGGCGGACGCGGCGCGTTCTTCGGTTTGATCGGTGCGATCACCTGGAGCCCGTCACCAATCGCGACCGTGACGGTGTCGCCGGCTCCGCTCGCCTTCTCGACGCCGTTGACGCGCACGACCAGCGGATCCGGTCCGGGTTCGACGGCGTGATAGAGCGCGGCAAGCTCGATCGATGGGATGTCGACCGCGATCGACGGGAAGCCGAGCAGGCCGCCGGTCATCGCCCGCGCGATCTTCTCGAGGACAGGTGCTTCGAGCTCGGGTTCGGCCTTGAGTTCGACGCCGGCGAACGCACCGGTGTCCTTGGCCAGAAGTACCTGGCGGTCCGAATCCCAGGCGATCCTGGCCAGCGGTCCGACCTTGAAGTTGCCGACCTCGAAGTCGCCCGCGTCGGGATACCCGAACGCAGCACCGACCGCACCGAGGACTCGGCCACCGAACTTCAAGCCGACCGGCACCTTGCCGAACACCCAGAGCTTCGCCTCGATCGACGCCGCGTTCTCGGTGAGACCGGTCGATCGCGCGATGCCTTCACAGCCCGCGGTCGGTCCAACGTTGTTGATCGGGAGCGTGTCGAAACCTGCGCCGGTCGTGTACTGGAACCCGAACGTGAACTCGTGCTGCGCGGTGCACTTCACGCCGACCTCGGCGCGTGGCCCGCCTTTGACCGTCACGTCGTAACCGAGCATGAGGTCGAGTTCTGCGAACACGTCGATGAGCGGAGCCGCCGGGCCGAGGAACGTCGCGGGCATGTTCAACCGCAGCAGCTCCGCGAGCTTGCACTCACCTTTGAGCGTGCCTGCGAACTGGATCGAGCCGCTGATGCCGCCCTCGACCGAGAACGAGTAGCCCATCCGCACCGAGATCGTCTCGTTGCCGAACTTGTCGACCTTGATCGTCGGATCGAGGATGAGATTGAGCTTCGGAACCGGCGCGGTGATCTTCAGTTCGGCGAACGACGCCTCGAGTTGCGGCGCGCAGAGGTCGCCTCCCGGCGGCGGGGTCTGGAGCGGACGAGGGGACGCTGCGACGAACCCACGACCGAACCCTCTCGCGAGCGGCGCGGCTTGCGGTTCGGGGTCCCCCGGCAGCAAGCCGGCGTCGACGAAGTCCTGGTTCTCGAACTCCCAGTCGACCTCGGCGTAGATCTCGGGGATCGGCACGAGTTCGACCGTGATGAGGCTGTAGGCACCACGTTCGATCGACGGGAGTCCGTCGGGCTCGACGACGCTGCCGTAGAGGTTGGTGCCCCCGGCGCCCAACACCAACGTACCGGTCGGCGGTGCGCTGCGCTGCAGTACCCATGGGATGCGCGCGTCGAAGTCGGGATCCGCGCCGGGCGTCTCGAGCGACGCGCGCGCACTCACTTCGGCGACGCTGAACGGGCCAATGCCCGCGGGCGAGATTCCCGGGAGCCCGGCCGTGAGCGGGTCGACCCCATCGGGTAGACCGACGGGCGGGAAGAAGATCTCCGATGCGGCAACGTCGACGACGCCCGTTCGCAGGCGCGCGTTCATCACCGCGAGCGAAACGGGCGCGTCCTGGCCCGGCACCGAGTATGCGGCGAGCACACTGCCGACGGTCTCGGTCGCGCTCACTTGCACGAGGCCACCGCCCAAGTCGACGATCGACACCGAACCGGCACCACCGATGATCGAGCTCGTGACACCAGCGGGCGGCGACGTACTCACGACGGTCCCGTCGTCGGCGAACTTGGTGAGTTGCGCCGAAGCGGTCACGCCCGCTTGGGACAGCGTGATCGCGTCGGGAACGAACCGCCACGTGCCGGGCAGTTCGTCGGGGAACCAACCGACGATGTCGAGCCGGACATGGGTGCGCCCGGCAAGGTTGTGCACCGAGATCTTGCCGTCGGTCCCGAGCGGAACGACGACGAGGTTCTGTTCGATCTGACTCGCGCCCGTCTTCAGGTTCGCGAGCGCAGGTCGCGGCTCGCCGGTCGGCCAGACCGTCACATCCGTCGCGACCGTCGCGTTGCGCGCCGTGAGATTCGCGACCACCGCGCGAACCCCCGTCGTCGGAACGCCACCGGCACCCCCGACCTCGACCGCGATCGACGCGCCGGCGGCGAGCTTCGTTCGCGGCGCTCCAACACCGGCAGCCGTGTCGAGTGCTGTGCTCGGCGCGACGGCCTCGAACCCCGTGTCGTCGCTCAGCCAACCGAGCACGTCGATGCTGATCGTGGCGGATCCCGCGCGGTTGTGGACCGCAAGCGCGTCGCCATCTTCGAGTCGAACGAACGCGAGGTTTCGCTCCGACGCGCCGGCCTTGGCGTCGATCGTTGCGACAGTCGGGCGAGGACTCGTCGACGACCACAACGTGACGCCGGTCTCGGCCGACGGATTCGTGAGTGCGAGGTTCACGATTGCGGTACCACCACCCGAGGCGGGCAGACCCGCGTTGCCGAACGCGTCGATGTCGACCGTCGACGCGCCAACGAGCGAACGATCCGCGAGACGCATGGGAGCGATACTCGTGAGCCCGTCGTTCGTCGGGAACCAGCCAACGACGTCGAGCGCGACGTGCACGCGCGCCGATTCGGACCGTACCGAGATCCGCCCATCGTCGCCGACCGGCACCAACGCGAGGGAGCGCTCTTTGACGCCGACTCGGGCGACGATCGTCGGAGTCGTCGGCAGCGAGGCGCCGGACTCCCAGACCATCACGTTCGTCGTTGCGAACGCCTGTTGCGCGTCGACGTTGACGACGACCGCACCGACGCCCGTCGCCGGAATCTCCCCGACGCCGACGACCGTCGCGTTCCTCGTCCGCGCCGCCCGCAACGACCCGCTCGTGGTTCCGATGCCGGTGGACGTGTCGAAGACTCGAGTGGGTTCGATCGGTCGGTAGTCGGTCGGTCCGAACCCCGCCGTCCCGCCGGCGAGTGCGGTCGGAGCCCTCCCGAGGTCGAGCGGGACCCCCACCAGGCCTCCCGCCAACGCCCCGAACAACACCAACGCCAGCACCCGCCGCAGACTCATGAGCGCATCCTGCAGACAGAGCGTCCGACGAGCGTCCGACGAGAACGGGCGGCGAAATCTGAGCCGAACGACCCACGACACGGCTTAGGTGGATCATCTACCGTGGCGGAATGGTGTGGGGCGGCGCACCGTCGCTGATCCGCCGCTCGACCGTCCTCGCCAAGGCGGCCGACGCCCGAATCGTGCTCTTCGACGCGCCCGGAGGCTCCGGCAAGACGACCGCCGCCGAGCAGCTCATCGACGCCTGGGAGGCGGGCTCGATCCGGGTCCGCCTTCGGCCTGGTACCACGCTCACCGGCGCCGTCGACGAAATGCGCCGAGCCGTACGGCGCGCGGGCTTGGGCGACATCGCCGAAGTCATGACGAGCGTCGACGGTGATTCGAGCGACGCGCTCGACGGATTCGTCGGCGCGGCCAACGCTCGCGGACTCGAACACGCGCTGCTCCTCGACGATGCACACCACCTCGATCGCGGCTCGGCTCGAGAGCTCATGACCGCGTTGGGTGACCTGCCCGTCAGCGCCCGGGTCGTGGTCACCGCCCGCGACCTCGGCGAGTTCGCCGACCTTCAAGCCTTGGCAAGAGCGGTCGTGATCGACGCCGATGACCTTCGGTTCGATACAGACGAGATCGCGGCCGTGATCGCCAGTGATTCACCAACGCTCGTTGCCGACGTGGCCGCAGCTACGACCGGGTGGTGCGCAGCCGTCGGTCTCGTCGCGCAACGTCTGCGGATCGATCCGACGTGGAGCCCGAGCGCCCCGGGATCCGGACGCTCGTTGCTCGACGATCTGGTCGCCGATGTGCTGCACAACGATCCGACGCTCGCGAGCCTCGGGTCGGTGCCGCTGATCGACGAAACGGTCGCGACCTTGCTCGACAACTCGACGATGTTCGAACGAGCCACCCGGGCGGGAGTGCTCGCACGTCACCGAGGCCCCTGGTGGATCGTTCCCGATCCGATACGCGAATCGCCGAAGTTCGGTGCCACCCTCGCTCCGACTACCACGAGCGCCGTCGCTGCGCACTATCGCTCGACCGGAGAACTCCACGCCGCGCTGTCGTTGCTCGGCGAGCATGGCGACGAGCTGTTCGTCGAGTTCCTGGCGATGCTGCACTGGACCGAGTTGGAATCAGTCGGAATCGGCGATCTTCTTCGGTGGGTCGACCGCCTCGACTCGGATTCGTTCGCGGCTCACCCGATGGTGCTGGTGTCGATCGCACGCGCGATCGAATTGGCTGCGCCGAATCGACGAGGCGAATACCTCGCGCTCGCATCGAGCTTCGTCGAACCCGAGTCCCCCGAGTGGCGAGCGGTGCAGGCCGAAGTCGCTCGCGATCTCGTGAATGTCGCTCATCTCGATGAAGCGATCACGCTGGCGCGATCGGTGGTGGACCATTGCGACGCGGACGAGACCATCACGTTGGGACGCGCGCTCACGACCATTGCTCGAGTCGAAGTGTTCAACTGCTCGCCCGACTCGTTACGTCGCGGATCTGACGCCTACGCGCGTACTGCGCTGCTCTTTCGCGAGGCCGGCGAGACTCGATGGCTCGCCGAAACTCTCGCTCGACGCGGCTACACCGCTCTCTACATGGCCGGATCACCGCACGAGGGCGAACTCGAGATGCGCGCCGCGCTCGCGCTCCTGCCCACGGGAGACTTCACTCGCGGGTTCTGGCTCGCGAACTACTCCGACGTACTCGACTACCTCGGACGCGTTCCCGAGGCGGAGGCCGCGGCGCGCGAGGCCCTCGACATCGGGGTGAGGCGCCGTGACCGAACGATCGAAGGGATGGCATGGTGGAGCCTGACCTGGATCGCCGGACATCGTGGTGATCACGACTCGTTCATCGCTGCGTTGGCAGGGCTGCAGCGCACGATGGGTGAATGGGTACGCCCCGGGCAGGAAGTCGAGATCTGGGGATCGACCGCGGAAATCATGGCGATGCTCGGAGACACCGATGGCTATGCCGACTGCTTACGTCGAGGGGCAATGTGTTCGGCCGCCGCCGAGTACCCGACCCCGCTCGAACTCGCGCGGGCTCGGTACCTCGCGCTCTACGGCGACGCCGATGACGCCGCCGCGTTGCTCGCGAGATTGGATTCGGGCGTCGCGCTCGTCCCGTCGAATCGTCCGACCCGGATCATCCTGCACGCACTCGCCGAAGCGCGGCGCGGCCATCTCGACGTCGCCAGCCGAATTCGCGACGACGCGCAGAGGGCCGCCACGGCCATGGGGGTCCCCGATCTGCTCGCTCGCTACGCAGGACCGGTCGTCGCGCGAATCGACGAGTTGACGAGCGCCTCGTCGAGCGCTGTCGAGTCCACGGGCGATCCGGCTCCGATCGTGCGAACGTTGGGCGCCTTCGGGGTCGAACGCGGTGGCGACAACTGCACGCCCCAACCCGGACATCCATCCGCGCTCGTCAAGCTGCTGGCACTCCACGACACCATGACGATCGATGGCGCGATCGACGCGCTCTGGCCCGACGTCGACCTCGGTACGGGTCGATCGCGTTTGCGAAACCTGTTGAATCGGCTCAAGCAACGGGCGGGAGAGTTGGTCGTTCGCGACGCCGAGACCTTGCGGCTGCATCCGAGCGCGACTTGCGACGTGAAGTTGTTCGAAGAACGAGCCGCGGCCGCGCTCGCCGCCGACATGGAGGCGCGAGTTGGCCTCGCCCGGGGTGCGATGGCGTTGTACACGGGCGAGTTGCTCCCCGGTGACGTGTACGAGGATTGGACGCTCGGCCCGCGAGAACGCGTGAAGCGCCGGTACCTCGCGCTGATCGACATCGTCGCCGACGACGCGATCGTCCGCGGCGACACCGAGGAAGCAATCCGCCTCCTCGATCTGGGCATGGAGGCCGAACCGCTCGACGAGTCGCGCTACATCCGGATGTGCGACGTTCTCGTCTCGCAAGGTCGGGTCGGCACCGCTCGAGACGTTGCAGCTCGCGCCGTCGCGACCCTCGACGAGATCGGCGAGTCGGTCGACCCTCGACTCCTCGCCCTCCTCTGACCCGCCGCGGCGTCACGCCCACGCTCCGGGTTGTCCCACCCATTTGCGGGTGTCCCACGAAGTGGCGGTATACCGCCAGTCTGTGGGACGCCCGCCAGTACGTGTGACAACACCGAGCGGTGCGGTGATCCGGAGTGGACGTTCGACGGACGGTCGTTTGCGAGTCTCGCGACGTGACGGGGCTCCCGTCGGCGCGAGCCGATCGCCAGACTCGACCGGTGACGGTGATCCTGCGCGCGGTGCCGGCCGCGGCCCGTGATGGTCGGGTGGCCGGGGTCGTCGAAGTCGTCGATACCGGCGAACGCATCCCGATCCGCGATCTCGCCCAGTTCGTGAGTGTGCTGGCCCGCCTCGCCGACGACCTCGACTGATTCCGAACGAGCGCGGTCCCGGAGATCAACCGCATCCGAGCAATTCCGGGGACACCCAGCGAGTGCGGTCCCCGGAATCGCCGGCACCTGAACAATTCTGGGGACGGCGGGTCAGCCGAGACCGCGTGAGTCTTGCTTGAGCGCCGTGTCGACGCACAGCGCCGCGGCAATCAGGAGGCTGTGGAGGGGTTCGCCGGGAGGTTGGTGAATCTGCACGACGAAGTTGTCGGCGGTCGTGAACGCGGTCTTGGCGAAGCCTTCCCAGGTCTTGGTGATTCGCGCGACCTCGTTACCGCCGGCGTCGGTGACGTTGAAGTTCCATGCCCGCCAGTTCTCGGCGTTGATGCTGCCGAGCTTCTGTCCGCCTGCCTCGAGCGAGAAGTGGATCTTGCCGAAGACGTTGTCCTGCTTGACCTCGCCGACCTCGGATCCGTCGCCGCGCGTGATCCGAAACTTGCTCTTCACGAACTTCGCAGGTCGGGTGAGTACGAGCTGCGCGGTGCCAGCGGCGTCGCGGATCTCGTAGGTGTGGGTCATGAACTGGTCGAGGCTGCTGACGAAGCGAGCGACCTTCTTGAGCGTGCTCTGCCCGACCTGCGCGACGGACCCGATCTGGTTGCCGTGCTGGTCGAAGACCTTGAACTCGGCCGTGATCTCGATGAGCTTGGCCTTCTGGTTCACGACCAGCACCGGTTCGCTCCACAGCGTGCCGCCGCCCTGGGGCCCACCGGCGAGCCCGGCCTGGCGGGCGACCTGGTCTTGCACCTTGGCGGATTCGGTGTCTCCCTGCGGTTTGGCGAATCGGCCCGGATCCGGCGGAGACGGTGGTGTCGGCGTGTCGCTCATGGGCTGGAGCGTAGGTCCCACCCGAACCCGTCACGCGACACCATGTCATTCCGAACTCGTCACCGCCGCGCGCCGAAACCCGCGCGCCCACGGGACAAGAACGAACGACGCACCGTTGGCGCTGAACTCGTCACGCCAGCGCGCCGATGCCCGCGCGCCCACGTGACAAGAACGAACGACGCACCGCTGTCGCTGAACTCGTCACGCCAACGCGCCGAAACGCGCGCGCCGACGTGACAAGAACGAGACGCTGACAGAACTCAGACGGCGAGCAGGTCGCGCGCTCCGGTGTCGGCGCTCGGGTGCCGCAACTTCGACATCGCCCGGGCTTCGATCTGGCGGATCCGCTCGCGAGTGAGGTTGAAGTACTCCCCCACCTCTTCGAGCGTGCGGGGCTCGCCGCGATCGAGGCCGAAGCGCAACTTCAGGATCTCACGCTCGCGCTCGTCAAGTGGCGAGAGCAGCTTGTCGATCTCGCTCGGCAACAACGCGGTCGCGGCGTGCTCGAAGGGCGACTCGGCACTGCGGTCTTCGACCACGTCGCCGAGTTCGGCGTCGCCGTCTTCGCGCAACGGCTCGCTCAACGACAGCGGCTCTGACGCGAAGCGCAACGCTTCGACAACTTTGTCTTCGGGCATCTCGCACTCGATCGCGAGCTCGGCCAACGTGGCCGGGCGC
>SXGT01027321.1_pt1 | contig 20981 bp, 18 predicted proteins | sample 3176221 | NCBI WGS metagenome assembly SXGT01 (sample SAMN11356862, study PRJNA531348) | freshwater metagenome | isolation source: freshwater sample F1-120 | place: China: Fuxian Lake, Yuxi | collected 2017-12-25
CTTCCGCGATGTTGAGGGGGATCGAGGCGACAGCTCGCCGAAGTTGATCGCTGAGGTAGGCGCGGCCCCTCGGAAAGCGGTCCGCGAGCTGGTCCGCCCCCGCCACCCGCTCGATGCTCGCACGGTAGACGTCGAGTCGCACGTCGAGTCGCTCATGTTCGAACCCGTCCATGCCCGCCAGTCGGCACGAACCGCGGGTTCGTTGCGCAGGAATCGGGCTCGGGCTCGGGCTCGGGTTCGCTCGTCCGCTCGTCAGTGTCCGCCGCTCATCGAGGCAGAGGCTTGCGCGCCCCCCGCCTTCGGGGTGACGACGAACTCGCCCATCATGCCCAGCTCCGCGTGCTCGAGAATGTGGCAGTGAGCCATCCAGCGGCCCGGATTGTCGAGGTACGCCTTGATCTTGACCGAGGAGCTCGACGGCACGAGGACGGTATCCTTGAGGCCCGGCTGGTTCGGATCGAGGATCTCGAAGAACTGACCGTGAAGGTGGAACGGGTGCTCGGTCGCGATCCTGTTGATGACGGTGAGCTCGACGGTCGCGCCCTCGGGCCACGTGAAGAGCGGATCCATCGGCATGGCCTTGCCGTTGATGGTCCACGGCATCGAGCCCGTCTGCGTCGCGTTCAGGATGACCGTCACCTTCGACTGCGCCTCGCGCGTATGACGCGCCACCTCGGGCCAGACGATCTTGGGTGGCGCGCGGTCGCTGGCGGTCACGTCGACCGTGAACGCCGGCAACGCAAGCGTGATCGGCTTGTCCTTCGCGTCGAACGTCCGGACGTAACTGACGAGCTTCACCGCGCCGGGCTGGTCGTAGGTGATCTCGAGATCGAACCGCTGACCGACGGGCACGAGGAGCCGCTTCGTGGTGTAGGGCTCGGGGAGGAGACCTCCGTCCGTGCCGATCACCCGGAAGCTCGCGCCGTCGATCCCGATGTCCATGGTGCGTGCGTTCGCCGTGTTCACGATGCGCCAGCGCTCGACGGCGCCCTGCTCCACCGTGGCGGTGACGTCCTTGGAGGGGCGGCCGTTCGTGAGGAGCACGTTCCCGAATCGGCCGCCCATCATCCCGTCCATGGAGCTGACGGGTGAGATCTTGCGGCTCGCCTCGATCCGCACGTCGTCGAGCAGGAGGTATCGCTCGGCGTCGTACGCGGGATCCTTCGGATCGAAGACGACGATCGGGCCGTACAGACCCTTCTCGACCTGCACGTCCGTCCGCATGTGCGGGTGGTACCAGTACGATCCCGCGTCGGGGACCTTGAACCGGTACGTGAACGCCTCGCCGGGCTTGACGGGGGACTGCACGCGAGGTGACCCATCCATCTGGTCCGGGATCCTGAGCCCGTGCCAGTGCACGGTCGTGGGCTCGGCGAGGTCGTTCTTGAAGTGGACGATCACCTCGTCGCCGACCTTCGCCCGGAGGAGCGGGCCCGGCAACGATCCGTTGTATGCGAAGACGTCCGTGGCTGTGCCTGCCTTGAACGAGGCCGTGGTCTTCCCGGCAGAGAGCGACACCTCGACGACGTTGGGATCGGGGTTCGTGTCTTCCAGCGCGTCGACACCCGCCACGTCGGGCATGACGTAGGGAGGTGGAGGCGCTGGCACGTCCACGGATACGCCCTTCTTCGGCTCCTCGGGGGGCGTTGAGCACCCGGTGAGCACGGCCGCGACGACGGTAACGACGCAGGTTCGATACACGACGCCTCCTCTTGGCAGCAGCACGCCGCCTTCATAGCCCGAGTTTCCGGGGCGTCAAGGACGCCGAGCTCACGTTCCGCCAGCGTGTGACCGACGAGGTTACAGCGTCACCCCGGTTCGTCTTTCTCAGCGCCGAGGTGAGCCTGCCCATCGGCCGGACGTGCGGACTCGCTGCGAACGCCATCCGATGGGCCGCATGTCCGCCCCGGCCGAGGACCTCGACGCGCCGGCCGACGATGTCCTGCGGTGCGTAGCCGAGCATCCGCTCGACCTCGGGGTTGACGCGCACGATGATCCCGGCCTCGTCCACGACGAAGATCGCGTCGGGCGCGGACTCGAAGACGACTTGGTGCAACGCATCCGTCCCTTCGTGCCAATGCCGTTCGGTTAGGCGCGATCCAGCGCAAAATAAGGGGTGCCCCCACTCGCCGCGCTGCGCGCGTCGGTCTCCCCCAAATCGCGCGCTACGCGCGCTCAGGGGGAGACGAAGAGGTTCCGGGAGCACCGCGCAGACCTCACCCTCCCGGCCTCCCTCTCCCTGAAGGGAGAGGGAGGAGCGCTCGAGCACCGCGCAGACCTCACCCTCCCGGCCTCCCTCTCCCTGAAGGGAGAGGGAGGAGCGCTGGCAGGGATCGGGCGATGGTGGGCAACGCGACGCGGGGCCGACCGATAGGGGCGCGCATGAGCGACGACGCAAGCGCGAGGCCGACGCCGAGCGTTCGGCGACCGATGCGCGCAAGGGATGCGAGGCGCACGACGATCCTCGCGCGCCGTGGCGTCCGCGTCGTTCGCCTCGAGAACGCACGACCGAACCGGGAGACCCTGCGAGAGGCGATTCTCCCGTTCACATGCCCCCTCTCCCTTCAGGGAGAGGGGGACGCGGGGTGAGGTCTGCGCGGGCGCCCCACCGCCTCCACGGAACCTCTTCGCGCGCGAAGCGCGACGGGTGGGGGCACCCTCGCTCCAACGAACGCCTTTTCCGAACGGCATCGGGGTTCGTCGCAATGGGTCGGGGTTCGTCGCAGCGCGGGGGTCACGATGTCCGAGGCATGTCCCGAGGCCACCCGAGCCATGCGACGGTTGGACCGAGGCCACGAGGGTAGGAGCGCAGAATACATGGATTAAGATTGTCTCAGATGGCCACAGCCCGCACCTGCGCGCGGTCCGATTTCCCGTCAAAACCGGCGCCTCCGTCCGCGGCGTGATGCTTGCACCGAGCCTCCGCATGTACGTTGCACGCATCCTCGGAGTCGTCGCGCTCGGCGCCACGAGCGCCCTCGCATCGGCCGCCTGTAGCTCGAGCGGCGAGAGCACGTTCGACTTCAACCCCGACAGCGGCGTGGGCGTCTTCGCGAGCCCCGACGCCGCCCTCGGCGCCGTCGACGGCAAGGCGGCCGACCTCTACGCGAACGATCCTCCTGGCAAGTGGTGCGGGCCCGCGGCGGGTCCGCCCGCACCTCCGATGCCGAGCGGCTCCGAGAAGTGCCCGAGCGACAAGAACAAGCCCGGCTGCCCCTGCACGAAGGAGGGCGAGGAGGCCGCGTGCTGGACGGGTCTTCGCGCGAACCGCAACCTCGGCATCTGCAAGGACGGGATGACGAAGTGCGAGAAGCTCGGCGAGAACCGCCTGGTGTGGGCCGACTGCGCCGGCGAGGTGCTGCCCGATCCCTCGGTGAAGAAGGGCAAGAACGCCTGCACCTGCTTCTCGCAGGGCCAGTGGAAGCTCGCGAACACGAGCCCGTGCTTCCTCACGTACAACGACAACGGGAAGGTATCGAACTACGGCATCTCGACCGTGGTCGACGGCAAGGGCGTCGCCCAGTGCCCGGCCGCGGGCAACACGCCGCCGCCCCCCAAGCCCAAGGAGGACTGGACGACCGACACCCTCAAGGTCGACTGCGCGGGGCACTTCAAGCTCTGCTACGAGATGAAGGCCGGGAACTTCGATGCGCCCAGCGCGGCCGACTGCTCGCTCGCGAAGCTCTGCGTGGAGGCCGACTACCTGAAGGAGAACGTGGAGCAGCCGTTCCCCAACCTCCCCTCGTGGCTCGCCGCGTCGAGCGACTGCGCGAAGAAGTTCATGGACACCGGCGGGTACGGTGAGATGACCGTCGTCGGCGAGTCCGTCCGCTGCGACAAGATCGACGACGGCGCGGGGAAGCCGTTCATGTTCAACCGCGTGCGTTACTGCCAGTTCAAGTGCAACCAGAACCCGAGCCTGCCCGAGTGCAAGGACTGCCAGCAGGGCGGCAGCGGCGTGTTCTGAGCCCGCTCAGAACGACAGCGCGAGGCCCAGCCGGAAGAACGTCCCTCGGAAGGCAACGCGCCCGAGGTCCGTGGGCACCGCGCGACCTGTGACCTTGTCCTCCTCGTCGGGCGCGAAGCTCCAGCGGCGCGAAGCCGTCCACCCGTAGCCCCACTCGCCGGTCGCCCACAGGCGCGGCGGGTGGCCGTCGGGGTTCCTGCGTGAGTCGAAGAGCACCGCCGCGCCGAGACTCGCGTCCGCGGCGAACACGAAGCCGGCGTCGTCGAGCTTCTGGCCGGCGGAGGCCTCCGCGATCGACGCCGTCATGTACATCGCGCCCGGCGCGATCCTCGCGAAGCCCACGAGCCACGGCCTCACGTGGTACCGCCCCTCGATCGGGACGAGGAAGCGGTGCGCGCCGAGGTGCGTCTCGGCGCCGCGCGCCTCGGAGCTCGATCCGCCGAGGTCGATCAGGGCGCCGACCGCGAGCGAGAGGCGGCGCCTCGCGAGGAGGACGCGTGAGCCCTCGAACGTCCAGGCGGCGAGGTAGTTCGACTTCGCGAATGGATCGTACCCCGCGTTGGGCACCCACTGCGACCGCAACCCCATGCCGAAGCGCGTGTGCTTCTGCACCGAGCCGAGGTGCGAGATGGTGGCGCGCTCGTCCAGATCCTGCGCGCGCGCAGTCGCGGGGACGAGGAGCGCCGCCGCGAGGGCGAGGAGGCCAAGGATCTTCTTCCGCGTGAGCATCACAGTCCCTCCAGGAGCAGGCCGAAGAAGGAGGCTCCCGCGCGGACATCCGGTCGCTCCGCGTCGAGGAGCGTGAGGCCGGTCGCGCCGCGGGCGTCGAGGGCGAGGAGCGCGCGGCCTCCGTCCCCGCGCTGCACGTCGAACACCTCGCGAATGGGCCGGTCGAGGGGCAAGGGGAGCGGCGCGAGGTCGGACACGGGGATGTGCGCGAGGTTCTCGGTGCCCGGCGCGAACGCCCAGAGGCGGCGGCCGTCGGGCGAGACCGCGATCCTGGCCGAGCGCTGCGTCGTGAGCGGGGCGGCCGTGCGCGTCTTGAGGTCGAGCACGTAGAAGCCCGTCGCGCCGGGCGAGGCGAGCACCTTGAGGGCCTGGTTCGGTGGCGGCACCGACGTGATCTCGGCGGCGCCGCCCGCGACGTTCACCACCTCGACCGAGCGGTACGGCTGTCCGCTCGTCCTCCCGAGCGACCAGAAGGCCACGCTCGAACCGCCGCCGTAGAGGAGCGCGACCTCGCCCACGCCGCCCGGCGCCCCGGGCGCGACCTGATCGGTCACGAGCGACACCCTGGCGTAGGCCTCGGGGAGCGGCACGTCCGTGGTGATGCTGGTGCCGGGCTCGATCAGCACGGCCTTGCGCGCGGACGGCACGATGGCCGCGAGGCGCAGACCGCCGTCCGTGCGCACGAACGCGAGGTCGGTGGCGGGCCCGCCGACGTCCGCGAGGTTGACCTGCGGCGTGAAGTCGTTCGGCCCCGCCGGGCCCGGCGGGTTCGGTGCGAGCGTGAGGATGAACACGTTGGAGTCGTTGGCGAGCTGCACCGCGATCCGCGCGTCGTCGTTCTTCCCGGGCTCGCCGTCGTCGACCACCACGCCGGCGGGGCGCGGGGCGCGCGCGGAGAGCCCGTTGGTCAAGCGCACGGTGATCTCGGGGCGGGGGATCGCGTCCTGCACGTGGTCGAGATCGAGGAGCGTCAGGTCCTGCTCGGTCTCCACCACGAGCAGGTGGCGCGGACCGCCGGGAAGGGCGAGCTCGCGCGTGAACGTGAGGCGCTGCGGGCGGCCGCCGAAGCTACGGAGGGTGCGGAAGGTCACGGCCTTCTCGGGCGCGGCCGCGAGGTCGACGAGCACGAGCTGGTTCGGGTTCTCCACGAAGGTCCGGCCGTTGCCCGCGGGGTAGATCACCACCCAGCGTCCCGCGGGATCGATCGCGAGACCCGACAGCGGGGTCTGCAGCTCGATCCGACGCGAGGCCGCGCCGCCGTCCTCCACGATCGTGAGCGACGGGCCCTGGTCGTCGGCCTTCTTCCGGGGAACGTCCCCCGAGCAGAGGACGAAGAGCCGCCTCCTGTCCGCGGAAGGGAGGGCGGTGGCGACCCCCTTGCCGATGGGCACGCTGCGACGTGCGAGCGCAACGCCGCTCACGGGCGAGGCCACGAGCACGCGGTGCGCGGCGTCGTCGACGAGCGCGATCGAGCTGTGGAGTCCCACGGCGCGCACACCGTCGGCGCGCGTGTCCCATACGTCGGGGCGATCGCCGCACGCACCGAGGGCGAAGGTCGCGAGGAGAAGTGCCGCCAGCGCGGTGCGGGCGCTCATGGCTTGCTCCCGTCGACGACGCGCGCGCCGAGCTCGAATCCGGTCAGGGTCCGCGACGTGCCCGTGTCGAGATCGATGAAGGTGATCCGCCCGTCGGGGTGCTGCTGCGCGACGTACGCGCGCTTGGCGCCGGCGACGAGTCCCACGGCGGTAGGGGGGCTCGCGAGCGGGAAGCGATCGACCGTGAGCTGGGGCAGCCGGGCGAGGTAGGCGCCGTAGCCGTCGGGCGTCGCGCCGCGCTCGCCCACGATGGCGCGATCGTGCGCGTCGGAGAAGGCGACGGCGAACGGAGGGGCCTTCGTCTCGACGATCCGCGCCGGAAGCGCGCTCGCGACGGGGACGAGGCTGAACGCCCCCGCGGCGCCGGCGACCTTGTCGTGCAGCACGAGCGCATGGGACGCGTCCCTGGCGAGGAACACGGCGAGGACGGGCGCGTACAGCTTGACCGTGCGGAACACGGGCGGCGTCGGCAACAAGGACAGCACGGTCACGCGCTCGGCCGCGATCGCGTTGGAGTAGAGGAGGCCGGTGTTCCCGCCCGCGGCCAGCGCGACCGACCCCACGGTCTCGCCCGGGATCTTCACCTCGGTGAACACGGTGGGCGCGACGGCGATCTGGGGGACGGGGAGGATCGCCACGGTCGCGGTGTCGCGGATGACGGCCACTGCGCGATGGCCCGTGTCGGACAGGTCGAGATCCGTGACCGGCCCGTTGAGCGTGATGGCCGTCCGCACGCTCGTCTCGAGGTTGACCGCCGTGACGTCGCTCGAGCCGTCGCGACGGATGAGCGCGAGCTTGCCGCTCGGCGTGACCGAGACGTCCCGCGAGCCCGGATCCTCGATCGGGGTGTCCGAGATCGGGACGTTCTTCGCCACGATCGGCCCGCCGGCCCCCGAGAGGTCCACCACCGAGATCCCGTCCTGCGTGACCGCGAAGGCCTGCGCGCCGCCCTCCGAGAACGCGACCGAGACCGGCCGGTACCCCACGGCGAGGACGACGGGCGGGACCTTCTCGGTCAGGTCGAGGATGGCGAGATCCTGGAAGCCCTGCGTCCTGGGTGCATTCTGCACCTTTCTGTGGTCGGCCCAGGCGATCGCCCATCGACCGTCGGCGGAGACGGCCCACGTGTTCGCGACGGCGCCCACCTTGAAGCTCTTGCCCGACACCTGGCCGTTCACCGCGCGGAGGAGGGTCGCGTCGCGCGAGAGCACGTTCAGCACGATCGCCGCGTCCGACTGCCCCGGGACCGCGGCGAGGTGCGTCGGCCCGTTTCCCGCCTCGACCGTCTTCACCTCCAGCGACGCGGCGTTCACGTACGCGACCCGTCCGCTGCGGGGGTTCGCGACCCAGACGAAGGTCTTCGTGGCGACGGGCACCTCGTAGCTCGACTCGACCTCCTTCTCGGGGGGGAGGGGCGCCGCCGCGCCTCCCGACCCGCCGCCGGATGTGGGGTCGGAGGGCGCCGATTCTGCACCTCCACGCGGCGCCGCGTCCGCCAGCGCGGACGTGCCGCTGCACGCGCCGAGCGCGGCGACCAGCGCGCCCCCCACGACCAGATCGAACCCGAACGACGATCGCACGTTCACGGAGAACCTCCGAACGCGGGCCCACGTGGGCCGCGCGCCGTCACCCTTCGCAATGGCCGTGCCACCGGAGTCCCGTGGGACTTTCCGCGGGATCCTCCGCCGGTGGCGCCTCGGTCCCTGGCAACGATGTCGCGGCCCGGCACGTCCAGGCCGGGTGCCTTCGGCGCGATGGCCCCTTCCCTGACGACGATGTGGCGCCATTCGCGGTCCACACGTGGCGAAGCCCGCGCTCGGCGGGCTTCACGGCCCCCCGCGTGCTGCGGGGAGCCCGAGCGGGGCCTCACGGCCCCTTTGCATTCCGACTACGGCGCGAGGAGGCTCACGCTGCAGAAGTAGTACACGCCCGTGTTCGTCGCGGAGCGCGTCCCGCCCGAGAGCTGGAGCGTCGCCGTGCCGGTCGCCGCGATCTTCACCTCGGGCTTGGACGCCTTCGCGTCCGGGTTCGTGCTGGTGTACCACCCGATGTCGGCGAGAGCGGTCTCGGTCTCCGACTGGAGGCTCGTGCCGCCCTGGATGAGGTCGACCTTGAACTGCGCGATGCCGGAGCCATCACGCGCCGAGCTGCAGAACAGGGAGAGCTTGTCGCCGCTGGTCACCGGGAAGGAGAAGTTGTCCATCGCGTCGCCCGTCGGGAGGAACGCGCGGAAGCCCGTCCTCTTGAGCTTGGCGTTCCCCGGATCCGGGGTCATCGTGAGCACCTCGGCCGTGGCGATCGTGTTGTTGGTCGCCCCGCCGAGCGTCTCCGTCTCCGCCTTGATGTCGGCGCGGTACTTCGACACCGACACGGTCGTGACGTAGAAGTCGTTCGCGGCCGCCGCGAAACCCGCCGGGCGGGAGATCGTGATGTAGATGTCGCCGGGCGTGATCGGCATGCTGAGCGAGTCGCTCATCTTCTCGGTGTCGGGCGCGCCGGGGGGGACGAGCTCACCGAGGATCGTGCCCGCGGCGTTCTTGATCGTCGCGGTGAAGCGCGGGAGCGTCGAGCCGTAGGTGTTGGAGCCCGACTTCACGGGCGCGCCGATCGGCGGGATGGCCACCGTCATGATCTCGGTGCCCGCCGGGAGCGTCACCTTGTAGGTGTCCACGTCCGCCTGGTCCTTCAGGTCGCCCATGAGGATGTTGAAGCCGCCGGGGGGCGTCGTGTAGGGCTTGAGCGAGACGGCCTTCGCCGTGGCGATGGTCTCGTTCGGCTCGGTGTCCTGGGTGATGGCCGCGGTGTCGAAGTTGCCCGCCGCGAGGCTCAGGGCCGTGACCTTGTACGCGTTGTCGCCCGCCAGCTGCGGCGTGGTGCCCTTCCACGTGTCGAAGTCCGTGACCTGGAGGCAGAGCGTCGCGTCCGCCGTCGGCCGGTACCAGAGGTCCGAGTCCGTGGTGAAGCGGGGGAAGGCGTCGTCGTTCGTGGCGAGGAGCGTCTTGCCCGCGGCGTCGTACAGCATGAGCGCCGTGTCGACCACGTCGCCGGGCTGGTCGGTGTTGGTCGCCGCCGTGTCGGTGCTGATCGAGAGGAAGTCGCCCTTCTTGACCGCGAGCTTGTAGTAGATCGACTTGCCGACCGCATCGAGGACGCCGTCCGTCTGCGTGGCGAAGGCGAGGTCGATGGCGAGGGCGCACGAGGAGCCCGCGGCAGGACCGCTGTCCGCGCCGGTGCTGCCGTCGAGCTTGGAGCCCGAATCGACCTTGACGACGCTGCCATCCGTTCCACCGTCCGTGCCCGTCGTCGGAGCGACGGTCGTGGTGGAGCTGCACGCGGCGATCCCCAGGCCGGCGGACGTGACCACGAACATTCCAATTAGGGCGAGCAAGTTACGCATCTGAGTTCTCCTGACCTCTAGGTGCGGGGGGTATTCCACGCGCGAGGCCGACCGTCAAGCGGCGTCCGCATGCCGGGTGCCCTCACAGGGGCTCCCACGGCAGGGGGCTCCGCCAGGGCTCCGGCGCGGGTGGAATCATCCGTGGGTCGCGCGCGCTGGCCTCGCGGAACGTTCAGGAGGCCCCGCCCATCAGCCGCCGGTACTCCATCTGGTGCCCGTGCATGGCGAGGAAAACGGCGTGCTTCCGCTCGTGGAAGGCCGCCACCTCCCCGCCCGCCGGCGCGACGACCCGGCCGCTTCCGGACATCCGGGCCATGGCCACCTCGACCCCGGGCGCGTCCCCGGCGGCGACCGCGCCGAGGATGGCGGCGCCGAGGAGGACCGATTCCGGCTCCTCGGGGAGCACGATGGGGAGCCCCAGCACGTCGGCATGCTCGCGGACGAACACGGGGTTCTTCGTGTCGCCGCCGCACGCGAGCACCGTGCGGATCCCGAACCCGTGCGCGTCGAGGGTGTCCACGATGTGCTTGGTCCCGTGCGCGATCGCCTGCACGGTCGCGAGGTAGGTGATCGCGAGGGCGTCGACCGAGTCGGTCATCTTCAGGCCGGACACCATGCCTCGGAGCGTGGGATCCGCCCGCGGGGAGCGGTTCCCGTGGTGATCGGGCAGCACGTGTAGATCGCCCGCCAGGCTCGCGGGGAAGGCGTGACCCGCCGAGAGGGCGTCGAGTCGCTCGTTCAGGAGGGCGTGGACGGAGACCCCACGCCCGCGCGCCTCCTGCGCGAGGTCCGCTCCCCGGGCGTGGGCGCGGATCACGTGGTCGAGGAGCGCGCCCGTGGCGGACTGCCCACCCTCGGCGAGCCACCAGCCCGGGACCATCGCGGAGAAGTAGGGGCCCCACACGCCGGGGACGAAGCGTGGCTCGCGGGAGACGGCCATGTGGCAGCTGGAGGTGCCCGAGATGAGGGCGAGGCGGCCCCCGAGTCCGACGTCCGCCGATCCGCCGAGCAGACCGAGGCCGCCGGCGTGCGCGTCGATGATCGAGACGCCCACCGCCGTGCCCGCCGCGAGGCCCATCTCGCGCGCCGCCGCGTCGGTCAGAGCACCCGCGCGCTCGCCCATCGGGCGCACGCGCGTGCCGATCCGCGCATGACCCTCGTCCACGAGCTGGCCGAGCCCGATCTGGCGGAAGAAGTCGTCGTCCCACCTCTCCTCGTGCCCGACGTACGTCCACTTGCAGACCGTGCTGCACAGGGAACGCACGTCCTCGCCGGTGGCGCGGTAGACGAGGAAATCCGGCAGATCCAGGAACCGCCGCGTCCGCGCCCAGCACGTGGCGTGGTTCTCGGCGAGCCAGAGGAGCTTCGGCGCCTCCATCTCCGGGGAGATCACGCCCCCCACGTAGCGGAGGACCTCGTGGCGGGTGCCGTTGATGCGCGCCGCCTGTTCCGTCGCGCGATGGTCCATCCACACGATGACGTTCTGCGCGTCGTCGTTCGTCACGCTCACGGACACGGGCCGGTCGCCTTCGTCGAGCGCGACGAGCGAGCACGTCGCGTCGAACCCGATCCCCACCACCGACGAGGGGTCGATCCCGGCCTCCCGCACCGCCGCGCCCGTGGCGCCGCAGACGGCGCGCCAGATGTCGTCCGACGACTGCTCGACGTGATCCTCCGCCGGCCGCCACACCTGGATCGCGTGGCTGCTCGAGCCGAGCCGACGCCCCGCCGCGTCGAAGACGCCCGCGCGCGCGCTCCCCGTCCCGACGTCGACGCCGAGGTAGTGGCGCGCGCTCACGCGACGTCCTTGCCGAGGATGCGAACGTGGAACCCGAGCTCCTGCGAGAGCGCGACCATCTCCCCGAAGACGTCGCCGTACGCGACCGCGACGTGGTTCGACAGGTAGTGCGCCATGAGCGTCTCCTGCGAGATCCCCATGTCGGCCGCCATGAAGGGCCACTGGCGGGTCGTACCCTCCCACCACGCGTCGCGCACGTCGGGCGGCAGATGGACGACCTCGCCCTTTCCGATGTCCATCCACAGCTCGCCGCGGCGGATGTACGCGCGCGCCCACGTCATCTTGCCGGGGAGCGACTCGCCCGCGAAGGTGCCGCCGGGCGTGGGGAAGTAGAGCGACGGCTGCCGGTAGCTGTGTACGCCCTGCAGCGTGTCCGGATCGTGGTTGAACGCATACGCGCCGCAGGATCCCGAGTTGAGGAGCACCCACAGGAAGCGGCCCTCGTGTTCGGCGCCCCAGCGCACGTCGTGGAACATCACGGCCTGGTGCAGGCCCTTCGCCTTCAGGAGGCGCTTCATCATCTCCATCGGGAGCACGTTGCCCTGGTCGGCCTCGGTGGCACACGCCACCGTGTCGCCGTTCGACTCGGGACGGCACGCCGAGTTGAACAGACCCTCGGCGAAATCCGACGGCGCGCGGAGCGGGATCAGGCCGAGCTGGTACTGCCAGCCGAGGCAGTCGGCGCGGTACTCCTCGAGGAGATCCTTCACCACGAGGTAGTCGCGGAGCTGCTCGCGGGTCGCCCGCTCGTCGAAGTCCTCGGCGCCCGCCTCGCGCCAGTGGAAGGTGACCCCGCGATCGACCACGAAGCGAAACGCGTCCTCGATGCGCGCGTCTGCGATGCGAGGACCGCGGTCGAGGAGCCACGCCTGGTCGATCTTGTGCTCCGCGAAGCCGTGGCGGAGGAGCAGCCGCGGGCCGAAGTAGCCGTTGGTCATGCCCATCGAGGTGTCCCCGAGCATCAGGACGAGGGCGCGACGCTCGCGAAAGCCGCGCGCCACGTCCTTCGCGAGCGCGGAGGCGGCGGGCGTGACGGGCGCGTGAAAGGCGATCTCGTCGGTGCCGTACGCGATCCTCCCGTTCCGGCAGAACGCCTCGAGGCGGTCCATGAACACGGGGTCGGACGAGAAGTCCGGCGCGCTCGTCCAGAGACGCGAGAAGGGGCGCTCGAGCATCTCGAGGCACGCGCCCGTGTTGAGGAGACCCACGAGGCCCGGCCACCTCCCCGAGAAGTTCGACGCCAGGAGGAGCGGCGTGTCCTTCCCGGCGACGCCGTCGGTGGTGTGCGGTCCGTAGAACCAGTGCACGCACACGCCGATCATGGGGTCGTCCACGGGCCCGAGCTTCTCGATGGAGAGGTGCGGTTTGTCGAGGAAGCCCTCGATGCGGTAGCTCGGCCGCCCGAGCTTCGCCAGGGCGCGCTCGATCTGGATCGTGGCCTCGGTGATGCTCGGCAGCGCGAGCTCGTTCGGGCGCGCGCGGCCGTCGCCGGGCCAGAACAGGGCGATCTTCTGCTTGGACATGGTTCGAAGATAGACCCGATGCGGCGCGGTGCGCCACGGTGTGTCATGCTTCCGGTACGGAGGTCGAACATGACCAGGACCCTTGGCGTTCTCGTTCCCGTGGTTGCCGCGTGCATGCTCGCCCCCGCCGTGGCCTCGGCGGACGTCACGATCGGCCCCGACGGGACGGCCACGCTGCCGGTGATCACGATCGTGGGGCGCGCGAACCGGCCCGGTGTGACGATCGTGCTGCAGACGCCGACCGCGTCGCAGGGAGCGGCGGCCGCGCACGACGAGCTCAGAGCGACCTTGCTCGCGAGGTCTCAACCGTCGGCGCTGCGCTCCCAGCGGTAGGTCCGCCGCCGACGCGGTCCCACGCGCGGGGGCGACGTCCGGTGGAGGTTCGCGCGAGAGGTCGGGGGTGCGGACGTCGCGGCGGGGGCGTTCGTGCCGACGCGGTGATCGGGCGTCGCGATCAGTGCCCCATGCCGCCCGGGGTGACCCCCACGGCGATCTCTCCCATCATCCCGTGCTCGGCGTGCTCGAGGATGTGGCAGTGGTACATCCAGCGCCCGGGCTCGTCGAAGGTGGCCGCGAGCCGGGTCTTGCTCTTCTTCGGCACGATGACCGTGTCCTTCCGTACCAGACGATCGTCGGGGATGACCACGCCGTCCCTGGAGAGCTGCACGAAGAAGAACCCGTGCAGGTGGAACGGGTGGTCCATGTCGCTCTTGTTCTCGATCGCGAAGATCTGGCGCGAACCGAGGGGCACCTGGATCGGGGGCACGTCGGGGAAGGTGGCGTCGTTGATCGTGAACACGACGCCGTCCTCGCGGTTCTTCTCGTCGAGGACCATCGGCAGGGCCGTCACATCGTCCGCGGGACGCGGCGTGGGTGGGAAGGCGGTGGGAAGCGTCGCGGGCCGGGCGGGCGCAGCCCTGGTGACGCGCACCCTCGCCACGCGTGCGGGCGCCACGTCGCCGGTGTCGTGGCCGCGCGGGTACGGGTCGGTCATGAGGTCGATCTCGGTGCCCGCCGCGCCGGTCTCTAGGAACATGACGTCGTAGCGCTCGGCCGGCGCGACGAGCAGCTGCTCGGTGTCGTACGGCCGAGCGAACCAGCCGCCGTCGGTCCCGAGGACACGGAACCTGCGGCCGGGCAGGCGCAGGTTGAAGAAGCGGCCGTTGGCCACGTTGAGGATCCGCCAGCGCACGGCGCCGGCCTTCACGGGGATGGTCGCGTCGACGACGCCGTTGACGAGCAGGGTGTTGCCGCCGCGGCCCATCATGCGCGAGTCGTCGTCCAGGTACGTGGGGAACGTCCCGTCCGGCTTGATGCTCACGTCGTCGAGGACGAGGATCCGCTCGTCGTCGGACGCGGGCTCGTCCGTACCGCGCACACGGATCACGCCCGCCAGGCCCTTCTCGATCTGCACGTCGGTCCGCATGTGCGGGTGGAACCAGTACAGGCCCGGGTCCTTCAGCACGAAGTCGTAATCGAACGTGGCGCCCGGCTTGATCGGCTCCTGCACCGAGAGGGCCCCGTCCATCCGCGCGGGGAGCCGGATGCCGTGCCAGTGGATGGTCGTCGGCTCCGGGAGGCTGTTCTTGAAGTGGACGAGGAGGCGATCGCCGACCCTGGCGTCCACGAGCGGCCCTGGCACCGTCCCATCGTACGCCCACACCTTCGAAACCGGGATCGCCCCGAAGCGCTTCAAGGTCTCGCGCGCCTCGAGGTTGATCTCGACGATTTTCGGGTCGGGGTTGTTGTCGACGACGGCGGAGAGCGCCAGCGGATCGACGTCCGGGATCTCCGCGCTTCCCTTTCCCGAGCAGGAGGCAACGAGCGCGCACGCCAGGATCACGGCCTGCCGGCCCACGCGGTGGACGAACGACCGGACGCTTCTCACATCGGGTTCCCGCTCATCTCGTTCGAGTACGGCGAGTACGTCTGGCTCTTCTGGCAGCGCGCGCGGTAGGTGTACATCGTGTTGCTCGTGGCGGCGGAGTCGTGCTTGTTGTTCGCATCCGCCGGCAGCGTGTACGCGACCTTGTAGGGCTCGGAGTTCGTCTTGCGCTCGAGCTCGACCTTGTCGCAGTCGGTCTGCACGTTCGTCCAGAACACGTGGAGGGCGCCGGCCATCTTGCTCACGCTCTTCATCGTGGGCGGCTTCAGCTCCGGCGCCGTCGTGCCCGAGGTGCCCGAGGCGCCGCTGCTGGACGACGAGCTCGATGAGGACGAGCTCGACGACGAGGTATCGGCGGGGGTCCCGCTCGACGCCGCCCCGCTGGTTCCGGACGAACCCGAGGTGCCGGTGGGCGTGGGCGTGGGGCTGCTCGAGCTCGCGCAGCCGACCATCACCGCCGCAAAAACTGCGCTCCAAAAGGGTGTCTTCATTCGTGCACTCCTGCTTCGACCGGGGTGTCGTGCCACGCCGCCAGCGCCCGCGCAACCCCGACAAGCCGCACCCAACTCCACGGGACCCTCAATCCTCGTCCCGAGCCGTGTTCACGCCCCGCGGATGATGTTACGGTCCTCGCCCGCGGAGGCTCCCATGAAGAATCTCATCGTCACCGGACTCGCAGCGCTCACGCTCACGACGGCATGTGGTGGAGGCGGCGGCGGGCGGGGCCACGCTCATCATCCACCTCCGCCCGAGACCCGCGGGGCGAACGAGCCGGTGGCCCCCGGCGCGCGCGCGGAGGAGCGCCGCGACGACGCCCGCGATCGCAAGATCGAGGCTCGAACGGGCTGGGACAAGCTCGGGGAGCGCATGGTCGACGGCAAGGTCGACAAGGACGTGATCCCCGTCGGGCGCGCCGAGGGGAAGTTCTCCCAGGTCATGGTCGTCGTCGAGCACTCCGCGCTCGAGATGTACGACATGGAGATCACCTTCGGCGACGGCTCCAAGTTCAGCCCGCCGACGCGGCTCATGTTCGAGAAGAACACGACGAGCCGCGTCATAGACCTGCCGGGTGACAAGCGCGTAATCCGGCAGGTCGCCTTCAGGTACGGCAACTTGCCGGGTGGTGGACGCGCCCAGGTCGAGCTCTGGGCGAAGTAGACGCCTTCGAGACGCGAGAGGGCGTTGCGTCTGGCCCCGTGACGAGCAGAATGCTCTCGTGGGGTCTCGTACCTGGAGTGTCTGGAGAGCGGCAATCATCTCGGGGCTCGTGCACGCGATCCCCGTCGTGCTCGTCTGGTCGCCGTACCAGGCGCAGGCCCGCGGCCACGTGCTCCACGAGGCGCCCCTCGTCGAGGTCCGCGTCGACACCCAGGCGACGGTACCCGCGGAGGCGTTGCAGCCCATCCTGACGGCGGTGACGGGCAAGCCCGCACACGGGCCGACCGTCGGCCCGGTGATGGACGGCACGCTCGCGGGCGGCGTCGAGCACGAGACCCCCGCGGCCGCGATCCCGCAGCCGATCAAGCTGCCGGGCCTCGGCTCCGAAGCCGCGCAGGCCGGTCCGAGCATGGCGGTCGACGACGAGCCGGAGCCCGAGCGCTCGGTCGTGCGCGGGTCGGGCAAGGCGCACGCGGGGGGCGTGACGCAGGTGGGTGCCGCGTCGATCGCGCCGGTGTACGAGGCGGAGGCGCGCGCGGGGGGCGACACGGGAGAGAGCGGAGCCGGCACCGGCGCGGGCGGCGGCGGCGGTGCCAGCGACCTCACGCGACGCGCAGGCCTCGGTGGCGACCGGCACTGGCAGTGCGCGGACGCGTTCACGGGATCCAACGCGAACCTCCGCGGCCTCGTGGTCGTCCACGCGCGCGCGGACGTGCGCCCCGACGGGACGCCGGGCAAGGTCGTGATCGTCGAGGCGCCCACGCAGAGCTTCGCCAACGCCGCGGCGCGCTGCGCCCTCAAGGAGCGGTTCGATCCCGCCCTCGACGCGCGCGGCACGCCGGTCCGGGGGTGGACCGACCGGTTCCGGGTGGTGTTCTCGAAGTACTGACGGGCCGCTCGCTACTTCGACGCCAGTACCCAGACGCCGCGCCAGTCGTCCGGCGGTTGTTCCGCCAGCCGACGGCAGCGCTCGACGTACACGGCGGTCAGCCCGTCGGCAGGGCAGACCCGCTGCCCGTCCGCGAACGCGTCGAGCGCGCGGTCGAAGCGCGCGGCGCGGTAGTCCGCGAGGCCCTGGGCGAACCGCGGGAGCAGCTCGTCCATCCTCGGGAACGTCTCCTCGGTGTGGTGGTCGAGCACCTCGAAGAGATCGACAGGCTCGGTCTTGCCCTTCACGACGACGCGGTCGACGAGCCGGGTGCGGTACCCGCCGCGGAGCTTCGTGTGCGTCGTGCCGCTGACGAGGATGTCCGTGCCGTAGTGCTTGCACGCGCTCTCGAGGCGGGCGGCCAGGTTCACGCCGTCGCCGATCACGGTGTAGTCCATCCTTCGCGGCGACCCGATGTTGCCCGACACGATGGTGTCGGTCGCGATGCCGATGCCGGCGCGGACCGGCTTCTGGCCCTCGGCGCCGCGCGCACGGTTGAAGGCCGCGAGCTCCGTCATCATCGTGATCGCGGCGCGCACGGACCGGTCCTCGTCGTCCTCGTGGCGGAGCGGCGTCCCGAACACGGCCATGATCGCGTCCCCGATGAACTTGTCGAGCATCCCGCCCTCGCGGGCGATGCAGTCGACCATGACGGTGAAGTACTCGTTGAGGAGCTGCACCGTGCCCTGCGCGCCCAGCTCCTCGGTCAGCGTCGTGAAGTCGCGCACGTCGCTGAAGAGAACGGACGCGACGCGGCTCTGACCCCCGAGGATCTCCTGCCCCTTCGCGAGCAGCCGGTCGGCGACGAGCGGATCCATGTAGCGCGACATCGTGGCCTTCACGCGCTTCTCGGCGCTGATGTCGTCCAGGAGGAGCATCGATCCGAGCGAGTCGCCCTTCGTGCTCGTGAGCGGCACGACGGTCGCGTTGACGGAGAGCTTGTCGTCACCCACCGTGAGCTCCGCATCGACGGTGACGTCGCTCGTGCGCGTCTCCTCGACCCTCGCGATCTTCGCGGCGATCCACGCGTTCGGTCCGTTGAAGACCTCGTCCGCCCGGGTGCCGGCCGCTCCGCCGAGGACGTGCGACAGGAGGCGCTGCGCGGAGGCGTTGCACCGCACGAAGCGGCCATGACCGTCGAACGTCACGACCCCGTTCGACATGCTCTCGAGCATGCTCTCGGCGTAGTTCTTCAGGTCCTGGACGTCCTCGAACAGCCTCGCGTTCTCGAGGCCCATCGTGATCTGAGCCGAGAAGGCGCGGAGCCGCTGCTCGTCCTCCGCGTCGAAGGGACGCCCGCGCTTGTTGAGGACCTGGGTGACCCCGATGATCTTGCCGCGCTTGTTGATCACCGGTACGCACAGCATCGATCGTGTGAAGTAGCTGGTCGTCCGATCGAACGCCGGGTTGAATCGGAGGTCGGCGTAGGCGTGTGGGATGTTGATCGATTTCCCCGACGTGAAGACGGCGCCCGCGAGGCCCACGTGGTTGGGGAAACGGATGGTCGCGCCGTCGAGGCTGACCTCGTTGTAGAGCTCGCGGGTGCGCTCGTCGTTGAGGAAGAGCGTCGCGCGCTCGCAACCGAGCATGCTCTGGATGGTCTCCATGATCTTGCGCAGGAGGGGCTCGAGCTGGATCTCGGTGGACACGTCCGTGACGATCCCGAGGAGCTCCGCCTCCTGGGCCCGCGACCGCCGCATGGTCTCGTGGAGGAGGGTGCTCTGCAGGTACGTCGAGACCTGGAGGTTGATCGCCTCCAGGATCCTGAGGTCGCGATCGCTGAACTTGCGGCGGACCGAGTTGAGCGCCTGGGTGACGCCTATCAGGTCGCCCCTCGGCGTGCGGACGGGGGCGCAGATGATCCCCTGCGTCCGGAAGCCGGTCTGATCGTCGATGGCCGCGTTGAAGCGCGCGTCGGCGTACGCGTCGTTCACGATCAGGCTCCGGCCGTCGTGGAAGACGTGGCCGACGATCCCCTCGGTGTCGGCGAGCCGGATCTCGTGGCACCGGTCGGCCTCGGTGACGCGGCCGAACAGCTCCTTCGTCTTCGCGTCGTGGACGAACAGGGTGGCGCGCTCCGAGCCGACCTCGCGGCAGATGACCTTCACGAGCGCATCGAGCTGGTCCGCGAGCGTGTGCAGGCTCGCGATGTCGTTCGCGAGGTCGAGGAGGGCCTCGGCGCGGATCGGCCGGTCCCCGCGCCCGGACGCCGGGCCACCGGAACGGCGGGATGACGACATCAGTCCGCCCCTCCCCCCGGGACCGCGGCCTCTTCCTCCGCGACCGCGAGCCGCCGGTCCTGCTCCTCCAGGCGGACGCGGAGCGCCTGGATCGTGGCCCGGAGCTCGCGGATCTCCGCCCGCGCGCCCGCCCCGGCCTCCTCGATCGCGCTCTTGCGCTCGGCGTGTGCGCGCTCGAGCTCCGCCCGCATCGCGCGGATCGTGTCGCGCAGCTCGTGGACCTCGGCGAGGAGGTCCTCGCCTGTGGCGGTCGCCGGCGTCGAGAGCGGAGGGCGAGGAAACACGCTGGGAGCGTCGCATCCAGGCGACCCGGGACGCAACCCGGTTACGCTCAAGAACGCCTCCCGGGTCTCTCGCCCATCGCCGCCCCCACGATGATGAAACCGGTGAGGATCTCCTGCACCCAGTTGGGGATCCCGGTGTGGTTCGCGCCGGTGCGGATCACGGTCATGAGGAGCGCCCCCACGAGCGATCCCAGCACGCCGCCCTCCCCGCCGGAGAGCGCCGTCCCGCCGACGACGACCGCAGCGATCACCGAGAGCTCGAGCCCCACGGAGTCGGTCGGATCGCCCAGCGTGAGCGTTCCGAACTCCATCACGCCCGCCACGCCTGCCAGGCAGCCCGACAGCGCGTAGACGAGGACGCGCACCCGTGCGACGTCGATGCCCGCCAGCCGCGAGGTCGCCTCGCTCGATCCCACCGCGATGACGTGGCGGCCGAACCGGGTGCGGTGGAGCACCACGGCTGCGGCCGCGGAGATCGCGAGGAGGATCCACACGCCGGGAGCGAACAGGCTCCCTGCCGAGAGGAGCCCGTCGATCCCCGCGGCGTCGACGTCGATCTTCTGCTCCTTCGCGAGGCCCTTCGCCGCACCACGTAGCACCGTCATGCCGAAGAGGGTCGCGATGAACGGCGCGATCCTGGCCCTCGCCACGAGCGCGCCCTGCGCGGCCCCGGCCGCGGTCGCCGCGAGGATCCCCGCGAGCGAGGCCGCCGCGGCGCCCGCGTGGCCGCGGAGCGCGAGGGCGATGACCACGGTGGTGAACGCGACGGCCGAGCCCACGGAGAGGTCGATGCCCCCGGTCAACACCACGAACGTCATGCCGACGGCGAGGATGCCCACGACGACGGTCTGCCTCAGCATCGTCGCGAGCGTCTCGAACCGTGGGAACGTCGCGGGCGCCGCGATCGAGAACGCGATCGAGACGACGACGAGCGCCACCAGCGGCACGAGCCACCTGTGGCGCACGATCCGGGCGAGGGCTGCGCTCACGTTCCGACCGCCTCCGCGAGGAGCGAGGCCTCCGACCAGGCGCTCACGTCCCGCGCCTCGCCGAGCGTCCCGGCGCGCATCACCGCGACGCGATCGGCCACCTCGAGCAACTCCGGCATGGAGCTCGACACGTACACGATCGCCTTCCCGGAGGCCGCGAGAGCGCGGACCTCCGCGAGGATCTGCGCCTTGGCGCCGACGTCGACGGCCCGGTCTCGAGGCCACATGCCCGGGCGAGCCGCTGTGACAAGGTGGTGAAGTCGTTGTGGCACCGCCGAACCGCGTCGAGGTGGGCGCCGATGGCCCCATCGGCCGGGCGGAGCAAGAACATGGGCTTGTGGGCGTCCTGGGCGAGCGGCATGAAATACGCCGGTAGTCTTACCAGATGGCCGCACATTCCAGTTGGATCGCCCGCTGTTGTGGAATTCTGTAAGCTCTAATGCACTGGATATCACACCAGCAGGTTCAGTTGGCGGCGCAATTTCCGA
>SXGT01877529.1_pt1 | contig 20974 bp, 21 predicted proteins | sample 3176221 | NCBI WGS metagenome assembly SXGT01 (sample SAMN11356862, study PRJNA531348) | freshwater metagenome | isolation source: freshwater sample F1-120 | place: China: Fuxian Lake, Yuxi | collected 2017-12-25
GACGTGGCTCTCGGCCGCCAGATGGGTGACGACATCGGGCCGGAACTCGGCGAGCGCCCCACGCACCGCGTCGGCGTCGCAGATGTCGCCCTGGACGAAGCGGTAGCGGTTGGACTGCGCCACCGTCTCCACGGTAGACAGCGAGCCCGCATAGGTCAGCTTGTCGAAGTTGAGCACCTCGTGCGCGGTGTTCTGGATGAGGTGGCGGACGAGCGCCGAGCCGATGAAGCCGGCCCCGCCGGTGACGACGATGCGCATGGGTGAATCCTCAGGCGAGGGGGGCGAGCGGACGCCCGTCATAGGGAAAGGGGCTGTCGAAGGCGGCTAGCGGCGGCTGGACCTTGTCCTTGGGCGATAGCTCGGGAGACGCGCCCGCGGGGATCGGCCAGTCGATCCCGGCCGAGTCCCAGGCGATGCCGCCGTCGGCCTCGGGCGCGTAGGTGTCCGAGCATTTGTAGGTCACTTCGCAATCGGGCTCCAGCGTCAGGAAGCCGTGGGCGAAGCCGACGGGCACGAAGAGCTGGCGGCCGTTCTCCGCGCTGAGCTCGGCTCCGACCCAGCGGCCATAGGTCGGCGAGCCCGCCCGCACGTCGACCGCGACGTCGAAGATGCGCCCGCGGATGCAGCGCACCAGCTTGTCCTGCGCGCGCGGCGGCGTCTGGAAGTGCAGCCCGCGCAAGGTGAACGCCGGAACCGACACCGAATGATTGTCCTGCACAAAGACGGCGGTGATGCCGAGCGCGGCGAAGGTGTCGCGGTTGTAGGTTTCGGTGAACCAGCCGCGGGCGTCGCCGTGACGCCTGGGCTCGATGATCCGAACGGGGTTGCTCATCACGTCGTCGCTGCCGCCCATCCCTGCAAGGCCGCTCGCTGCCGAACGACTCGGCGTTCACTAGCCGCGTTCATGCTCCCGCGAAACTCACGGCCGTGGTTAACTCGGCGCTTACCTCCACAATGCGCGGGTGCGCTCGTCGGCGCCGCGGAGACGCCCGAACCGGCCGACCTCGATGTCGCGGCGGAGGATGCGGGCGGGATTGCCGCCGACGATGCAGCGCGGCGGCACGTCGTCCATCACCACCGCGCCCGCCGCCACGATCGATTCGTCGCCGATCGTCACGCCCGGAAGCAGCGTCGATCCGCCGCCGATGAAGCAGCGCCGTCCGACCCGGATCGGCTTCACCGCGCCCGAGACCGGATCGCGGGTGTAGAGCAATGTCTTGAACGCGATCAGCGATTCGGGACCCACGGTGATCGCGCGCGGCCCCGCGGCCAGCATGCGGCTCGACAGTGAGATGCTGGCGGTCGGATCGATGACGATCGTTCCCGCTCGCGACAGCCAGTGCCGGCGCAGCCCGGTGACGACCTGACGGATGCGGCGCAACTTGTTCAACGATCGGATCACTTGTCGTCCCCTCAAGCCTTCGACCGACATTGTTCGTCAACCCGATCTCTCATATGCTCAGGTTCGATGGAAGACGGCGTCCGATCCCTCGCATGACCTTGCGCGAACGATGGCAGCGATTGGTGCAGGTGCGCGTCTGGGGCATGCGCATCGATCCCAGCGCGCGGATCGCGCCGACCGCGCTGATCGACCGCACATGGCCGCGCGGCGTCCATATCGGCGCGCGCTGCCTGATCGGCGAGGAAGCGGTGGTGCTCACGCACGATCTCACCCGCGGGATCTACCTCGACACGCGGATCGGCGACGACACGGTGGTGGGCGCGCGGGCGATCATCCTGCCGGGGGTCACCGTCGGCGCGCGCTGCACGATCAGTCCCGGCGCGCTCGTCAACCGCGACGTGCCCGACGGCGCGCACGCGATGGGCAATCCGGCGAAGATCGTGGCGCAGCACGCGTGGGGCGGCGCGTCTGGTGAAGGCACGACCTGATGACGGTGCTGACGGGCTATACGGACGAGACGGTCTCGGCGCGCTACCGGCGGCTGATCATCGCGCTGCTCGGCGTCGCCGCCTTCGCGTACGGCGCGATCTTCGCGCTGTACGGCACCTTTGTGCTGATGCAGCTGCTCGCGCCGTTCGCGGTCATCGCCGCGCTCAGCGTCTGGCTGCTGCCGGACACCGGGCGGGCCCCGGTGCGCATGCTCGACCGGCTGCTTCTGCTGTTCCTGGCGGTCGTGATCTGCTGGCCGAACTATCTCGCGCTTGCGCTGCCAGGCATGCCGTGGATCACGATGATCCGGCTGGTCGCGGTGCCGCTGGCGATCGTCATGCTGATGTGCCTGTCGACGTCCGAACACTTCCGCGCGGAGATGAAGGCGGTGCTGGCCGCGGCGCCGCCGATCTGGAAGCTGCTGGTCGCGTTTGCGGTGATCGCGTTCGTGTCGGTCGGCGTGTCGCGCGACATGGGCGCGTCGTTCAGCAAGTTTATCGTCGCGCAGCTCTACTGGACGCTGATCTTCTTCGCCGCCTGCTATGCGCTGTCCAAACCCGGCCGCGCGACCGCCTTTGTCTATGTCCTGTGGATCGGCTTCATCGTGGTCGCGCTGATCGCCGTGCAGGAATGGCGGCACAAGATCATCCCCTGGGCCGGGCACGTGCCGAACTTCCTCAAGGTCGAGGACGAGCTGCTGCAGAAGCTGCTGACCAGCGCGGGGCGCAAGGCGACCGGAATCTACCGGCTGAAAAGCGTGTTCACCACCGCGCTGGGCCTTGCCGAATATTGTGCGCTCTCCACACCCTTCCTGATCCACATGGCGGTCACCGCGCGGCGGATGGGCCTGCGGGTCGCAGCCGTCGGGTCGATCGTTCTCGCCTTCTGGGTGATCAGCCGCACCGACAGCCGGTTGGGCGCGGTCGGCTTTTTCCTGTCCTTCCTCCTGTACCTGCTGGCCTGGGGCGCGATGCGCTGGCGCAATCGTCCGGACAGCATCGCGGGGCCGGTGATCGTGCTGACCTATCCCGCGATCTTCTGCGCGTTCATGACCGCGTCGTTCTTTGTCCGTCGGCTGAGGGTGATGATGTGGGGCGGCGGCGCTCAGCAGGCGAGCTCGGACGCGCGGAAAGGGCAGATCGCCAAGGGCGTTCCGCAGGTCCTGTCGCACCCCTGGGGCTATGGCATCGGCCAGGGCAGCGACACGCTGAACTACCGGAACCTCGCGGGCGTGCCGAGCATCGACACCTATTACCTGTCGGTCGCGCTGGAATACGGGATCATCGGCTTTCTGGTCTATTACGGCATGTTCATCACGGCGGTCGTGATCGGCGGCCGCAACGCGCTCGACGCCAAGAGCGACGAGACCCGGCTGCTCGTCCCGCTGGTCATCTCCTTGCTCATATTCCTGATCATCAAGTCGGTCTTCTCGCAGGAGAGCAACCACCCGGTCGCCTTCGCGATGCTGGGCGCGATCGTGGCGCTGACGTACCGGGTGCGGCTGGAGCAGTCGCCGTACGCCGCGATCTCGCGGGCCGTCCGCGCGTTGCCGGCGCGCGCCGCGCCGGCCGAATAGCCGGCGGTCCGCGGTCCGGCGCTGTGCCGCGATGGAACGGCGTGAAGGCTTGCCCGGTCCCCCGTTCGCGATAAACATGCGCGCGGGGGTAAGCGTTCATGCAGACGATCTATGATTGGCTGGCCGTAGCCGCGTTCGCCGCTTTGATCGTCTTGTTCCTGCAGCGCTCCGCGTCCGACGATCCGCCGGACCGGCTTTGGCAGTATCTGCCCCCCGCGATCGGATGCGCGGTCGCCAATTATGTCGGCAATGCGGGATACGGCCTCGCCGCGGTCCTGATCCTGTGCGGGGCGGCGGCTTACGTCTTCCTTGTTCTCAAGCCCGGTCGGCAGGGCTGAACCCGATGAACGATGCGGAGCAGCCGCCCGCGGCGGCGCGGCCGACACGGCTGCAGTTCGTGGAGGCGGGACGCGGCCTCGCGGCCCTGGCGGTGGTGATCTTCCACGCCAACGCCAGCGCCAAGCAGTTCGGCGGCCCCTATTGGCATTGGCCCGCCTTTCTCGCGCACGGCGTCGACTTCTTCTTCGTCCTGTCGGGTTTCGTCATCCTCCATGCGCATGCGCGCGATGTCGGCCGCCCCGAACGGCTCAAGCCCTACATGCTGAAGCGGGCGATCAGGCTGCTGCCCGCGCTCTGGATCGTCGCGGGAGGCTGGGCGCTGCTGCGCTGGGCGGCGGGGGTGGACTTGGATCCGGCGGCGGTGGTCGGATCGCTGCTGCCCTATCCCTCGCTGGAGCCGACGGTCCCGCCCGCGGTCTGGACGCTGCGGCACGAAATCGTGTTCTACGTCCTGTTCGCGGTGTTGCTGCTGTCGCTGCGCGTCGGCGTGGCGCTGTTCGCATTGTGGCTGTGCCTGATCGTCGCGCAGACGGCGGCGGCGCTGAGCGGACGCCCGGTGACGGGCATTCCGGCCTTTTTCGTCGCGGGCTATTCCGCCCAGTTCATGCTCGGCATGGCGGTCTATCTTGCGCACCGACGGCGTCCGGCCTCCCCTTCCGCGGTTCCGCTCTGCTTCGGGCTGCTGTTGACGGTCATGATATCGATCGCGCTGGGACGTGCGGGGCTCAGCCGCGAGTCGCTCCACGATTATCATTCAACGGCCGCGACATGGGGGGCGCTGGCGCTGGGCGTCGGCTTTGCGGCGGTGCTGTACGGGCTGGTCAGGCTGGAGGGGTGCGTCAAGGGGCCGCCGCGCGGCCTGATCGCGCTCGGCGGCTGCTCCTACGCGCTCTATCTGGCGCATACGCCCGCCAACTCGCTGTCGCAGATCGTCGCGCGTCACCTTCCGCCATGGTTGAAGGCGGCGGGCGGGGGGCACCTGCTGCTGATCGCGGTGGGGATGCTGACGGGATGGCTGCTCCATCGTTATTGGGAGCGCCCGGTCATCGCCGCGCTCCGGCGCGCGACGGGGCTGTCGCCGCCGAAGCGGCCCGCCCTCGACGACCGCGCCGCGCTCCCGCCCGATTGGCAATCGACGGCGCTTACGCAACTGCGGTAGAGCGAACCCCGATCAACCCCGACCCGACACACGGCAAGGAGCGCCAATTGGCTTTCTGGAACAAACGACGCGGCGGTCCGCGCTCCAACGAGATGGGGGCCGGCGGCGATGCAAGCGCCGCGGCCGAAGATCTGTCGGCCGACCAGGGATCGCGGGGGCTGCCCTCGTTCCAGGAAAGCGTCGGCGGCGCGACCCGCAGCACGCGGTCCGATCCGCTGCGCGCGCGGATGCGGACCGCGTTCACGCCGTCGCAGCCCGTCTCCGACGTCAGGATGTTCGCCGGGCGGCACGATCTGCTGCGCTCGATCATCCGCGCGATCGAGGACCAGCACCTCCATGTGGTGCTGTTCGGCGACCGCGGGATCGGCAAGACCTCGACGCTCCACGTCCTGTCCGAGCTCGCGGGCAAGGCGGGGTATGTCGTGCGGTACACCTCGTCGGGGGAGAGCTCCAGCTTTGACGAGATCTTCCGGTCGGTCCTGGCGGACGTTCCGCTGTTGTACCATGCCGATTTCGATCCCGCGTTAGGCTCGGCCGAAGGTCAGGACACGCTGGCGTCGATCCTGCCGCCGCACCCGCTGACGGTGGCCGACGTCACCCGCATCATGGGCAAGCTGACCGCGACGCGCCTGCTGATCATCCTCGACGAGTTCGACCGGTGCGAATCGGAGCAGTTCCGCCGATCGATCGCCGAGCTGGTCAAGAACCTGTCCGACCGTTCGCTGCCGGTGCAGCTGGTGATCGGCGGGGTGGCGGCCAATCTGTCCGAGCTGATCGAATATCTCCCATCGATCCGGCGCAACATCCTGGGCCTGCCGATGCCCAGCATGACCACCGGCGAGCTGAAGGAGATCGTCGCGATCGGATCTGCGGTCAGCGGCCTCCCCTATGAGGCCGAGGCGGTCGAGCAGATCGCGGAAAGCGCCAACGGGTCGCCGTACCTCGGCAGCCTCCTCGGCCAGCATGCGGGCATCGCCGCGCTCGATCGCGGCGCGGAGGAGGTGAGCCGTCGCGACGTGCAGGCCGCGATCGCGCTTGCGCTGCGGGAGATGGAGCTGCGCATCTCGCCGGAGAGCCTGCGCGCGATCCGCGGCGTGACCGACGCGGCGCTGCAGGCGACGCTGGCGACGCTGGCGCGCGAGGCGCTGACCACACTGGGCCGGGTCGAGACGCCCGAACTCGCCGCGCACCGGGTCGCGATCGACCGGCCGAACCTGGACCGGCTCGAACGCGAGCATGGGGTGATCGAGCGGACCACGGCGGGGGGCGTCGAGGCGTATCGCTTTCGCGATCAGAGCGCGCCGCTGCTCGTCTGGCTGCAGAAGCTTCAGGCCGATGTCGCGCCGGAGGGCCGCGGCTGACCCCGCCGCCGGGCGGTAGCGCGGCCACCTTTTTTTGCCGTTGCGAGAAAGGGTTAAAAAATCCTTGTTGCCGCGCAGCACGAATCGTGCGAGCCGACGGCCCAGAGCACAGACGGGGGAGGGAATTGTCGCCGGCGACGGCGGCCCCGTGGTGATCTCGGTCGGCCTTCGGGACGGCGAAAAGGAGGAAGTAGGATGCGTAACGGACTTCAGACGGCGGCCATCCTCGCGGCCGGTCTCGCCTTCTCCACGCCCGCGCTGGCGGTGGACAACATGTCGACGCGGACCATTCCGCTGACCAGCAATGGTTCGGGCACGTTGACCGCGGACTTCATGCAGATGCCGGGGCGGGGCACCTTCCTCGACACGTTCCTGTTCCAGCTGCCGTCGTCGGGCCGCGTTTCGGTGCGGGTCACCTCGACCCAGACGGATGGGCCGCCCACCAACGTCAACTTCAATTCCACCAACGTGAAGTTCAACGGCCAGACGCTGGCGGTCAACTCGCGCGGCATCTTCGAACTGCGCACGCTGTTCGGGCAGGCGGTGAGCCCGGGCACGTCGACCCTGGTGATCCAGGGCGCGGCGGGCGCGCTCGGCACCTACACCGGCTCGCTCGCCTATGCGGTTCCCGAGCCCGCGATGTGGGCGCTGATGATCCTGGGCTTCGGGGTCACGGGCGCAGCGCTCCGCACGCGCCGCCGTCGCGTGAGCTTCTCGGCGGCTTGAGCCTTCGGCGGCCGATCCGCTCGGCCGCTTCCCTGCCGACCTCCGGCACGCCGTCGCAGGGGTGCTCGCGTCCGGACCGCTGCGCGTGCGCGCGCCGCCATGAGGGCTGAGGCGACGGCTTCGGCGGGAAGCGGCGCGAGCCGGTGGCGGGCAGGGCTCGCCGGGGTGACGGCGCTCGCGGCGGTGCTGGCGGCGCTCGGCTACCGGAACGCGCGCGCCGATCCGATCGTGCGCCGCGCCGATCTGCAGATGCCGCGGTGGCCCGCCGGCACCGCGCCGGTCACCGTGGCGGTGTTCGGCGACATTCACATGGGCAACGCCGCGATGGATGCGGCCAGGCTCCGCCGCATCGTCGGGCAGGTCAACCGGCTGCGCCCGGACCTGTTGGTGATCACCGGCGATCTGGTGAGCGGAGAAGGACGCGAGCAGGCGAGTCGCGCCGCGCCGGACCTTGCAGCCGCGCTGCGCCGCTTGCGCGCGCCGCTCGGCGTCCTGGCGGTTCCGGGCAACCATGACCATGACACCGACCCCGCGCTGCTCGCGCGCACCCTGAGGAGCGCGGGTGTCACCCTGCTCGTCAATGACGCGGTGCGTCGCGGACCGCTCGCGATCGGCGGGCTGGACGACCCGGCGACCGGGCGGGAGCGGGAGGTGCCGGTGCTGGCGGCGCTCCGCGAGCAGCCGGGCGCGCGGCTGGTGGTGGCGCACTCGCCCAAGCCGATCTGGCGGCTGCCCAAGGACGGCACGGTGCTGCTCGCCGGGCATACGCATTGCGGGCAGATCGCGGTCCCGATCCTCTGGCGAATGATGGCGAAGACTCCCGATTTCCGCTGCGGCATCGTCCAGGACCGCCGCCGCACCACGATCGTCACCGCCGGTCTGGGGACAAGCCGGGTTCCGCTGCGACTCGGCGCGCCGCCCGATCTCTGGCTGCTGACGCTGGGTCCGATCCGGCGCGGTCAAGCGGTGCGGTGACCCGCGTCAGATTGCTCGGTTAAGCCGGCAAGCACCTGTTCAGCGGTGAAACAGTCGCTCCCACGCCGCATGGAACTTCTCGTGCAGAATAGCGCTGCGGACCCGAAGCGTGTAAAGAGGGGTCGAAGGAGCTTCCATGGCGGACGATTTGGCGGCGGTCGCGGTGCGCATGCGGCGGCAGCAGCAATCGCTGATACTGGCGTTCATGCTGCTGAGCGCGGCGGTCGCCGCGACGTGGAACACGCGCCGCGCGCTGCTGAAGCTGGAGCCGACGCCCACCGCCTTCACCGCGGTGGGATCCCCGCCGATCGCGGTCGCCGGCGGCGTGCCTCCTGTCGCGCGCGGGTTCGCGCAGCCGGGGGTGGGCGGTCCGTTCGTGCCTGCGTTCAGAAGTCCCGCGGCTGTGCCTCCGGCAGTCCCCGGTTCCCGCGCGGCGACTCCGGTGATTCCGCTGACCCCGGCTCCGGGCGTGGACGCCCAACCGGCGGAGCTTGCGGCGGCCCCGGTCGGCCCCTCGCCCGGGACCGGCGCCGGCGCCGGGGCCGGGGCTGCGCCGACTGCGCTGGCGTTCAATTTCGCGCCTGCACGCGGCGGCTCCGCGCCCGTGTTCGCAGGGCCGGGCGGCGGCGCTGGCGGCGGAGGCGCGACGCCGGGAACGCCGACCGATCCGGCGACCCCTCCGGTGCCGGTGACGCCGACGAACCCGGTCATGCCCCCGGCTCCGGTGACGCCGACCGTGCCGGTGACCCCGACCGTTCCGGTGACGCCGACCGTGCCGGTGACTCCGACGCCGCCGACTCCGCCCGTCACGCCGACCAACCCGACGCCGCCCGTGGACCCGACCCCGCCGACTCCGATCAATCCGGTGACGCCGACACCGCCGACGACCCCGACAAACCCGACGCCGCCGACCCCGCCGACGACGCCGACGAACCCCGTCGTGAACCCGCCGTCGCCGCCGATCGCGGCTATTCCGGAGCCGAGCGTGTGGCTGTTGTCGATCCTGGGGTTCGGGGTGATCGGCGGCAGCATGAGGCGGCGGCGGCGGCAAGCGGCCGCGACGCGGGCGTCACTCGATCGTGAGCCGGTCCCCGCGCTGGGTCACTGACCGGAGCTGCGACAGCACGTCCTGACCGAGCAGCGAGGTCGCGGGTCCGGCGTCGGGCAGCGCGGCCGCAAGATCGTTCATCGTGTGACCGGCGACGCTGATCGCGCCGATGCGCGCCCAGCGCATCGCCGCGCCGCCGCCTGCGGTCGCCAGCGTCGCCGTGCCCGCGATCTGGCCGTCGCGCCACGCGATGCGGCGCGCATCCGCGGGGCTCAGCACGGTGACGTTCGCGCCGGTGTCGACCACGAAGCGCACCGGCACGCCGTCGACCGCCGCCACAAGGTAGAACAGCCCGTCGCCGGCCCGCTGCAGCACGTGACGGGCGGGGCCGCTTTTGCTTTCGCCGGGCAGGCCGACGCGCGCCATCTGCGCGACCGGTCGACTGTCCCGCGCCGGGGCGGGCGGCTGCTGGATCAGCCCCGCGCCCGCGGTCGCAGCGGCGAGGCCGATGAACATCCGCAGGGGCGAGCGCCAATCCATGCCCCGGCTTGTGCGCCAGCCGATTGAGCGTGGGATGTACCGCCTTGCTTAACGGCGCGGAAACCGAAACCTCAGCCTGGCGTCGCCGCATCCGCATCGGGGGCCAGCGCGGCGAGCCGGCGTCGGCGGCGGCGGAACAGCAGGGCGAAGAGCCCGGCGACCAGCCCGAAGGCGGCGCACTGGGCGGCCGCAGCGTACCAGGTCCAGCGCAGCGTGGCGGCCGAGCGGAGCAGGGCATAAGGGCGATCGTCGAGGATGACGCCCGCGCCCTGGTAGAGCGGCGCAAGCTCGCGCGCTGCGGGGAAGCGGCGGAGCAGCCCCTGACGCGGCGCGTGCCAGCGCTCGCGCGGGGTCTCGCCGCGGGTGAGCTCGACAAGGTAGCGGGCGCGTCCCTCCCGATCGACGATCGGCGCGAAGAAGAGCTGCTGCCGCGCGAAAAGCACCGTGCGGGTGAGCACCGCGATGCGGGTCATGTCGACGCGCCCGATCACCAGCGCGGGTCCCTCCACCGGCGCTGCGCCGCTTGACGCGTCGACCGTCCTGACCGGGCCGGCATCGCTCAGCCGCTCGGCCGTCGTGTAACAGACCAGCGCGCCGACGACCCCGATGAGCGCGAGCACCGCCGACAATCGGAGCAGCCGCGTTTCGCCCGCCAGCGCCCGCCGATAATGCTCCGCCGGAGCGATCGCATCCGCGTCGCGGCGGCGGCGGCGAACCGCGAGAACCAGCAGGACGAGCAGGAGCCCCAGCAACACGGCGAGCGCGACCGTCAGCGTCGGCCAGTAGCGATCGGCCGCGCCGAACTGCCATTCGGCGGCGCGGGCCACGAGACCGACGTATTCGGCCCCCTGCCACAGCAACACGGCGGCGACCGCGCAGGCGGTTACGGTGACGGCGCCGTCCAGTGCGAATCGGCGGCGGTTGGCAGTCGTCATGTTCGACGCTCCCCCCTTCATGATGGTCGACCCCGACCTCTACACGAGCGGAACCGCCCGTCCGCAAAATCCTGCCGCGTCGTGCTCGCCGTGGCCAGCTTATTCTCGCCGCCAGATGCAGCGCTGCTGCGGGTTTCCGAACGACCGGATGTTGCATCGCGCGATTTTTCCGCTGTCCTACAGCTTGCCTGTGAACATATCGGGAACACGCGTCGATTCGCGTGCGGACCGGCGCGGAACCTCGACAGGAGATGCACCATGCCGACCGATCCTTTCGCGAACACGCTCGACGGGCTGGGCGCGCCCGCTCGCGCGCCTTACCCCCTCACGCCGAGCGACACGGACGCGCTCCCCGTGCTGCCCAAAGCGCTGTACGTGGGCACGGGCGGGCACCTGGTCCTGCGCGGCGTCGACGGGACCGCGGACGTGACCTTGCGTAACGTCGCCGCGGGGCAGATCGTCGACATCCGCGCCAGCCACGTGCGCGCGACCGGCACGACCGCGGCCGACCTGGTGGCGCTGGTCTGATGCGGGGCGACCGCTATTCGATCGGGCGGGCGGCGCGACGCCGGTGGGAGCGCGGCGCTGCGCCTCCGCCATCCCCCCAGCCGCTCGCGCCGGGCGCCGCGCCGACGGCCTTCGCGTCGCCGCCAGCGCTCCATTATCACATTCCCGCGGGCTCGACCGTCGCCACCCAGACGATCGCCGCGCAACCCGCGGCGGTGCAGGCGGCGACCGCGGTGAGCGACCTGCGCGGGCTGGCGCATGCGACCAACGCGCTCGGATCGGGGCCCCTGGTGATGGTCGACGCGTTGGGACGCAAGTTCCTGCGCTTCACAAACACGGCCGGAACCGGGACCAACGGCGACGGCCCGAACGGGCCCAATTTGCTCCGGGTCGGGACCGCGTTCACGGCCTCGCAGCGCGCGGTCGCCTGCTTCATGGTCGGGCGGCACCACAAGGCGAGCACCACCACCTTCTTCTCGCTGGGGGTCGCGGGCGCGTCGCCGCCCAACACCGGCGGGGGCGTGTTGCGCACCGCTGCGCTGGCGAGCGGCGGCTCGGTCGCGCTTTTCGGAGCGGGCAGCCGTCCGGCGACGGGCGCGAGCGCGAACGTCGCGGCGCTTTATCCGGGGTCGCAGCTGCAGGTGCTCGGCACGTCGTCGCGATCGGTGTCGGGGACTGGCGCGAACGGCGGTCAACGGCTGTCGATCAACCTGCACGCGGGCAATGTCGACCGCTCCTCCGCCGCGCTGTCGGGCGTCGGCGCGACCATCGGCAGCTATGCCTTTGCGCCGGGATCGAGCGATCATTTCGACCTCTACGAGATGGTCGTGTTCACCGGCGAGCTGACCGACGCGCAGCATGACGCGGTCGCAGCGGCGCTGGTCGCGAACTGGTCCATCCCGGCGGTCACCGACCAGCTCGTGCTGGAGGGCGACAGCATCACCGCAGGGATCCCCGATGCGGGCGGCGCGGCGGGAACGGGGGTGATCTCCGGCGGCTCGCTCGGGATGCTGCTCACCGAACCCGGCGCCGAGCTGATCCCGCCGACGTGCCGCGTGATCAACCAGGGGGTGAGCGGCAATGCGGTGGCCAATCTCGTCGCGCGGCGCGACTCGACCGGCGCGGTGTTCGACGCCGGGCGGCTGGCGGCCGGGCGCAACATCGTCGCGGTCCAGATCGGGCGCAACGACTGGACCTCGGCTCCGGCGAGCGGGACGGCGACGTACCAGGCGATCGTGGCTATGCTCAATACCGCGGCGACCGGCTATCTCCAGCGCGGCTGGGAAGTCGTGCAGGCGATCAACATCGCCGCTTCGGCGAGCGTGCAGGGAGCGAACGACGTCCAGCGGGCGGCGCTGCGCGACCCGCAGTTCCTCGTCGACACGCTGTCGGGCGCGGGACAGGCGCATGCGGGCAAGGTCACGCGGTTGGAGCTTGCGCTGATCGCATCGGGCGGGACGGACGTGTTCAAGGACGCCGCCGCCGCCGCGACCGACGCGGCGGTCTATCAGGGCGCCAGCAAGACGCATCCGACCCGCGATGTCGGCACCCCGTTGATGGCGACCGGCGGCGACACGCCGCACCACGGCTATGGCGCGATTTTGTGAGCCGGCGGGGAGCGGCGTAGGCGCCAGCGGCGGCGTAGGCCTCCCCTGGCCGCCTGCGCCGCCGCGATACCGCGAAGATGATCGGCGAGGAAGGCGAGCAGCGCCTGGGGGTCGGTCGTCGCGCTGACCGGGGCTGCGGCGCGCGCGACGTGAAGGGCTTCGGCGAACTCGGCGTCGTCCCGCGCGCTGGCGATCAGGCCGCGGCTGACGAAGGCGTCGACGATCTCGCTCTGATGGTCGTCGTAATGCTCGCCCAGGTCGAAGCGTCGGGGAATCGCGATAACCCGACAGCTCGCGCGCAAGCCCGTGATCAGCGACCCCGTGCCGCCGTGACAGACGAGCAGGTCGGCGCGGCGCTGAAGGTCCTGCAGCGCGTCGAAGGGGAGCGTCTCCACCGTCTCCAGCCCGTCGGGCCGGACGCCGCCGATGCCGGTCTGGACGATCACCCGCTCCGGGATCAGCCCCGCCGCGTGCGCCCGCGCGACCGTTTCGACCAGCCGGTCGAAGGGCAGGGTGGCGCCGACGGTGGCGACGAGCAGCGCCTCCTTGGGTGGGCGGGGGGCGTCGAGCACGCGAAAGGGATCAAAGACCAGCGCGCCGGGCCATTTCGCAGCCGACGCGGCCGATTGCGCGATGCGGACGTGGGCGAGCGGTCCGGCCGCCCTCGCGAACTTCGACGGCGCGTCGAACCGCGCGAACGAATCGATCAGGATCACGTGCGCGCCGATGAGCCGCGCCCACAGCACCACGAACAGCTGCGAGCCCGAGCCGGTGGTGATCACCGCGTCGGGCCGCTCGCGCCGGATGATCGCGGCGGAGCGCACGATGCTGGCGAGCGCCAAGCGAAGCATGCGGACCGGCGCGCCGAGCCGCGCCTGGCCGAGCGCGAAGTGCGGCACGAGGTGGACGCGGTGACGCGCGGCGAGCGTCTGGGCGATGCCGCTCTCCTCCGTCACGAACGCGCAGTCGGCGTCGCGCCACACCGGCTCCAGATCGAGCAATTGACGCAGGTGCCCACCGCCCGCGGCCGAAAGGCACAGGCGCAGCGGCGCACCCGCCGCAGTCGTCGTTTCCGGAGCGGAGGGACCCGTGCTTCTTATCTCGGCCGTAACAATCTCGTCCTATGGACAGGGGCGAACGCCTGTGCGACGCGCCCCGGCGGTCGCGCACCTGGTAGAGTTAGACAGCTTGAAACCGAACCTCAACCTCATCCTGCTCGGCTGCGCGCTCGCGATCGGCGGATGCGACCGGGAGCGCGCCGCGCCGACGGGCCAGGTCGTGGCGACGGTGAACGGACAGGAGATCACGCTGGAGGATCTCAACGCCGAAACCGGCGCGATCGGCCCTGCCGGCGATCCGGGCGCGCGCAAGGCGGTGGAGCAGGCGGCGCTCCAGCAGATCGTCGCCCGCACGATCGTCGCCGACCACGCCAAGGGGCAGAAGCTGGACCAGACCCCGCTCGCCGCCATCCTGCGCCGCCGCGCCGAGCAGGAGGCGCTGGCCGGGCTGGTCCAGCGCAAGCTGACCGCGGACGTGCCGCCGCCGTCGCGCGAGGAGGTGGAGCTGTTCATCCGCGACCATCCGGCGAGCTTCGCGCAGCGGCGCGTCTTCGTGGTCGACCAGATCACCGCGTCCGACCTGCCGCCCTCTCTGTTGCGCGCGCTTGAGGGCTTCACGACGCTCGCCGAGGTGCGGCAGGCCTATGCCAAGGCGGGGATCAAATACGCGCAGACGTTGGGCACGATCGACGCGCTCGCGATCGACGCGGCGGCGGCGGAGAAGCTGGCGGACCTGCCGGTCGGCACGATGTTCATTTCGCCCGAAGGCAAGCTCGTCCGCGTCAATCGCGTGCGCGAGGTCGCGACCTCGCCCGTGACCGGCGACGATGCGACCCGGATCGCACGCGCGACGATCCTGAACGGGCGCGCGGCCGCGCTGACGCAGCGGCAGCTCGCCGCGATCGTCGAAAAGGGCATGGCAGGCGTCCGCTACAATGCGGCGTTCGAACCGGCGCAGAGTGCGTCCGCGAAGACGGGAGGCGGCCGATGACGGCGTCCAGCGACGCTCACGCGGGCCGCGCGTTGCGGATCGGGCTGCTCTGGCATTCGACCAACTCGGGCAATCTGGGGGTGGGGGCGCTGACCCTGGCCAACGTGGCCATCGCGCGCAAGGTGGCGCAAGACCGGGGATACCGGCCGCACTTCGTCGTCATGGGGATGCGCGACAACGACGCGCCGACGGGCGACTTCCGCGCGCTGGAGAGCTTTCCAATCGACACCCGCGCGATGCTGTCGCCCCGCGGCTTCTGGCGTGCGGCGGGCCGGGTCGACTGCGTGCTCGACATCGGCGCGGGCGACAGCTTCGCCGAGATCTACGGCCCGAAGCGGTTCGCGTTCCTGTGGCTGAGCAAGCTGATGGTGGAGCAACGCGGCGTGCCGCTGCTGCTGTCGCCGCAGACGATCGGGCCGTTCACCAAGCGCGCCTATCGGACGCTCGCCGCCTTTGTCATGCGCCGCGCGGCCGCGGGGGTGGCGCGCGACGAGAAGTCGCTCGCCGCCGCGCGCGCGCTCGCGCCCGACGCGCGGGTGCTGCTGTCGGCGGACGTCGCGTTCGAACTGCCGTACGAAAGCCGTGCGGCGGAGCGCGGGCAGGGGCGGCTGCGGGTCGGGGTCAACGCGTCGGGGCTGTTGTTCCACCAGGCCGGATCGGGGCGGAATCGCTTCGGGCTGGAGATGGACTATGCCGCGTTCACCCGGAGGCTGATCGCGGCGCTGCACGCGCGCGGCGACTCGGAGGTCCATCTGGTCACCCATGCGACCAGCGACCGCGACCCGACCGACGACGACCGTGCGCTCGCCGACCGGCTGGCGGCCGAGTTCCCCCACGCGATCCGCGCGCCCGACTTCGCCGGGCCGTCGGAGGCGAAGTCGTACATCTCCGGGCTCGACTTCCTCGTCGCAGGCCGGATGCATGCGTGCATCGGCGCCTTCTCGTCGGGGACGCCGGTGGTGCCGGTGGCGTACAGCCGCAAGTTCGACGGGCTGTTCGGGATGCTGGGCTATACCGACATGCTGCCGGTGCGCGGGTACGACGCGGACGGCGCGGTCGCGTTCGTGCTCGACGCGCTCGACCGCCGGAGCGAGCTCGCCGCGGCGGAAGCTGCGGGCATGAGCAAGGTCACCGCGCTGCTCGACGCCTATCGCGCCGCGCTCGCCGATCTGTTCGACCAGGCGGCGCGGAGGCAGGGGTGACGATCGGATCGCCGACGGTGCGCCGCGTGCTCGCGGGCGAATTGTGCTCGGGCTGCGGGCTGTGCGCAGGGATCGCGCCCGACGCGATCACGATGACGACGGTCGCGCCGGGTTACAGCCGGCCGCAGCAGCACGGCGCGGTGTCGGGCCGGGCGGAGCAGGCGATCGCGCGCGCCTGCCCCGGATCGGTCGTCGCGCCCTGGCAGGCGGCGCCGGGGCGACACCCCTATTGGGGGCCGTACCACCGCGTGCTGACGGGCCACGCGACCGATCCGGGCGTGCGCCACGCGGGATCGTCCGGCGGCGCGATCACCGCGCTGGCTATCCACGCGCTGCGCACCGGGCTGGTGCAGCGGGTGATCCACGTCGTCGCCGACCCCGATCTGCCGACGCGCAACATCACCGTGGTGTCGACCACGCCGGAGGCGGTGCTTGCGGGCGCGGGCTCGCGCTACGCCGCCTCCTCGCCGCTCGCCGACATCGACGAGCTGCTCGCGGGGGAGGGCCGGATCGCGTTCATCGGCAAGCCCTGCGACGTGTCCGCGCTGCGCCAGCTGGCGACGGTCGACGCCCGCGTCGACGCGCAGGTGCCGGTGATGCTGGCCTTTTTCTGCGCCGGTCTGCCGAGCCATGCGGGCGCCGACCGCATCGTCCGCGACATGGGGCTGGAGCCCGACGAGGTGGTCGCGTTCCGGTATCGCGGCAACGGCTGGCCGGGCCTGACCCGCGCGGAGACGCGCGACGGGCGAGTCGGCGAGATGCGCTACGCCGACAGCTGGGGCGGGCAGCTCTCGCGCGAGGTCCAGTTCCGCTGCAAGATCTGCCCGGACGCGGTCGGCGGCGTCGCGGACGTGGCCGCGGCCGACGCCTGGTACGGCGGCGAGACCGGTTATCCGCAGTTCGAGGAAGGGGACGGGCGCAGCCTGGTGATCACCCGGACGCCCGCGGGCGAATCGCTGCTCGACGCGGCGGTCGCGGCGGGCGCCATGGCGGTGTCGCCGCTCGCGATCGAGGAGATCGACCTGATGCAGCCGTCGCAGGCGCGCCGCAAGCGGGCGGTCGCCGCGCGAACCGCGGCGTGCGCGGCCACGCTCCAGCCGCGGCCCGAGATGGAGGGGCTGGATGTCCTCGCCGCCGCGCGCCGCGGTTCGGCCAAGGAGGCGGCGATCAACCTGGCGGGCACGGCGCGCCGCATCCTGCAGGGCCGCAGATGAGTGCCGCCGCGGGATTCCCGCAGACGCTTGCCGTTAGACATGGGCGGGAACTCGCGGTACGGCATCGCGGGGGTACAGGCATGGCGATGCGCGCGCGAACACGACATCCTTTTGCCGTCTACGGCGCGGCGGCGTGCCTGGCGGGCGGCCTTGCCGGACCCGTATCGGCGCAGCAGCAGGCCAAGCCCGTGACGATCACGGCGGGGATCGACGTGCGCCACGACGACAACGTCGCACGGGCGAGCGCCGCACGGGCCGCGCTGCGCGGGGTGCGGCAGGGCGACCAAAGCGTGTCGCCGAACGTCTCGGTCGTGGTGCTGAAGCCGCTGGGACGGCATCAGGTGTCGCTCGACGGGACGCTCGCCTACGATTTCTACCGGCGGAACAGCTTCCTCAACCGCGAACGGATCGGCGTGACCGGCTCCGGGCTGCTGCAGGTCTCGCGTTGCGCGATCACCGTCTCCCCCGCGTTCAGCCGCCGGCAGAGCGACCTCGGCGAGATCGCGATCCCGCGGGGCGGCGGGCGCGACTCGGTCCGCAACGTCCAGACGACGCAGGTCTACGGCGGCACGGTGGAATGCGGCGGCGACATCGGCCTGAGGCCGATCGCCGGGATCGAGCGCACCATCCAGGACAACAGCACCGATTTCCGGCAGTTCTCGGACAATCGCCGGACGAACTACGTCGCGGGTCTCGGCTATGCGCGGCCGACCTTCGGCAAGCTGCAGATCCTGCTCGGCATCGACGACGTCACCTATCCCAACCGCCCGCCGATCGGCGACGAGGAGGACGGCTTTACGGCGCGTCAGGGCGGCGTGCGCTTTCAGCGCGAGATCGGCGCCAACCTCCAGGCGACGGCGCAGGTCAATTACATGACGCTGCGCCCGCGGCGAGCGGACGCACCGGACTTCAAGGGCGTGACCTATGATCTGAGCCTGCTTGCGACGCTCGCGGACCGGCTGCAGATCGAGGCCGCGCTGAGCCGGTCGGCGCAGCCCGCGCTCCAGTCCGATGCGTCCTACCGCGTCGAGCGGCAGTGGGCTGTGTCAGGAACATATGCGCTGTCCTCGTTGCTGTCGCTCAACGCCGATGCGACGTTCGTCAAGCGGCGCTACGCGGGCGAGCGGCCGACGTTCGGCCCGTTGCTCGGCGACGACCGCCGCGACACCTATGCGGCGGGCGCGACCTATGAATTCTCGCCGCGGCTGCAGTTCGCGGCCAACGTGCGCTATCAGACGCGCGAAGCCGGCGATCCGTTCTACAGCTTCAACAGCCTGAGCGAAGTCGTGTCGGTCAAGTTCGTGTATTGAGAGTGAGCAGATGATGATGAAGGCAGTGGTGAACTGGGCAAGGGCGCTCGCCGCGGTGGCGATGCTGACGCTCTGCGCGCCCGTCGTCGCAGCCCAGGCGCCCGCCGCGCGGCCCGCCGCGGGCGCGCCCGCCGTGTCGCTCGCGGACGGCTATGTGCTCGGGCCGGGCGACGTGATTGAAGTGTCGCTGCTCGGCCGCGACGATTACCGGGCGCGGGTCCAGGTCCAGACCGACGGCACGGTCCAATTGCCGTTCATCAATTCGATCCCCGCCGCGAACAAGACGGTGCTGACCCTGCGCGAGGATATCGCGGGCCGGCTGAAGACCGGCGGCTTTTTTACCGCGCCGATCGTCAGCATCACCGTCGCCACCTACGCCAGCCGCTATGTGGTGGTGCTGGGCGAAGTGACCTCGCCCGGCGTCGTTCCCATCGACCGCGCGTATCGCGCGTCCGAGATCCTGGCGCGGGTCGGCGGGGTCAAGCCGAGCGCGGCGGATGTGCTCACCGTCCGCCGCGCGGGCGGGGAAGAGCTCAACCTGCCGATCGAGCGGATTGCGGTCGGCTCCGCGTCCGACGATCCGGTGATCGAGCCGGGCGACAAGATCTTCGTGGCGCAGGCTCCCACCTTCTACATCTACGGCCAGGTGAACGCGCCCGGCACGTTCAAGGTGGCTCCGGGCATGACGCTGCGGATGGCGCTGGCGCAGGGCGGCGGGCTCACCGATCGCGGCTCGGAAAAGCGGGTCAAGCTGTTCCGGGGAGGCAAGGAGGTCGCCAAGCCGGGGCTGAACGATCCGGTGATGGGCGGCGACGTGCTCGTCGCCGGCGAGCGCTTCTTCTAAAGCGCGGCCTTCAGGAGACCTCACGTGAGCTTTCATCAATTCTTCCGCATCCTGTGGGCTCGACGCGCGCTGATCCTGCTGACCACGGTCGCCGCGCTGATCGCGGCGCTGCTGGTAATCCGCATCGTGCCGCAACGCTATGATGCGACGTCGCGGGTCATGCTCGATCTCGTCAAACCCGATCCGGTGTCGGGCGAGGGCATATCGGCCGCGTTCGCGCGCGCCTACACCAAGACGCAGTCCGAACTGATCCGCGATTATCGCGTCGCCGGGCGGGTGGTCGATCAGCTCGGCTGGACGCGTTCGCCGCTGTACGTGGCCGCGTATCGCGCGCGCGACCCGGACGACAAGCGCGACCTCCGCCGCTGGCTCGCCCAATTGGTGATCGACCGCACCAAGGTGGGTCTGATCGATTCGAGCAACATCCTGGAGATCACCACCAGTTCGACGACGCCTGAATCCGCGCGGGTCATCGCCGACGCCCTGCGTCAGGCCTATATCGACCAGACCCTGTCGTTCAAGCGCGACGACGCGGCGCAGGCGGCGGGGTGGTTCGAGCAGCAGGCGCAGCAGCTGCGCACGCGGCTGAGCGAGGCGGAGGCGAAGAAGAGCGCGTTCGAGCGGGCGAACGGCGTGCTGCTGGAGGGCGACACCACCGACAGCGAGGAGGCGCGGCTGAAGGTGCTGGCGTCGACGTCGGCGGTGCCCGCCCCCTCCGTCGCCGCGCCGGCGGTCGCCGCCGCCTCGCCGATGGCGGGTCAGCTCGCGCAGATCGACGCGCAGATCGCGGTCGCGGCGAGGACGCTGGGGCCGAACAATCCGACGCTGATCGCGCTGCAGCAGCAGCGGGGCGCGATAGCCCAGGCCGCGGGGCGCGAGGCGGCGGCGACCCGCGCCGCGGCGCGGGGCGGGGCGGTCGCGAGCGGACCGTCGCTCGATTCGCTCTACCGGCAGCAGCAGCAAAAGGTGCTGGCGCAGCGCGGCAAGGTGGCGGAGGCGCGTCAGCTGGCGACCGACGTCGTGCTGCTGCGCGACCAATACGCCAAGACCGCGGCGCGAGCGGCGGACCTGCAACGCCAGGCGGCGTCGACCGACACGGGTCTGACCGTGCTCGGCAGCGCGGTGGCGCCCTCCAATCCCGCCTTCCCGAACAAGCGCCTGATCATCCTGGGGGCGCTGGCGCTCGGGCTCGGCCTGGGCATGGTCGTTTCGGTGTTCATGGAGCTGCTGCGCCGTCGCGTCCGCGGGGCCGACGACCTTCGGCTTGCGGGCGTGCCGGTGCTGGGGGCGCTGTCTCCGCTGCCGGCGCCGGCGCAGACCGGCCTTGATCGTCTGACGACGACGCTCGGCCTTCCCCGGCTGGGGCATAGCCCGGCATGACGAACGAGCGGGTCGCGCGCGGCGAGTTGGTGAAGGTCGCGCCGGATGCGCCGCCGTTCCGCTTTTCGCCCAAGCTGACGGTGCTGTCCGATCCGGGGAGCGTCCAGGCCGAGGAGATCGGCGCGCTGCGCACCCATCTGCTCGCTAAGCACCTGCGCGAGCGGCGGCGGTCGCTGCTGATCTGCGGGGCGTCGCCCGACGTCGGCTGCACCCATGTCACCGTCAGCATCGGCGCGGCGCTGGCCGCGGCTGGGGTGCGGACGCTGATCATCGACGCCAACATGCGCGATCCCGGGGTCGAGCGGCTGATC
>SXGT01099172.1_pt1 | contig 20970 bp, 19 predicted proteins | sample 3176221 | NCBI WGS metagenome assembly SXGT01 (sample SAMN11356862, study PRJNA531348) | freshwater metagenome | isolation source: freshwater sample F1-120 | place: China: Fuxian Lake, Yuxi | collected 2017-12-25
AGCGGCTGCGCGGCTCGGCGCAACTGCTCGGGCAGCTCGCCGCGCGGCTTGCCGCCGCCACCCGCCACGCGCTGGAAACCGCGCGCATGGAGATTCGCGACGCCCCGTCGCGCCTTGCCCGCGCGGCCGAGTACCGCCTCGTCTCGGCGCGCGAGCGGCTGGCGCGGCTGCGCGCCGGGCTCTCCGGGCTCGACCCGGCCGCGGTGCTCGCCCGCGGCTACAGCATGACGCGCAACGCGCGCGGAGAAGTGGTGCTCGACGCCTCGCGCGTGACCGAAGGCGAGCGCCTGACGACGACCCTCGCCACCGGATGGATCGAGAGCGAAGTGCGGCGCAAGTCCTAGCGCGAGTTCGTTCCAGCAGCGCCGGGGCGCGCCTATAATCCCCCGCAGCCATGGGCCATCGCCTGTCGAAGATCGCCACGCGTACCGGGGACACCGGCGAGACCGGCCTCGGCGACGGCGCGCGCGTGCCCAAGGAAAGCGCGCGCATCCGCGCGCTCGGCGACATCGACGAGCTCAATTCCCTGCTCGGCGTGCTGCTCGCCGAGGAACTCCCGCAGGACGTGCACGAGGCGTTGCTGCGTATCCAGCACGACCTCTTCGACCTCGGCGGCGAGACGTGCATACCGGGCCACAACATGCTCAAGGAGGCGCACGTGCTGCGGCTCGATGGGCTGCTCGAGCAGTTCAATGCGGACCTCGCGCCGCTGAAGGAATTCATCCTCCCCGGCGGCACGCGCGCGGCGGCCTGCGCGCACCTCGCGCGCACCGTCTGCCGGCGCGCCGAACGCGCGCTGGTCGGCCTGTCGCGCGCCGAGAGCGTCGGTGAGTTCGGCGTGCGCTACCTGAATCGCCTCTCCGACCTGCTGTTCGTCCTCGGCCGCACGCTGAACCTTCGCGCGGGCCGCGGCGACGTGCAGTGGCGCCGCGACCAGGCCGGCGGCGAGCCGGGATAGACCGCCGGCGTGGCTCCCGACCCCCGGCAACTGGCCGCGCTGCTTGCGGCCAGCGGACGCCGCGACGTGGCCGCCTTCGAGCGCCTGTACCGCGCCACGTCGCCGAAACTGTTTGGCGTCGCCGTCCGTATATTGCGCAGGGAGGACTGGGCAGAGGAAGTCCTGCAGGACTGCTATGTGAGCATCTGGCACCACGCGCAGGACTACACGCCCGGCCTCGCCCAGCCCATGACCTGGATGACGAGCATCGTGCGCAACCGCTGTCTCGACCGCCTGAGGAAACCGGCGCTGGAAACGCCTGACGAGGACCACGCGATCGCCGACGCCACCGAAGGCGACGTGGCGGGCCCGCTGCAGGCGCTCGAACGCGCGGGCGAGGCGGCAGCCGTCAAGCGCTGCCTGGACGGCCTGGAGCCGAAGCAGCGCCAGAGCATCGCGCTCGCCTTTTTCGAAGGCCTCTCGCACTCCGAGATCGCCGGGCACCTGCGCGAGCCGCTGGGCAGCGTGAAGACGTGGGTGCGCAGGGGCCTTGCCCGGCTGAAGACCTGCATGGACGGCGCATGAACTGGAAGGGCAACCAGGCGCTGAAGGACAGGCTGGCGGCGGAGTTCGCACTTGGAACGCTGCGCGGCCCGGCGCGTGCGCACTTCGCGCGCTGGATGTGGGAGGACGCCGACCTGCGCCGCTCGGTGGCCGAATGGGACGCACGCCTGGTGCCGATGAGCGCGGGCGTGCCCGAGAGGACCCCGCCGGCCAGGCTCTGGCCGGCGATTGCCGGCGGCCTCGGGCCGGTCTCGCGGCAAGGCCGCGGGCTCTGGAACAGCGTGGGCCTGTGGCGTGCCCTCGGGCTCGGTGCCAGCGGCCTGGCTGCTGCCCTGCTGGTGGCGACCGCGCTGGTGCAGCCCCGTCAGCAGGCCGCCCCGCCCCCCGTGATCGTCCAGGTGCCCTCCAACGAGGTAGGCGCGGCCTACCTCGCAGTGCTTTCGGACCCGAAGACGCAAAAGCCGGTGCTGCTGGTGTCGGCCGGCCGGAAATCGAGCGACCTGTTCGTCAAGACGCTCGACCGCTCGATCCACGTCGACGAAAAGAGCCTCGAGCTGTGGGCGCTGCCCGCGGGCGGCGCGCCGCCGAAGTCGCTCGGCGTGCTCGGCGCCGACGACCGCATGAAACTCAGGCTGCACGCCGTGGCCGACGAATCGCTGGGCAACGTGCCCGCGCTCGCCGTCAGCCTCGAGCCGCGTGGCGGCTCGCCCACCGGCGCGCCCACGGGGCCGGTGCTATTCTCGGGGCCATGCGTCAGGCACTGGTAGAGTACGCCGGCCTCCGGGCGGTCGCGTGAGCGCAGCCGCAAAGGATCCGCACGTCCGCCACCGCGTGCTCATCGTCGACGACGAGGAGTCGATCCGGCTGCTGCTGGCGAAAATCCTGACCAACGACCTGCAGTCCGAAGTGGTGCTGGCCGGCACCTGCGAGCAGGCGCTCAGGCTGGCAGGCAACTACGCCTACGATGCCATCCTGCTCGACCTGATGATGCCGGGCATCGGCGGCGTCGAGGTGCTCAAGCAGGTGCGCGCCGCGTCGCCCAACATGGCGACGCCGGTGGTGATCGTCTCGGTGCTGTCGGACAAGACGACCATGGACCTGTGCATGGCGCTCGGTGCCAACGCCTACCTGGTGAAGCCCGTCGAGCGGCATTCGCTCGTCAACACAGTCAAGGCGCAGATCGCGGCGCGCAAGAAACCGAAGCAGGCGAAACGCAAGGAGCATTGAGCATGGCCGAGATCCGCATCCAGAACGTCGAGGCGCTGGGCAAGCCCCTGGGCCCGTACTCGCACATGACCCGCGTGAAGAACGCCTCCGAGACCCTCTACATCGCCGGCATGATCGCGCCCGGCGAAGGCTTCGAAGCCCAGTGCACCGGCGTGTTCGCCCAGATCGAGACCGCGCTCAAGTCCGCCGGCGCGGGCTGGGCCAACGTCGCCCAATTCACCACCTACCTGGTGCACTCGCAGGACATCGCCCGCTTCATGCAGTGGCGCCTGCGCGAATTCCCGAAGATGTTCCCCGACGGCAAGTACCCGCCCAACACGCTGCTGGTGGTGGACCGGCTGGTGCAGGAGCCGTTCCTGGTCGAAGTCCAGACCATCGCGGCCCTTTAGGGCTGCGATCCACGAACGCCGCGATTCAGTCGGGCTTCGCGCCCGAGAGCTTCACCAGCCGCGCATAGAGCTGCCGCTCGGCATCGACGAACGCGGTGAAAGCCTCCGGCGAGCGCACCGCCGAGGCGTCCGAACCCAGCCCCCGGAAACGCTCCTGCACGTCGGGCGCATCCATCGCCTTCCGGATTTCCGCGGCGAGCCGCGCGATGACCTCGGCGGGCACCTTCGCCGGCGCCATGATGCCCCACCACGTGGTCATGTCGAAGCCCTTGAGGCCGGATTCATCCAGCGTCGGCAGCTCGGGCTGCATCCCGGCGCGCTTCACGGTGGTAACGGCCAGCGCCCTCACCTTTCCCGCCTTGATGTTCGGCACGGCGCTGGCGAGGTTGTCGAACATCAGGTGCAACCTGCCCGCGAGCAGGTCGGCAACGGCCGGCGCGGCACTCTTGTACGGGATGTGGACCATGAAGGTGCCGGTCATCTGCTTGAACATTTCGCCCGCCAGGTGGCCCGTGGACCCGGTCGAGCCGGAACCGAAGTCGAGCCGGCCGGGCCGCGATTTCGCCAGCGCGACCAGTTCCGCGACGCTGCGTGCGGGCACCTCGTTGTTGACCACCAGCACGTTCGGCACCTTGACGATCAGCGCCACGTGGCGGAAATCGCGCATCGGGTCGTAGGGGATCGACGGCATGAGCGACGGATTGATCGCATGCGTCGCGATCGCGCCCATGAGGAACGTGTAGCCATCGGGCGCGCTCTTGGCCACGCCCTCGGCGGCGATCACACCGCCGGCACCCGGCCGCAACTCCACGACCACGGGCTGGCCGAGTTGCTCCTGGAGCTTGTTGGCGATGACCCGGGCGGAAAGGTCCACCGGCCCGCCCGGGTAGGGCACGACGAGGCGCACCGGCTTGGACGGCCAGGCCTGCGCCGTCGCCACGCCCGCGGCGGCGGCCAGCACCGCCGCCACGATCGCGCGGTACATTCCTAGCCTTCCTGGAACGCCTCTTCGCGCTTCTTGCGGATGCCCGGCAGCGCGATGATCACCAGCAGGATGATCGAGATGATGAGGAAGGTCGCGCTGATCGGCTTGGTGAAGAAGACGATCGGGTCGCCGCGCGACAGCAGCATCGCGCGCCGCAGGTTCTCCTCCATCAGCGGCCCGAGGATGAAGCCGAGGATCATCGGCGCCGGCTCGCATTCCAGCTTGGTGCAGACCCAGCCGAGGATGCCGAACAGCGCCATCAGGAAGACGTCGAAGGGGTTGTTCGACAGGCTGAACACGCCCACCGCCATGAACACCAGGATCGACGGGTACAGGATGCGGTACGGCCTTGGCGATGTCGGTGCAGTACACGGTCGAGCGCCCGAACTCCGGCGCGGTGGTGAACCCGAGTTGATTGTTGACGACGATGTGGATCGTTCCGCCGACGTCGTAGCCCTTCAACTCCGACAGGTTCAGGGTCTCGGCAACGACACCTTGGCCCGCGAAGGCCGCGTCGCCGTGAATCAGGACCGACAACACCTTGCCGTGGGGGTCGTCGCCACCGAGGCGATCCTGCTTGGCGCGGGCCATCCCTTCGACGACAGGGTCGACCGCCTCGAGGTGGCTCGGGTTCGCCGCCATCGTGACCCCGACCGTCCCGCCGTTGCGCGCGGTGTACTTGCCGTTCGCGCCCAGGTGGTACTTCACGTCGCCCGAACCGCCGGGCACACTCGGGTCGAGTTCGCCTTCGAACTCGCGGAAGATCTGCCCGTAGCTCTTGCCGATCACGGTCGCGAGCACGTTCAGTCGACCTCGGTGGGCCATACCGAACACGACGTCTTCCATCTCGGCCGCGACTGCTTCTTCGAGCAGGAACTCGCACAGCGGAATCAAGGTCTCGGCGCCTTCGAGCGAGAACCGTTTCTGTCCGAGATACTTCGTGTGGAGGAACTTCTCGAACGCTTCGGCGGCGTTCAAGGAGCGCAGCACCTGCTGTTTGGCATCGTGATCGAGATCGGCTCCGAACACTCCCGAACCTTCGACCTGCTCTTGGATCCAGGCCTTTTCGGCGGGCTCCATGATGTGCATGTACTCGACGCCGATCGTGCGCGCGTAGGCGTTGCGCAAGACACCGAGAATGTCGCGCAGCGCCATCGTGCGCTCTCCGGCCAGGCCGCCGGTCGGGAACTCGCGATCGAGATCCCAGATCGAAAGACCGTGGTGCTGGATGTCGAGTTCGGGGTGGGTCTTCGGTTCCTTGCGCGCCAGTGGGTCGAGGTTCGCAATCAGGTGGCCGCGAACTCGGTACATGTTGATGAGTTGTTGGACGTGGATCGCCTTTTCGGCGAGCGCGAGCGAGTCGTCGATCGCGGTGGAGTCGCGACTCCACCGGGCCGGCTCGTACGGAACGCCGACCGAGGCGAACAGCTCGTCGTAGAAGTCGGCTTCGCCGATCAGCAACCGGTGGACAACGCCGAGGAACTCGCCGGACTCGGCTCCTTGGATGATGCGATGGTCGTACGTCGAGGTGAGGGTGACGATCTTGCTCACGCCGAGTCGCGCGATGGTCTGGGGGTCGGCACCGTGATACTCGGGCGGATATTCGATCGATCCGACTCCGACGATCACGCCTTGGCCCGGCATCAACCGCGGCACGCTGTGGACCGTACCGATCATGCCGGGGTTCGTGATCGAGGCCGAGGTGCCCGCGAAATCCTCGGCCGTGATCTTGCCGGTCCGGACCTTGCGCAGCAGGTCTTCGTACGCCGCGTGGAAACCCGCGAAGTCGAGGGTGTCGGCGGCCTTGATGTTGGGCACGATCAGCGACCGGGTTCCGTCGCTGCGTTGCTGGTCGACGGCGAGGCCGAGGTTCACGTGGCTGTGGCGAACGACGCTCGGCGTGCCGTCGACGATCTCGAAGCTGGCGTTCATGCCGGGTACCTGGTGCAGTGCCCGAATGACCGCGAACCCGATGATGTGGGTGAAGCTGACCTTGCCACCGCGAGTTCGGGCGAGATGATTGTTGAGGATCTGCCGGTTGATCTCGAGCAGCTTCGCCGGCACCGCGCGCACCGACGTTGCGGTCGGAACCGTCAACGACGCCTCCATGTTGCGCACGATCGCGGCGGCCGCTCCCTTCAGCGCCTTCGGAGGGTCGGCGACCGGCTCCTCAGCGGTGACCGGCGTGGCAATCGTCGCGGGCTCGCCGGGCTGCGCCGACGGTGTGGCGGCCGATGTCGTGACCTCGGTATCGGCCACGACCGCAATGCCTGGCGCGGTCGCGCCGCGGGGGGTGTAGTCGGCGAAGAACTCCTGCCATGCGGGAGCGAGCGATGTGGGATTCTCCTGCCAGCGCCGGTACATCTCGTCGACGAGGCCCGCGTTCGGACCCAACCCTTCGGGACTGGCCATACCTCTGGTATCGGTCATCGCGGCCGCCTCCTCTGGACTTCGGGCTGGGTCGGCAGGTTGCCGGGCGCGATGTTGACTCTACGAGCGCACGAGCTCGGCGACCCGGAACGCGAGCTCGAGGCTCTGGCGCGCGTTCAGGCGCGGATCGCACGCGGTCTCGTATCGCTCTTCGAGGTGCTCGCCGAGCACCTCATCGCCTCCGCCGAGACACTCGGTGACGGCCTCACCGGTCATCTCCAAGTGGACGCCACCGGGCCACACGCCGACCTCGTGACACGCGGTGAAGAATCCGGCCACCTCCCCGAGCACGTCGTCGAAGTGGCGCGTCTTGTACCCGGTGTCGTGCTGGAACGTGTTGCCGTGCATCGGGTCGCACGCCCATACGACGGGGTGTCCGGCGTGTTGCACCGCTCGCAGGATCGGCGGGAGCGTGTCGCGGACCTTGCCGGCGCCCATGCGGGAAATGAGGACGAGTCGACCGGCCTCACGGTTCGGGTCGAGCGCGCCACACAGTGCGACGGCGTCCTCGGGCGACGTGGTGGGCCCGATCTTCACGCCGATCGGGTTCTGCACGCCGGCGAGGAAGTGCACGTGGGCGTGATCGAGTTGTCGGGTCCGTTCACCGATCCAGAGCATGTGCGCCGAGCAGTCGTACCAGTCACCGGACAGGCTGTCGCGCCGGGTCAATGCTTCTTCGTAGCCGAGAATCAGGGCTTCGTGCGACGTGTAGAAGTCGACCTGATGGAGCTGGGCTTCGTCGCGAAGGTCGATCCCGCAGGCCTCCATGAACCGCAGTGCGCGATCGATCTCGTTCGACAGTTGGTCGTAGCGACGGCCCTCGCGCGTAGTGCCCACGAAGTCGAGATTCCACTGATGCACGCGCGACAAATCGGCGAAGCCACCCTTCGTGAACGCCCGCAACAGGTTCAGTGTTGCGGCGGCCTGGTGGTAACTCTGCACGAGTCGGTGCGGGTCGGGCCGGCGTGATTCGGCGTCGAACTCGATCGCGTTCACCATGTCGCCACGAAAGCTCGGAAGTTCGAGACCGTCGCGCGCCTCGGTGTCGGCGGAGCGGGGCTTCGCGAACTGCCCCGCGATGCGCCCGACCTTCACGACCGGAACACCAGTCGAGTAGGTGAGCGCGACCGACATCTGCAAGATCACCTTGAGCTTGTCGCGGATGTTGTCGGCGCCGAACTCGGCGAACGTCTCGGCACAGTCGCCGGCCTGGAGGAGGAATCCCTCTCCGGCGGCGACCCGGCCGAGCGACTCGCGCAACGATCGAGCCTCGCCGGCGAACACGAGCGGTGGCATCCGGCGCAGCTCGGCGAGCGCGGCGACCAATTCGGATTCGGGCCACGTGGGTTGTTGCACCGCGGGGTGCTGTTGCCAACTCGACGGGTTCCAGTCGGAGATCGGGTGGAGGGCGGGAGCAGTCATCGTCGGACTCCAGTTGCGATCGCGCGAACGCGCGTGCGGTGAAAGGGTAGGCGGGTGAGGGCGCGACGCGCCTAGAGATACGCGCCGGGTGCGCCCTGGCGCGGATCGCCCATCCTCGGGTCGCCGCCCTCGAGCATCCGGCCACCGCGCATTTGTTCGAACTGACGCTGCGCCGCCATCTGCTGGGTGAACAGCGTCGCCTGGATGCCGTGGAAGAGCCCTTCGAGCCAGCCGACGAGTTGGGCCTGTGCGACACGAAGTTCGGACTCGCTCGGTGTCTCGGACGTGAACGGCAGGGTCATTTCGGTGAGTTCGGTCTGGAGTTCTTCGGAGAGGATTTCGCGCAGTTCACCGAGACTGCGGTCGTGGATCTCGCGCAAGAGGCGCCGTCCGGCGTCGTCGAGCGGGGCGCGGCGCGCTTCGTCGAGTAGTGATCGCACCATCGACGCGATACGGATCAGCTTCGTCGGCGAGCTGATCGCCTCACTCGCGCCGTCGGCGCTCGCCTCGGCGTCGAGGACTTCGGGCTGCAACGCTGCGCCCGGTGCGGCTCCGTCGGTCGTCATGGAGGCGTCAGGCTAGGGCGGTCGGTTCGCGGAACCCAAAGCGTCTATTCGCCCAGGCTGTTCATGCGCGGGGGCCGTTTGCCTTCGGCGCCCGTGGCCCGGGGGCCGGGGACGTCACGGAAGTCGTAGGAAACCGGATCCCGTCCCGCCTGACAGACCCAGCACTGTCCGGTGACCCCTGTCGTCACGAGCCCGTAGACGGCGTCGGCGATCTGCGTCGCGGGCATTACAGGGAAGCCGGCGCCTTCGAGGAAGTCCTTCGTCGCCTGATCGATGATGTTCGTGTCGGTGATGCCGGGGTTCACGGTGTTCGCCGTGATGCCCTTCGGCGCCAACGTCGGCGCCAACGAGCGCATGAGACCGACCACGAAATGCTTGCCACCGTCGTAGATCGGGTCCGGCGGGAAGGGGATCAGACCCGCGAGTGAGCTGGTGGCGACGATCGCGCCACCGCCACGGCGTTCCATGCGGGGGATCGCGGCGCGAACGCCGTACACGACTCCGTCGACGTTGACGCGTTGAATGCGTTGGTACGTCTCGTCGTCGAGCTGGGTCAGGTCCGCCACGCCGATCGCGATACCCGCGTTGAGGTAGGCGATGTCCGGGCCGCCGATCTCCGACTCGCATCGAGCGAAGGCAGCTTCGACGGCGGACGCGTCGCCGCAATCGGCTTCGATCGCGATCCCCGATCCGAGCGACTCGACGAGTTCGTATGCGCCCTGCCGATCGAAATCGACGGCACAGATCGTCGCTCCGGCTTCTGCGAGGCGACGGCTCGTCGCCAACCCGATTCCCGACGCGGCGCCCGTGATGAGCGCGACCTTGCCCTGGAGTTGATCCGACATGGGCCGCATCTTGGTCGCTGGGCCTTCGTCGGGTCGACCCGGAAGCCCTACCGCATTCGCTCGGCGGCGGCCGTGAGGTCGTCGCGGAAGTCGGGGTGCGCGACCGCGATCAGCGCCGCCGCGCGTTCGCGCACCGTTCGGCCGCGGAGCCGGGCCACGCCGAACTCGGTGATGACGACATCGAGTTGGTGTCGTGGCGTCGTGACCACGGCGTTGGGGCCGAGCGAGGCGGTGATTCTCGAGATCGTGACTCCGCCGACGTTCGAGGTCGACGGCAGGCACAGCAGGGATCGATCGGTCAGTTCGAGGCCCGACGCCGCGACGAAGTCCTCGTGACCGCCGATGCCGGAGAACTGAGCGCCGTCGATCGTGTCGGCGACGGCTTGGCCGAACAGATCGATCGCCAACGCGCCGTTGATCGAAACGAAGTCGTGATTTCCTGCGATCACTTCGGGCGCGTTCACCACGTCGACCGGCAAGAACCGAACCGAGTCGTTGTCGTCGAGCCACGCGTTGAGCTCGGCCGTCCCGGCGGCGAAGGTCGTGATCGACGCACCCTCGAAGATGCCTTTGCGCGCGTTGGTGACCTTGCCGGCCTTGTGCAGATCCATCAGCCCCGTCGTGAACATCTCCGAGTGGATGCCGTAGTCGCCGCCGTCGCCATCCGCGAGCAGTTTCGCGACCTGGGTCGGTACGCCGCCGATGCCGGTCTGCAGCGTCGAGCCGGTGCGGATGAACGTGAGCGCATGTTCGGCGATCGCGATCTCGGCGTCGGTGGGTGGCGCGTCGGCCAACGTGAACACTGCCCGGTCGCTCTCGATGATGATGTCGGCGTCGTCGATGTGGAGGCGGTGCCCGTACTCGGGCAGGAGTCCGTGCGTTCTCGGAGCCGCCGAGTTGGTCTCGACGATCAACAGGCGATCGGGATCGTGGCCAGCTCGACGCAGTTCGTCGATCGTCGCGCCGCCGTGGAGCGAAAGGCTCATCCAGCCGTCGGCGTCGGGCGTCGCCGCGAGCGTTGCCATCACCCGCGGTGCTCGCTCGCGCAGGATCGGAGCGAAGCGACGGAAGTCCGCGGGGACGAACTGGATATCGGCGCCGCTGTCGCGGAGGACTCGCTCGGCCGGTCCGAAGAAGCCCGAGAGGAAGCGAACGCCGGACTTCAGGAACACGCCGTAGAGATCGACGAGCAGCGCGCCCGAGATCTCGAGGTTCTCCCAGTCGTCGCGGTTACCGAGTTCGTGGAGCAATGCGGCCGGTTGCCCCGGTCCGAGTGGAACGCCGACCGTGTCGGCGGCGCGAATTCGCGCGGCCGCCTCAGTGATCTGCAGGTATTCGGTCATGGCGGCGCGGTCTATGCGTTCATGATGATGAGCCGAGCTTCGGTCATCTCCTCGACGGTGTATTTCGGTCCTTCGCGCGTGTTGCCGCTGTCGCGCAGTCCGCCGTAGGGCTGCTGGTCGGCCCGGAACGTCGGAACCTCGTTGATGAGCACGCCGCCGAAGTCGAGCGTCTGCGCGGCCTTCATCGCGTCGGCGATGTGGGTCGTGTACACCGCGGCCTGCAACCCGTAACGAGTGGTGTTCGCACGTCGCAGCGCGTCGTCGAAGTTGGAGTACGTCATCACCGCGACGACCGGACCGAACACTTCGAGCGCACACACCTTCATGTCGTCGTCGACGTTCGTGAGCACGGTCGGCCGCAGCACTCCATCGTCGCCGATCTCGCCACCACACGCGACCAGCGCTCCTTGCGCCTGCGCCTCGTCGACCCAGGTGTGCACCCGGTCGCGTTCGCCCGTCGAGATGAGTGCGCTCACATCGGTGGCTTCGTCCATCGGATCGCCGACGACGAGGTTCTTCACCTTGTCGACGAGCGCGTCGGTGAAGTCGGCGGCGATGGATTCGTGGACGAAGATGCGTTGCGTCGAGATGCACGATTGGCCGGCGTGGCTGAACCCTGCGATCGAGATCTTCGCTGCGGCGGTCTCCCAGTCTCCGGTCGGTTCGATGATGACCGGCGCGTTGTTGCCGAGTTCGAGCCCGACCTTCTTGCGAGCGGCCTTCGCGCGGATGTCCCACCCGACCTCAGGCGAACCGGTGAAGGTGATGAGGGCGATGTCGGGATGCTCGACGATCGCATTGCCGACGGTGCCGCCACCGCCGGTGACGACGTTGATGTGGCCGGCCGGGAGACCGCACTCGTCGATCAGCATCTCCACGAGACGAATCGTCGAGACCGGCGTCTGGCTGGCCGGCTTGACCACGACCGGACACCCGGCCGCGATCGCGGGCGCGAGCTTGTGGACGACGAGGTTCAAGGGGAAGTTGAACGGCGTGATCGCGCCGACGACTCCGATCGGCACGCGCAGCGTGAACGCGAGCTTGCCCGCCCCCGCGGCGGACGCGTCCATCGGGACGACCTCGCCCGCGAGGGTGCGGGCCGCTACGGCCGAGAACTGGAACGTGCTCACGGCGCGCTGCGCTTCGACGCGAGCCGTGCGGATCGGCTTGGCCGCCTCGGCCGCGATGATGCGCGCGAACTCCTCGATTCGGTTCGCGAGTGCCACTGCCGCGCGGTCGAGGATCTCGGCGCGTTGGTAGGGCGGGAGCGCTCCGGCCTCGTGGATCGCGCGGGCGATCGCCACCGCCTGTTCGACGTGGGTTTCGTCGCACTTCGGGACGCGGGCGATGAGGGAGTCGTCGTACGGCGAGCGAACCTCGATCCACTCGCCCGTCGTGAGTCTGGCGTCGCCGAACGGCAACGAATGATCGGTGGTCATGGGGCCAAGGGTATCGGCGCGCGCCAAAGCGGAACGTCGGCGATGGTCGGTGCGGTAACGCGGCGGGAGCGCCCTCGGCAGGATTCGAACCTGCGCACACGGGCCGGGTCATCGGTGCCCTCACCCGCCACAGCCACGGCCGCGACCAACCCACCCTCGGCGATGTCATCGGACTCGTACTGAACTTGTCGAACCACTTGACAAGTCACTTGAACTCAAGTATCTTGAATTCAAGATACTTGAGTTCAAGGGGAACCGAGTAGGAGGCAAGGAGGAAACTCATGACCGCAACGATGTTGATCCGCCACCAGGTCAACGACTACGCCGCGTGGCGAAGCGTCTATGACTCAGTCGAACCGCTCCGGCAGCGCTTCGGTTGCACCGGCGCGGAGGTCCACCGAGACCCGATCGACGAGAATGACGTCTTCGTGCTGCACCGCTTCCCCAGCCTCGGACAAGCCCAGGGCTTCGCCGAAAGCGACGAGCTCAAGAACGCGATGGGCAACGCCGGAGTCGCGGGTCCGCCGCGCATCGAAATCGTCATGGAGGTTTGACCACTGCCTACCCGCCGTACCACCCAACCGACGAACAGCGCGCGTCCCACGCGCGCTGTTCGCGCGCAACTGCCCGGCGCCGCCGAGTTCGAGCTGGAGTACCCGGGCTCGTCGTATCCCGCCAGCCTCGCGCTCCGCCAACTCGAGTTCGTCGGAGTCCGTTCCGGACGCGCCGTCGCCGCAGTGTGTCGACCGCACGGATTGTCGCACGCCGCCCTCAACGCCCTCGCGGTGCTCGAGGGCAACGCGGCGCCGATGGCCCCCGGCGAGCTCGCCGAGCACATGCACGTCACTTCCGGCACCATCACGAGCCTGATCGACAACTTGGAACGCCAAGGGCACGTGACCCGCAAGCCCGACCCCGATGACCGGCGCCGCTTCCTCATCGACGTCACGCCCCAAGCACAGGAGCTCCTCGACCTGGTGCTCCCCGCCATCCAACAACTGGCGAAGGCGCTGTTCGCGTCCATCAGCGAACCGCAGCTTCGCAACCTGTTGTCGATGCTCGACGATGTCCATCGCGCCCTCGATGACCCGCCGGACGATCTTCCACCCGCCGTCCGACATCGCCCATCCCGACTCGATCGTTAGTGCCGAGCGGGCGGCGAAGACCTTGTGCGCCCTCGGCAGGATTCGAACCTGCGCACACGGCTCCGGAGGCCGATGCTCTATCCCCTGAGCTACGAGGGCGGGAAGAGATGCCACGTTAGCGTGCAGCCTGATGGTCTCTCTCTTGGATGCCGACCTCATCGTCTGCACCCGCAATCGGCCGACCGAACTCGCGCGAGTGCTCGCGTCGGTCGCAGATCAGACCACGGTGCCGAAGACCGTGCTCGTTGTCGACAGCAGTGATGCCGGCGACTCCGAGTCGGTCGTCACCACGAGGCGAGCCGTGTGGCCGGTCGGTTCCACGCTCGACTACCTCCACAGCGGCCCGGGCCTTCCGCACCAACGCAACGTCGGCATCGATGCGACCTCGCGTTCGATCGTTTGTTTTCTCGACGACGACGTCGTGCTCGAGGCCGACTACTTCCTCGCGATCGGTGCAGCATTCGCGACCGACGAACGACGCGAGGTCGGAGGCGTCGGCGCGACGATCATCGATCAGCCGGCTCGCCCGCGGCTCTGGAAAGTCGACGCCGTGCTCGGCCTCGACTCAGCTCGCGAAGGCTCGGTGTTGTCGACGGGTCGGAACGTGCGCGTGCACCGCGTTCTCGACGCGCCACTCGACGTCGATTGGCTGGCTGGGCTCGCAACCGCGTATCGACGCGAGGTGTTCGAATCGCACCGGCCGAACGAGCGCTTGATCGTCGAAGGCGAAGACGTCGAATTCAGCTACCGCGTTCGGCAGCAGTGGCGTTTGGTCGTGTCGCCGCGAGCACGCGTGCGCCACGAGGAGTCCGGGCAGACTCGACCCGACCGCGTCGAGGTCGCGGCGCGCGAGCTGTGGGTCCGACACGTTCGGTGTGCGCAGCGTGTGGGCCGCCTCAGCCCAGCGGGATTCTGGCGCGGCGCGGTCTTGCAGCTGCTGCGGGCATCGGTCACTGGTGTCGTCAGCGCCGAACAGCGAGCCATCGCTCGGGGCACGGTGCGCGGCGCGATTCGAATCGTCAGGAAGCGAGGAGTCGGCTGAGCCGACGGTTGAGGGCGTCGAGCGTCGCCCGAGCCGCACCGTCGATCGCGTTCGAACCTGCCGCCATGCCGTACATCGTCACGTCGTCGAGCGTGAGGCAGACGCCGATGACCGTCGACGACTCGCTCGACTCGATCGCCCGCGCCCAGCTGACGCTCGCGTTCAAGTCGACGCCCATCGAGGCGATCGCCGCGAGCGTTGCCTCGACCGCGCCCGAAAGTCCGCGGGTTGCCGGCGCTCGTCCGAGCGTCCGGCGTCCGTCGAGGATGAGGTGCACCTCGAGTTCGTCGGTGTCGGGGAACGACAACACGGCCAGCAGGCGCGGGCGCGTCGCCGACTCGACGATCTGCGCCGCGACGTCGGGCGTCGGAGCCGGCGTGATCGGGGTCACCGGCGCCACCGGCTTCGCCGTTGCCGAAGACTCGCGCCAACGGATCACTTCGACCGCGACCGGCCGGTCGCTGTGGCGCGCGGCGATTCGCGTCGCCGCGACCGGTAGCGGCGTGTCGAGCACTTCGCTGGTTCCGGAAGGTTGACCGACGTGCAGTTGCACCAACAGCAGGTCTTCGCGGTTCTCGAACCCGGCCGCCCGAACCCCGGGCAGCTTGCGCAGTTCGAGTTCGAGATCGTCGAGCATCATCGGGGGTCTGCCTCTCCGGCTGCCTTGCGCTCTTGCTTGTGGTCGTACAGCCGCTCGTCTGCGAGCTGGAACAGCGTGTCGAAGTCGTCGGCCTCGTTCGGGCACGTCGCGATGCCGTAGCTGAACTCGGGAGTCGGTGTCGTGAACCCGGCGGCGTTGCGGATCCGATCGATCAGGATCGGCACGCTCTCGGCGTCGGTTCCCGGCAGAATCATGGCGAACTCGTCACCACCGATGCGAGCGCCGTTGTCGCCGAATCGCAGTGCGCGGCGGAAACGCTCACCCAGGTCGCGCAACGCTTGGTCGCCGGCCGCATGACCGCCGCTGTCATTGATCGCCTTCAGCCCGTCGAGGTCGAGCATCACGAGTGTGAACGCCCATCCGTATCGGTTCGACCGCGCGATCGCCATCTCGAGCAGGCGATCGAACGACCGGCGGTCGAACAAACCGGTGAGAGGATCGTGCCAGGCGTCATACCGCAGCACGTCCATGCGGATGGCGAGCACGCAGAGGCTCATGACGAGGTCGCGGTCGAAGTCGTGGTCGTCGAAGGGCGGCTCGGTGTAGAGACCCGAGGGCGCCTCGAGCAGCGCTTCGTCGTCTTCGTCGAAGGGCTTGCGTCCGGCCCGGAACACCTGGCGACCGAGGCCGGGTTCTTCGACCACGATCGCGGCATCTTCGAGTTCGAATTCGGTGACGAGCGCGTCGAGCGCGCGGTAGATGAGGGCGATTCCACTTTCGTGTTGTGCGAGCGCCGCGGCCAGCTCTCCGCTCAGTTTGCCCATTTGCCCGTCTCCCGGCTTCCCACTACTCGGGTCCCGATCGCTCGTGACGGTGACGCCGTCGTCGTCACCGTCGGTGTTGTGGTCCTCGCTCAGTGCGGAGACCGTTGGCAGGATGGCCGCGAGTCCGCGCCCCAATCCGACGGGTCGCTCGCTCACGGTACCGACCTCCAATTGGCTGTTCTGGCTGGTGTGGCTCCTACGACCGGGTGGGGTTCGGCTTCGCGCCCTACGCGGTCATGAGACGACCCAGAGTAAACCGAGGTTCCGAGAGCGGAATAGGGCGGATGATCCCTTTTGTCGGATGAGGAAACAATGGGAGCGCGGCGTGTGACCCCGGTAACATCGCCCGCTCCAACCGACCGATCGAGTCGTTCAGTTCTGGGCCGAGGCAGTCCGCGTGATTCGAGAAGACCTGATCAGCGCCCTCGAGCGTGCGGCGGCGTCTCTCGGGCTCCCACCAGTCACCGACCTCACGCTCGAGGTCCCGCGCCAACGTGAGCACGGCGACTGGTCGTCGAATCTCGCGATGCGGTGCGCCAAACCGCTCGGCCGCAACCCGCGCGAGCTCGCAGGCGAGATCGTGGACCAACTCCGCAGTTCGAACGTTGCCCACGTGCGCGACGTCGAGGTCGCGGGTCCGGGTTTCGTGAACTTCCATCTCGAACCGACGTGGGTTCACGACGTCGTGCGCGAGGTCGTTGCGGCCGACGCCGCGTTCGGTACCAATGCGACGCTCGCCGGTCGCCGCATCAACCTCGAGTTCGTCTCGGCCAACCCGACCGGACCGCTCCACGCGGGCGGAGGTCGGTGGATCGCGACCGGCGATGCGATCGCGAATCTGCTCGCGGCCCAGGGGGCCGACGTTCATCGCGAGTACTACGTCAACGACACTGGCAACCAGTTGCACAAGCTCGAGGCGTCCTTGGCGTCGCGGTATCGCGGGACCCCGTTCCCCGACGACGGGTACGTCGGGCAGTACGTCACCGATCTTGCTCGCGAACTCCGAGACGAGCACGGCGATGGCCTGAGCGATCACGAGCTGTGCGAGCTCGGCCTCCAGCGAATTCTCGATGGGATCAAGGACGATGTCGCTCGGGTCGGTGTGCACTTCGACACGTGGTTTTCCGAACGGATCTTGCACGAGCGCGGCGACGTCGACGCGGTGCTCGTCGCGCTGCGTGCGAACGACGCCACCTATGCGCACGAAGGTGCGGAGTGGCTCAAGACCGAGGCGCTCGGCGACACGCGCGACCGGGTCTTGGTGAAGGCCGACGGAACGAAGACCTACTTGTGCAACGACCTCGCGTATCACCGCGACAAATTCGCGCGTGGCTACACCCACCTCATCAACATCTGGGGGTCCGATCATCACGGACAGGTGAAGTCACTCCAAGCCGGCGTCGAACTCGTCACCGGAAGAACTGGCGAACCGGAGATCATTCTCGGGCAGTTGGTGAAGCTCGTGCGCGGCGGCGAAGAAGTGAAGATCTCCAAGCGCAGCGGCAACATCATCAGCCTTGCCGACATCCTCGACGAGGTCGACGGCGACGTCGCCCGAATGACGTTCCTGTTGCAAGGGCTCGACACCAAACAGACCTTCGACCTCGACCTCGTGACGAGTCAGGCGATGGACAATCCCGTGTACTACGTGCAGATGGCACACGCTCGGATCGCCTCGATCGCGCGCAAGGCCGCCGAACACGGTGTGGTGCGGGCGCCGATCGATGCGGTCGACCTCGGTGTGTTGGTCCACGAACGCGAGGTCGAAGCGCTGCGGAAGCTGGCGCTGTACCCCGACGTGGTCGTCGCCGCCGCGACCGAACGAGCACCCCACAAGATCGCACACTGGGCGCACGACTTCTCGGGCGCCTTTCACGGCTTCTATCACGATTGTCGGGTGATCGGCGTCGAACCGGAACTCACCCAGGCTCGTCTCTGGTTCAACGAAGCGTGCCGCATCGGCCTCGCGAATGCACTCGGCGTGCTCGGCGTTCGCGCCCCCGACGAGATGGCGCGCGTCAACGACCTCTCCTCGGATTGAATGATGTCGGTGTTCGACGTTTCGTTGCTGCCTCGGACTGCGACCGTCGAGGCCGGTCGGCTTTCGATCGGCGGCGTCGACTGCGAGCGGCTCGCGGTCGAGTTCGGGACCCCGTTGTACGTCTACGACGAAACCGAACTGCGCGCCCGCTGTCGCGAGTACCGCGAGGGCTTCCCCGACGGGGTTTCCTACGCCAGCAAGGCGTTCCTGTGCGGAGCGATGGCCCAGCTGGTTGCCGACGAGGGGCTCGATCTCGATGTGGCGTCGGGCGGCGAGTTGGCGGTCGCGCTCGCGGCCGGGTTCTTGCCTTCGCGCATCACGATGCACGGGAACAACAAGTCCGACGACGAGCTTCGTCGGGCTCTGACCGTCGGCGTCAAGCACGTCGTGCTCGACAGTCACGACGAACTCGACCGAATCGAGCGGCTCGTGCGCGACGAGAATCTCGAAGCGCCGACGCTGCTGATTCGGGTGAACCCCGGCGTCGACGCGCACACGCACGAGTACTTGGCGACGGGCGCAACCGATTCGAAGTTCGGCTTCTCGCTCGAATCCGGTGCTGCACTCGGCGCGGTCGAACGGGTCGCGGCCGACAACGTCGCGAGATTCGGCGGACTGCACGCGCACATCGGATCGCAGATCTTCCGACCCGAGGGGTTCGAAGCCGCGCTCCAGCGATTGGTCGGTCTGGTGCGCGAGATCGAAGGACTCGGACTGACGGTCGACGAGCTGAGCATCGGCGGAGGTCTGGGCGTGCGCTACACCGCGGGCGACGATCCGCCGACGATCGGCGAACACGCCGCTGCCGTCCACGAGATCTACGGCCGAGCGCTGACCGAAGCGGGCGTCGGTCATCACCCGCGACTCACGACCGAGCCGGGGCGCTCGATCGCCGCGCCCGCGGGCGTGACCTTGTACCGGGTCGGCACGATCAAAGATCTCGAAGGCGTGCGTACCTACCTGTCGGTCGACGGCGGGATCAGCGACAATCCGCGTCCGGCGCTGTACGAGGCCGAGTACGAGGCATTCGTCGCCACCCGGGTCGATGCCGACCGGACGCGGCGCGTCACGATCGCCGGCAAGCACTGCGAACAAGGCGATCTGCTCGTGCGGGACGCGCTCGTGCCCGCGGATGTCCGAGTCGGCGACGTACTCGTCACGCCGGTGACCGGCGCGTACGGACACTCGATGGCGAGCACCTACAACGCGTTACCCCGACCGGCCGTGGTCTTCGTCGCCGACGGACACGCGCGTGTCGTCGTGCGTCGCGAGACCGAATCCGACCTGCTCGTGCGCGACCTCGTCGCTCGGCCGTCGGCCTGACAGACTGGACGATCCATGACCCCCAAGCACGAGAACGCCAAGTCCGATGTGGCCAAGTCCGATGTGATTCGTGTCGGCCTGCTCGGTTGCGGCAACGTCGGCGCGCCACTCGTTCGCCTGATCGCGGAACACGATGCGATCATCCGATCCCGCGCGGGGATCGGGCTCGAAGTCACGCGTGTCGCCGTCCGCAACGTGAGCCGTGACCGCGGCCTCGAACTCGCCGACGGCGTGCTCACCAACGACGCCGAATCGGTGGTGCGGGCCGACGACGTCGACGTCGTGGTCGAACTCATCGGCGGCGTCGAGCCGGCGCGGTCGCTGATCCTCGACGCGCTGAAGCTCGGCAAGCCGGTCATCACCGGCAACAAGGAGCTGCTCGCCAACGTCGGCCAGGAACTGTTCGAAGCGGCCGAGGTCGCCGGCGTCGACTTGCTGTTCGAGGCGAGCGTGGGGGGCGGGATCCCCATCATGCGACCGCTGCGCGAAAGTCTCGCGGGCGAACGAATCCGCCGGGTCATGGGGATCGTCAACGGCACGACGAACTTCATCCTCACGCGGATGACCGAAGAGGGCTCGGGATTCGCGGACGCGCTCGCCGAGGCACAGAGCCTGGGCTATGCCGAACGTGATCCCACCGCCGACGTCGAGGGATTCGACGCCGCCGCCAAGGCCGCGATCATCGCGACGATCGCGTTCGGAGCCAAGGTCGTTGCCGGCGACGTCTACCGAGAGGGAATCAGCGAGATCACCGCGGCCGACATCGCCGCGGCGGCCGATCTCGGGTACGTGCTCAAGCTGCTCGCCGTGGCAGAACAGGTCGACCTCGACGGCGGGGAGGCGGCGCTGGCCGTGCGGGTCCATCCGGTGATGGTTCCGGCCGATCACCCGCTCGCCTCGGTGCGGGGGAGTTTCAACGCCTTGTTCGTGCAGGGCGATGCCGTCGGGGACCTCATGTTGTACGGACGCGGTGCCGGCGGTGGCCCGACGGCGATCGCCGTGCTCGGCGATCTCATCGACGCCGCGAAGAACGTGCACGCTGGCGCGCCGGGCGCGACGATCGGCACGCTGGCCAAGCCGCGGATCCTGCCCATCGACGAAGTGCAGAGCCAGTACTACCTGACGCTCGACGTCGTCGATCAGTCGGGCGTCCTGGCGGCGATCGCCGGGGTGTTCGGTGCGCATGACGTGTCGATCCAGTCGATGCAACAAAAAGGCGAGGGCGACGAGGCTCACCTCATCTTCGTCACGCACCGCGCACGCGAGGCCGACATGCGCGCAACGATTCACGCCGTGAAGGAACTCGACGTCGTGCGGACCGTCGGATCGTTGGTTCGGGTCATCGGCGGAGAGGGCTGAGCATGGTTGCGCACGGATGGCGCGGGCTGATCGAGGAGTATCGCGAGCGGCTCCCGGTCGACGCCGACACGCCCGTCGTGACCTTGCTCGAAGGTAACACGCCGCTGGTTCCGGCGCCGCGTCTGTCCGAGCGGACGGGTTGCGAGGTCTTCTTGAAGTGCGAGGGTCTCAACCCGACCGGTTCGTTCAAGGACCGGGGTATGACGATGGCGATGAGTAAGGCGGTCGACGACGGCGCCAAGGTCGTCGTGTGCGCGAGTACCGGGAACACGAGCGCGTCGGCCGCCGCGTACGCGACGCGCGCCGGGTTGATCTGCGCGGTGCTCATTCCCGAAGGCCACGTCGCGCTCGGGAAGCTCGCGCAGGCGTTGATCCATGGCGCGCGCACGCTCCAGATCCGCGGCAATTTCGATGACGCGCTCGACCTCGTTCGCGAACTCGGCAGCCGCGATGGCGTGCAGATCGTGAACTCGATCAACCCGTACCGC
>SXGT01111820.1_pt1 | contig 20968 bp, 21 predicted proteins | sample 3176221 | NCBI WGS metagenome assembly SXGT01 (sample SAMN11356862, study PRJNA531348) | freshwater metagenome | isolation source: freshwater sample F1-120 | place: China: Fuxian Lake, Yuxi | collected 2017-12-25
AAATCCTGTGGCGCCGCATCAAATACACCTGGCTCCCGTTCTCGGCGTATACGTGTCTGAACGCGTTGAGCGAGGCATTAGAAACCATCCTGAGCCAGGTCGGATCAGAATATCAAATTACTTTTGCTTAGGTACTTATCAGCTGCATAGCGCCACCCAGGATATGAGCGCGATGGTCTGTTCGGAGCCTTTTGGTGGGTGGGCCTGGCAACCGTATGTGGCGCCAGGTCTCCCGTCGGCACCAGCCTAAGCGTTCATCCCGGTAGGGGCGACGTCAGGGCACACGCCAGTGGCTGGCATGGCCGCGGCGCGCAGCGCGGCCAGAGCCGCGGCGTGGCTATTGACGCTTGACCCAGAGCCCCGCGGTCTGCGTCACGCCGAGCCAGGGCGCTGCAATCGTCACGCCGCCCAGCTGCTTGGTGGTTTCCGTCGAGACCGTGAACGTCTGCGACGTGGTACCTGCGGCAATCACAACGCTTGTCGGTACAGTGGCCCGCGACGTATTCGAGGTGGTAAGGACGACCGTGGCGCCGCCGGCTGGTGCGACAGCGCTCAGTGTGACCGTGCCGGTGGATGGGCTGCCGCCGACCACAATCGTGGGGTGCAGCACGAGCGAGGCGAGGGACGGCGACGGTAGCGGGTTGAGCGTGAGCAGTACCGACTTGCTCATGCCGTTGTAGGTCGCCGACAGCGTCGTCGCCGTGATGGTGGGAACGACCGAGGTGATGATGGGAAACGTCGCCACGACCTGTCCCTGGGCCACCGTGACGCTGGCCGGTAGGCGATCTGCGGGTTCGCGCTTGAGAGCGTGACGACGGCTCCGCCAGTCGGTGCGGCCGCTGTGAATGCGACGGTGCCGGTGGCGGCGTCGCCGCCGACCACGGGATTGGGGCTCGCACCGACGGTGCTGAGCCCGACCGGACCGGTCAGGGGATTCCGGCCGAGCTGCACTACCTCAAAATCGCTCGCGGTCAGCGTGGCGAAGGCCGGATGGAGGAGATCATTGTTCCAGCGCGTGTCGAACGTGCCCGTGTTGATGAAGGCAATGTAGGCGGCCGAATGCAAGTCGACGGGCGCCGATCGGATGTCGACGTGTCTCACGGGCCCGTCGTCTGCCGACCGCGGGCGCGGGCGCCTGACCCGCCTGCGTCCCACCCCATCCCGGTAGGATGGGGTGGGGGTGAGGAGCTGCCAGCCTGAGCGACTAGAACCGGGCGCGGAAACGGGCTTCGCCCTTCAGCGCCACATCATCTGCCTTACAGGCCTGATGCCCGGCGACTCTGGGGTTACAGTCGGACAGGCGTCCGATGTCTTTCCCCCCCTCACCATTAATCCCAATGTTCCCCGTCAGGCGGAAGTCAAAATGCGGATTGATCGTCCACATCCAAAATGCCCCCAGCTCGTGGTAGAGGTCCTTGCGAATACGGCCCGTAAACCCAGGGTCTGTGCCACGAATAAACGCCGCTTCCACCAGGGTGCTGTCCGCCAGGGCCCGATACGAGTACCAGCCAGTAATCTCGTGCCCCTTGGCTGGGAACGCCCGCATCCCCACCGGGATCATCAGTGTCCCCGGGTTGGAATACGGGGTACTGATCCCGGGGTGCGAATCATTCCCCACCCGCACGTTCCAGACGTTACTGACGGTATGGTAACACTCCGCCACCGCCCCACCGGCGCCATCTGCCAGGACGTCCGCCCCAATGGCCGAGGGTCTATTCGCTGGCGCACCCCGGCGCACGCTTTGCAACCGCCCTGGACACGAGAAGTCCCGTCCCCCACCCGCCCCCACGCTCCGGTCAAGATGGCCCATGTACGACGTGGCGTGAATTTGGGTCGAGTTATTGACCGCATCCGGTGTAAAGCCCTGGAGTTTGTTGTCACTCGGGTCCCCGTCGCCGGAGCCATAGATGAACCCCACAAAGGGACGCACCACCCCGAGATCCACTTCCGCATAGGCAATCACCCCACCGGAAAAGATATCATAGTCACGCCGTAGGGCTACCGAAGCGGGTAGCGCCGACGCGCCAGCCCCACGCACCGTGGTGCCGCGTGCCGTCCCCAGACTCAAGTTGCCCTGCAGGACGCCAAGTACAGGCCCGAAACGGCCTATCCAGCCGGCGTTCAGCCACACACTGTCGACCTTCTGCCCTGTACACCCTATGTCGCGGTTACACCCCGCCACCGCCGTGTCGGCGCCAGAAAAGCGGTCGCGGTAGTAGATCACGTCAAAGCCAAAGCGGTGCGGCTTCAGGTCGTAGGTGCCACCAAAGACGTAGTAGATATTATCGTTGTCGTTTTGCAGCCCCAGGCGCGACGATTCGGCCGCGATGTTGGCGGAGGCATACAGTTTGAGATCCCCCAGATCCACATTGATGCCAATGCGTGGGTCGTCCGTGCCTTGGATACCGGTCACGCTCCAACTCTGCAGGTCCGCCCCGACGTGCAAGCGCACGGGGGTACCGGGAAACTGATAGCGCAGATAGAAACGCTCGACTCGAAAGCCCGGGTTTTCCGTCGAGGCGGCCCGGCCAAACACATCGGTGCCGCCGGGGTTGGAGGCGTTGGAGCGGTCGTCAATCAGGCTGCCGTCGAACACGGACTGATTTTCGAACAGCAGGTGGAAGGTGAAATTTTTTTGGTAGCGAAAATCTACTCCAAGCCGCACTTCAGCATAGAACAAATCCCCTTCCGTGTCCTGCTGCGCTGTACTGGTGGGACTACGGCTGGTGCCCCGGTCGCGGACTTTGCTCTCAAAGTCCAGATTATCGGCGGTCCTGTAGCGCATGTCCGCCGTGGCGATAATGTGCATGAACAACTCATTGCTGACTTCGAGAAAATTGCCCACCCGTACTACGGGTTGCGGGGCCTGTTGAGCGGTGGCCACTGCCACGCTAGCAAGGACAAACCCGAGGATCCCGATGGTCTGTAAGCCACGTTTCATATCTTTCCTCCTCGCTCATGACCATGACATCTTGCTTCAAGGATCAACATGGACACTCTCCTCCGGTTATCACATTGCCTTGGGCTTCTTCTCTGTGATGGGTTCGCCAGCAGACGCCGGTGTGAACCAGCGTCGATACTGGCATGCCAGGGTACTCGTGTTGTTGCCCTGGGTAGCCGAAAGACGACACGCAATCCGTACAATTTTGCAGGACAAGGTCGATGGCATGCTGTCATGACACGCGGAAAAACCGTCATCTCTCTACAACACAACCGCGCCAGCGCGACACATGCGGGGATGTCTGGCACAGGTGCAGACGTCGCGCTGGCGCGGTGTTCCCTGGCGCCGTGTCCAGGGCGTCAGGTCGGTACTCAGGGTCATGCAGTTGTCCACGTGGGGCAAGCCACGGACGCAGTTTTCCTGGGAGCGCGGGCGTCCCGCCCGCTCCGGAAGCAGGCGAGACGCCTGCGCTCCCAGGCACAGGCCACGCCAAAACCGACCACTGTATGGCCCTGGTCGATACTGGGTTCGACTTGACAGGTAGCTGTGCGCTGGTTAGAATGTGTCAAACGTACACTAATAGAGAAAGACGAGCGACGGCCATGCCTCACAGTCCCGTCCATCCCTCCACCCAGCACGTCAAAGTCGCGGTGGATACCTGCATTTTCACCGTGTTGGACGACCAGCTGCATGTGCTGCTTATCCAAATGGCTAAAGTGCCCTACGTAGGCATGTGGGCCCTACCGGGCGGGTTGATCGATGATGGTGAGAGCCTTGATGCCGCCGCGAAGCGCATGTTGTACGAAGAAACCGGCGTGGCGGAAGTGTATCTGGAGCAGCTCTACACCTTTGGAGGCCCGGAGCGCGATCCGGCGGGGCGGGTGATTGCCGTGGCCTACTGTGCGCTGATCCATGCGGCGGGGTTGACGCTGCGCACGCAGCCTAAATACACCGACGTGCGCTGGTGGCCGTGTGCCAGCTTGCCGCCGTTGGCCTATGATCATACGGCAGTGGCGGCCTATGCGCGCCAGCGTCTGGCCTGGAAGCTGGCGTATACGAACGTGGCCTGGGCCTTGCTCCCACCGCACTTTGCCCTGACCGCACTGCAAAAGGTCTACGAAGCCGTGTTGGGGCAGGCCCTCGATAAGCGCAATTTTCGTAAAAAGCTCCTGGCCCTTGGTCTGGTGGAACCCGTCGGGGCCACCACCAGGCGGGGGGCGCATCGACCCGCGATGTTGTACCGCTTTACTAGCCGCGAGCCGCAGTTTGTGGACATGTTGTAAAAGGAGAGCGCCGATGAGTCCCCGTGAACTCCCCATCCCGAGTCATTTTGACGCCAACACCGTGGGCCAGGTCTGGCGTGTGCCCTACCAGGAGCGCGCCCGTGAGGCCCAGGCGTGGGCCAAGCAGCATGCCATCTCCCCCGCCGCCAGGGATCAGGTGCGTACCTGCCTCACCGTGATTGACGTGCAGAACACCTTTTGCTTGCCGGATTTTGAACTCTTTGTCGGCGGTCGCTCGGGCCGTGGTGCCGTTGAGGACAATGTGCGGCTGTGCCAATTCATCTATCGCCATCTTGCCACGCTCACCGAGATTGACCCGACCATGGACACGCATACGGCCATGCAGATCTTTCACCCGGTGTTCCTGGTAAATGAGGCCGGCGAGCATCCGCAGCCACTCACCGCCATTGCTCTCGAGGATGTGGAACAGGGCGTCTGGAAGGTCAACCCTGCCGTGGCCAACAGCCTGGCGCACGGCGACTATATGGCGCTACAGAACCACCTGCTGCACTACTGCCGCACGCTCAGTGAGCACGGCAAATACCTGCTGATGATCTGGCCCTATCACTCCATGCTCGGCGGTATTGGCCATTGCCTGGTCTCGGCGGTCGAGGAAGCGTTGTTTTTCCACAACCTGGCGCGTCACAGCCAGACCGGCTTTGAGATCAAGGGTGGTCATCCGCTGACCGAAAATTATTCCGTGCTGCGTCCTGAAGTGCTGGATAGCGCCGACGGACGGCCCATTGCCCAGAAAAATGCCCAGTTTATCAAGAAGTTATTGGCATTTGACGCGGTCATTATTGCGGGGCAAGCGCAGAGTCACTGTGTGGCCTGGACCATTGACGATCTCCTCAGCGAGATTCGCGCCTGCGATCCGCAGCTGGCCAACAAAGTGTATCTCCTGGAGGACTGCACCTCGCCGGTCGTCGTTCCAGGGATTGTGGATTTTACGGAGCAAGCGGATGCCGCCTTCCAGCGCTTCGCTGCGGCTGGCATGCACGTGGTACAGTCGACCACCCCTATAGCCAATTGGCCTGGTTTCCCAGGATAGCCGCCGGGGCCACAGCGCTAGAGAGTGACAGAGTATGCCCATCATCCACTCCTTGCTGGATACGGATTTTTACAAATTTACCATGGGGCACTGGGTGTTCAAGCACTACCCCAACATGCCAGTGCGCTATGCCTTCACCAACCGTACGGCTCGCGTGCGCTTAGCGGACTCCATTGCCGAGGCCGACCTGCGCCGCGAGCTGGACCACGTGCGCACCCTGCGGATCAACACCAGTGAGATCGACTACCTGCGCGGCATCACCGCCTACGGCGACGGCCTCTTCAGCCCAGACTACTTCTCATTCCTCACGACCCTGCAATTACCGCCCTACACGCTTGAGCGCCTCGACGGCACCTACCGACTGGAATTCGCTGGCCCGTGGTGCGAGACGATTTACTGGGAAACCTTAGCGCTCTCGATTATCAATGAACTCTACTATCAGGCCCTGCTGAAGCCACTCAGTTCGCTAGCCCGCGATGTGGTCACCGCTACCGGCACCCTGCGCCTGGCCGAGAAGGTCAACACCCTGCGTGCCAGACCCGACATCCGCTTCAGCGACTTTGGCACGCGGCGACGCTTTAGCCGCGACTGGCAGGCGTATGTCGTGCGCACTCTTAGTCAAGAACTGCCCGGCCAATGCCTCGGCACCTCCAACATCGCCCTGGCCATGCAGTACGGCTTACGGCCCATCGGCACCCTGGCGCATGAGATGTTTATGGTCATGGCCGGCTTCATGTCTGCGACGGACGACAGCCTGCGCGCCTCGCATAACCGTGTGCTGCACGAATGGTGGGACGAGTATAGCCTGGGGCTCTCCATTGCCCTGACGGACACCTATGGCAGCGCCTTTTTCTTCCGCGACATGACCGCGGCTCAGGCGCGTGCCTGGAAAGGCTTGCGGCAGGATTCCGGCGACCCCATCGCCTTTGGCGAGCAGGCCATCGCGTTCTACGAGCGGCACGGCGTGGACCCGCGCGACAAACTTCTGGTGTTCAGTGATGGCCTAGACCTCGGCATGATTGTCACACTCGCCGATCACTTTGCTGGTCGCATCCAGGTGACGTTTGGTTGGGGTACGAATCTGACTAATGATCTGGGCTTTGAGGCCCTGTCACTGGTGGTGAAAGTGGTAGAAGCCAGCGGGCAGCGCACCGTCAAGCTGAGCGATAATCTGGCCAAGGCGACAGGTACGGCCCAGGACATCGAGCGCTATAAGCGGGTGTTTGGGCATGAGGTCACGACGTTTGATGCGTGTAGGTACTGAGGGTTATGGAACATGATGCGAGTTACAAACTTTTGTTTGCGCATACGCGCATGGTGGAAGACTTGTTGCGGGGCTTCGTGCATGAGTCCTGGGTCCGCGACGTGGACTACACCACGTTGGAGCGGGTGAGCGAGAGTCAGATCAGCGACAATCTCCTCGACCGGCGGGACGATCTCATCTGGCGCCTGCGCTGGGGACCGCAGTGGATCTATCTCTATCTCTTGCTGGAATTTCAGTCCACGGTGGACCCTGCCATGGCTCTGCGCGTGCTGGTCTACCAGGGGCTGCTGTATCAGGCGTTACTGCGCGCCGGGCAACTGTCGCCCACGGGGAAGTTCCCGCCGGTGGTGCCCATCGTACTGTACAATGGGCGCGGGCGCTGGACGGCGCCACGTGCGGTCGAGGATCTCTTTGACCCCCTCCCGCGCAGTCTGACGCCCTACCGTCCCCGACTGCGCTATATACTGTTGGACGAAGGGCGCTATACTGCACGCCAACTCGCGCCCTTGCGCAATCTGGTCGCCGCGTTGTGCCGCTTGGAGAACAGCCGTACCCCCACCGACGTGCAACGGGTGCTCACGCTGTTGATCGACTGCTTGCAGGCGCCAGAAGATGACAGCCTGCGCCGTGCCTTTACGGTCTGGTTACGGCGCGTGGTGCTGCCGGTACGCCTGCCGGGTATGGTGATCCCTGAAGTCCAAGACTTAATGGAGATGCATAGCATGTTAGCAGAACGTGTCGTGGAATGGACCCAGGAATGGAAAGAACAAGGCCTCCAGCAAGGCCTCCAGCAAGGCCTCCAGCAGGGCCAAGTGCAAGAGGCGCGGGCTATGGTTCTCGAAGCGCTGGCCACGCATTTTGTGGACCTCCCCCCTGATATTGTGACTTTGGTAGAAGCGGTAGAAGACCGCGAGCGTTTGCATGCCTTGCTACGTTTGGCCATCACCAGCCCGACGCTCGATGCCTGGCGCGCGGGACTGCACCAGAAAGTATAGTCTAGAGAGCAGCCTCTCATACCTGTTAACTTAGGTGGTCTGTGCGGGGCACGCCCGCACTCACTGCCTGTAAACCGCAAGGAGCCTTTGCATGCGTATTGGCGTGAGCTTCCCCACCGTTGAACTTGGTGCTGACCTGGCCGTGGTGCGCGATTTTGTCCAAACGGCGGAAGAGCTGGGCTACACCCACATCCGCCTGCTGGATCATGTGCTGGGGGCCGATCCGCAGTTTCACCCGCAGGTGCCGGTGTTTTACTACACCCACGAGAGTGTCGTCCATGAACCATTCACCCTGATGGCCTATCTGGCGGCGCTGACGACCAAGATCGAATTGACCACGGCGATCATTATCCTGCCGCAACGCCAGACGGCCTTGGTGGCCAAGCAGGCCGCCGAAGTCGATGTATTGAGTGGCGGGCGCCTGCGCTTAGGCATTGGCGTGGGCTGGAATCCAGTGGAATACGAAGCCCTCGGCGAGGATTTCCACAATAGAGGCCGTCGTAGCGAGGAACAAATCGAGGTGCTGCGCCTGCTGTGGACCCAGGAGGTCGTGACTTATAGCGGGCGCTGGCACCAGATTGCGCACGCCGGGATCAATCCGCGTCCTATCCAGCGTCCCATCCCCATTTGGATCGGCTCGGGAGCGCCGCAGACGCCCATGCCGCCGGAAGCCGGCATGCGCCGTATTGCCCGTCTGGCGGATGGCTGGTTTCCGCTCTTTGGCCTGAATGACCAGAGTAAAGCCGTCATTGACCGTATCCGGCAGTACACCGCTGAGGCCGGTCGTAACCCCGACGCCCTGGGCCTGGAAGGCCGCCTCAGTCTGACCGGGACCGGGGCAGATGACTGGATCAGCACGGTGCGGGCCTGGGAAGCGGTGGGCGCCACGCATCTCTCGGTCTCCACAGGCGGTACAACCTTCCGCACGCCAGGTGCGCATCTGGAGGCGATGCGGCATTTCAAAGACGAGGTAGGTTTGTAGAATGCGTGCTACGCTGGAGGTGATGCGTATCATTGAGAGACATCAGGCGAGCGCCTTGCGCATACACACACAGCTCGGAGAGCGAAGCCGGGGCAAGAGCAAACTGCCAATACGCCTGCGGGGCGACCCCGAGCGCACAGCACAGCAGGAGTTGCAGGGCACCGCCATGCGCCACCACGCCAACGGTCATGTCCTGCGGTATGGCCACCAGGCTGTCATAGGCGGCGCGGACACGTATGAGCATCTGGGACAGTGTCTCTCCCCCCGGTGCGGCGTGGTAGCACGGATCACCCTCCCAGGCCGCCAGGGCGGAGGCATCACGTTGTTGGATTTCCGCATACGTCAAGCCCTCCCAGTCGCCGAAGGCAATCTCCCGTAGACGCGGCTCAGGCTGTACCACGCACGCCTGCAACGCGGCAATCGCCTGGGCTGTCTCCCAGGCACGCAGCAGGTCACTGGTATAGAGCAGGTCAAACTTCTCAGTGGTAAGACGCTGGGCCAGGGCGGCCACTTGGCGCTGTCCATGGGGGCTCAAGGGCACGTCGGTCTGCCCCTGAAAACGTCCCTCGGCGGTCCAGGCAGTGGCCCCGTGACGGATCAACAAGAGTCGGACCATGGGCGTACCTCTGCAAGCGTGGTCAGAAGACGGGCATTCTCCTCCGGACGGCGTGCTGCCAAGCGGATATACGTCGGCAGGCCGAACGAGGCGCAGTCGCGAATCAACAGGCCACGGCGTAAGAGCACCCGCCGCCAGGAGGCCCCATCCCGCACCGGCACCAGGAAGAAATGCGTCGTCGAAGCACACGGGGCCAGTCCCAGGTGCTGCAAGCTCGCCCGCAACTCCACCGTGGCCGCAGTAATACGTGCCAGCGAATCCTCCAGGTGCGCCGTATCCTGCAACGCGGCGATGCCCGCCGCCTGCGCCATCGCGTTCACACTCCACGGGGGACAGGCACAGCGCAAGGCCGCCACCACCTCCGGGGCGCCCACGGCATAGCCCAGACGCAGGCCCGCCAGGGCGTAGGCTTTGGTCATCGAGCGTAGCACCAGCATATTGGCGCGCCGCATCGGCAGGACGGACGGGGCCTGGGCTGTGAAGGTGAGATAGGCTTCATCAATGAGAAACAGCGTCTGCGGGTAACGGGCGGCCCAGGCGGCAATGAGATCGGGCGCCAGGAATGTGCCGGTGGGATTATTCGGATTGCAGACAAACACCAGCCGAGGCTGCCAGCGCTGCAAGGCGGCACTCAGCTCCTCAGGCTCGACCTGAAACCCGGTCGCAGGTTGGGTCGTATAATGCTCCAGATGTGCTCCCATCAGGAGCGCCGCCCGGGTGTATTCGCCAAAGGTCGGCCCCACGAGGACCACCCGATCACCGGCGCGCACAAAGGCCAGCGCCGCCAGCCAGACCAGCTCGCTGCTGCCATTCCCGACGAGAATCTGTTCGCCTGGCACATCAAGATGCGTGGACAACACACGCCGCAGCGCTAAGGCTTCACGGTCGGGATAGCGCTCATACGGCACCTGGGCGATGGCGGCCCGCACCCCGGGCGCTGGTCCATACGGATTGCCGTTGACGCTGAAATCGAGCACCGCATCCGGAGTAATGCCCAGACGCGCCAACTCGGCAAAATCCAGGGCGCCGTGAATGGCCTCGGGGATCTGGGCGATTTCAGGGCGAGGTTCCAGCGTCACGCCGCCTCCTTCCGCGGGGGGCACTACAGGAGTTGCCCAAGGAGAAAGAAGCCCAGGAACACGCCAACGCCGAGCGCCACGGCCCAGACCAGTAAGCGCGTGGCGCTGGGAATATCTGCCGCCGTTGGGAGAGCCTGGCCCTTCCCGAGTGTGTAATGGCCCACCTTCTCCAGCGTAATACCCAGCGCGCCCGCCATCACACTCATCGGATGGCCAGCATTGGGGCTGGCGGTTTGGCCGGCATCACGTCGCCACACGGTGACAGTGCGGCGCAGAGGTCCACCCCGCAGGCCTGTCGCCAGCAGCAGCAAGCCGGCGGTGCACCGGGCCGGGATGAGATTCACCAAGTCATCAAGCCGGGCTGGGATTTTCCCCAGCCATTCCCGTTCGGGGTCGCGATAGCCCAGCATGGCATCGGCGGTATTGAGAAAACGATAGGCTAGGGCGGCAGGCAGGCCCCCCAGCGCGTAAAAGAGCAGTGGCGCAATCACCCCATCCGAGGCATTTTCGGCAACGGACTCCACTGTTGCCGCCGCCACGTGCGAGGGAGTGAGGGCGCTCGTATCACGACTCACCAGATGCCAGGCTAACATCTGGCGGGCGTGGGCGAGATCGCCCGCCAGCAGCGCCGCATGGACCTCCTGCGCCGCCCGGACAAGACCGCGGAGGGCGAAGGTCGTTTTCAAGGCGTAGGCTTCGAGCAGCCAGTAGGCAGGCCAGGGCAGCGCTTGCAACAGCACTTCGGCCACCACACCCAGGCTCCACACCACGACGACTCCACCGCAGACCAGCGCGCCGCCGTAGAGGAAGGCCAGCGCGGCAGGTCCATGGGGCGCCCCACGGCGCGCCAGGCGAATACCCGTCCCCATCCAGGCCACAGGATGCAGGCGATTGGGCGGATCACCCAGCAACATGTCGAGCAACAGCGCCAGGAGTAGCGGGACAAAACCATAATCGGGCACGAGAGCCGATCCTTTCGTGGTGTGTGTGCTAGGTCCATGGCTGTGTCTCGACGGTCGCCACCCCTCTGGTGTCTGTACGCCACATCTTAACGTTTCGCGAGAGCACGTCAAGGTTTTTGCCGCGACGTGTGGGCGAGAGTCGCTCTGGTCAGCCCCATGTTCCCAGCACCAGAGTAACCCAGGATGGGACTCTCGACCTCGCCTCCTGGCTGTGCTACCCTCCCCCGTGTTTGCTCTTGGTATGGACCGCAGATGCCATGACCCTGTGAGGGAAGACGACGCATGATCACCATTGGAATGAACTATAAAGTGTTGCGAGGGAAGGAAGAAGATTTTGAGCGCATGTTCCGCGCCGTCTTGGAAATTCTCCACAGCGTAGCCACCCATGGGACATCGGCCCTTTACAAGGATGTCAACGATCTGCAGTCATATCTCATTGTTTCTGAGTGGGCTTCCGAAGAGGACTTCGACGCCTTTATCCAGTCTGCACAATTTCGCAGCGTTGCCAATTGGGGGCAGGAGGGCATCCTCGCGGGCCGACCCGTGCATACGGTGTATCGCTAGAGGGGTGGCGGCGCTCCGGGCACATCTCCGTCACGTCGAGCAGCGTACTGACGGGAATCCTCGCGTCTGCCACCTCGCCGACACTGAGCAACCACAACGTCGCGACCGCCACGGCCAGCCAGAGGCGTGCGGCCCGGTCTGGGGCACACATGCGCGTGCGATGCCACGGCCAGCTGGCCCGCTTGATCATTGGGAACCCCTGTGCACTCCCGGCGCGCAAGCCATACGCGTGGGGTTCTGGAGTCCGCTGCGCCTCATGCGAAGCTGATACCAAGGCCCGCAACGTCGGCACACTTGTGGCAGTATGGGTCAGCCCCACGTCCCTCCCTGTGAGGTCTCATACCGGGCGACGGGGACGGGTGCGGTCGCTGTCGCTGCTTGGTGATGTTCCCTCTCTCGTCTGTGTCCGTCCACTGATGCAGCGCTCGGCGTGGGGTCCAGACGGAACCGACACAGGCCTTGCCTCTGCAAGCAACGCTCATCGCGTGTGCATGTCCTATGCTCTCAGGACCGGCAGACCGCGGCTCTTCCCAAGTGTATAGTATACGAAGGAATTTGGGCGTTCTTGGGGCGTTCTTGGGGCGTTCCCACGGTAAGCTGCCTACCATACATACAGTTGGAACGGTCAACGTCAGAGCGGTCGTGATCTGTGCGCGGTGTTCGTCAAGAAGGCCGTAGGGTGTCAGGGGGTATCTGTACTTGGAGAGGCCACAAATATGACAATGGTCTCTATTAACCCACATAGCCTGATGGGTGAAGCCCAGTCGGCGGAAAAAGTGTGGACGGTATGATAGTAGCGTCCCATAATAGTATGTTCCGGCAAGATTGTCTTTGTAGTGTCCCAGGATGATGAGGACATTATCGCAGTGAAAATCAGTGATATCTTGCATGTGCTGAAGCCTCAGCGACCAAAGATGGTGCCGACGCTGGCGAGTCATTATGAGGCCGCCACTGCCAAACCGCATACCGCGTGCCGCTCGGTTTTTGCTTGATGACCGAGGCATATGCGACTTGAGCTGTGGGCCAGGAGGTACCTGCCGAGTCGTAGGACGTGGCACAGGCGCGCGATCCTCTGTGCAGCGCTACACGTAAGATGCTCCTGCGGTATAGAGTAATACTTAATCGGACTCATGATGTGAGCCACGACTGGTCATGATGCCGCCGCTCGGGGCCGCGAACTTACAGCGCGGCGCTTTGTGAGAGCGCTGGAGGTTACGATGGTTGGAACAGCAGAAATAAATGCACCAGAAAAGAGCATGAACGCCGAGACCATGATTCGGCGGGCTGAACTGATGATTCCAAAGCTGAGGCAACGTGCGGAGGACGCCGAGAGGCGACGTACCGTGCCTCCCGAGACGGTTCAGGATTTTCTCGATGCAGGCTTTTATCGCATATTACAACCCCTACGTTTTGGCGGCTATGAACTCGGCTTCCCTACATTCTTCGAAGTGATGAAGACGATCGCGCGCGGCTGCGGATCTTCGGGCTGGATGCTCTGCTTGACCGCGGCGCACACGTTCCACCTCGCGGCTTTCCCAGAGGCGGGTCAGGTCGAAGTGTATGGTGACAACGGTGACGTGCGTGCGCCGCTGATTTTTGCCCCACAAGGGGTCGCGATCCCGGTGGAAGACGGCTATCGTCTCACGGGACGTTGGAACTATAACTCCGGCGGAGAATATGGCAACTGGCTCGCCCTCGGCGCGGCGATCCCTGGCACCGCTGCAGGCGAGCCGCCGAGCGATCTGCTCATAGCCTTCATCCGGCGTGAGGAGTACGAGATCTTCGATAACTGGAACACGATGGGCATGCGCGGTACGGGCTCCAAGCAAGCGGTGGTCGAAGACGTCTTCGTGCCGCAGCGGCGTGCGATTTCCCTGTCCGCATGGCTTCGGGGCGACGCTCCCGGCTATGGGGTCCACGCCAATCCTTTGTACCGCACGCCGCCGATGCAGATGTTTTGCATCGAGGTCGCGACGGTCTGCGTTGGGCTCGCCGAGGCGGCGATTGATGCATTCAATGATCGAGTCATGACGAAAGTCAACCCTTTTCCTCCCTTCGGGAAGCTTAGGGACGAGCGGCAGGCTCAGCGACGAGTAGGGCAGGCGCGCTCCCGAGCTGATGCGGCTAACGCCGTTCTTCAGCACATGATTGCAAACCAGCTTGAGCTGGCAGAGCGCGCTCGAGGAGGCTTCCTCGAGTTTAAGGAAGAGCAATTGCGCCGCACTTTGATGCACGCCCAACAAACGCTGCGCTTGGCGCGCGACTGCGTCGAGTGCTTGTTCGATGGCAGCGGAACCAGCGCGACCCAGGTGGGGCAACCCCTCGAGCGGATTTATCGCGATCTGAGCATGATCCGCACGCACTATATTATGGACGAGGACCGAACGGCTGAGAACTGGGGAGCTGCGTTCTTTGGCCTCGCACCGTATTCGCAATTCTGAACCGGCCGAAACGCTGAGCACAGAGCGGCGTGGTCGCAGTCTCGTCCAACCGGACATCGACCACACTGGCATGAGGAGGAACGCCCATGCATGAAGAGGAGAGCGCATGATAAGCACGAACCACGAAATGGCGATCCAGGACAACGAGGCCGTCGTGATGGATGGCAACGGGCTGGTGACTATTGAGGACATCATTCGCCTGGCGACGCAGGGCTGCGGCGTCGCGCTGAACGCGCAGGCGGACTACCACGCCCACATTGAGCGGGGTGCCGCCCTGGTCCGCGATACGCTGGCGGACGGCGGGGTGATCTACGGTGTCAACACCGGCTATGGGGACTCGTGCATCGTGACGATTCCCCCGGAGCTGGTCGACGAGCTCCCGGCGCGCCTGGTGACGTATCACGGGTGCGGCGGCGGCGCCTTGCTGGATGAGCCCGCCACGCTGGCGGTGCTCGGGTGCCGTCTGAACGCGTTGACCCGTGGCTACTCGGGGGTCCGCTGGGTGATTCTCGAGGGCCTCGCGCAACTCATCAACCTCCGGGTTCTCCCCAATATCCCCGAGGAGGGATCGGTCGGCGCGAGTGGCGACCTCACCCCGCTGTCTTATATCGCCGCCGTCCTGATGGGCGAGCGCGAGGTCACCTATAAGGGCGAAGTCCGCGAGGCGTGCGACGTGCTGAGGGAGCTCCGGGTCGCCCCAATCCGACTCGCGCCGAAGGAAGGCTTAGCGCTGATGAACGGGACCGCGGTGATGACGGGGCTCGCGTGTCTGGCCTGGGATCGTGCGGAGTATCTCAGCCGGCTCGCGACCCGGGTGACCGCGCTCGTGGCGCTCGGGCTGTACGGGCAACGCGACCATTTTCATCCGCGGCTGTTCGCGGTGAAGCCGCATCAGGGGATCATGGAAACGGCGGCCTGGCTCTTTGCTGATCTGAGTGCGCGCCAGGCCGACTCGTCCGAGGCGCACCCCGGCCGCAGCGCGCATCTGCCACTCCAGGATCGGTACTCGATTCGCTGCGCGCCGCATGTGATTGGTGTCCTGCGGGATGCGCTGCCCTGGATGCGTCGCGACATTGAAAACGAGCTCAACAGCGTCAACGACAACCCCATTGTGGACCCGGTCTATGGCCGGATTTTTCACGGGGGCCATTTTTATGGCGGCCACATCGCCTTCGTCATGGACGGGTTGAAAGCGGCGGTGGCGAGCCTGGCCGATCTCATGGACCGGCAGTTGGCGCTCCTGGTGGATACCAAGTTCAACTTCGGGCTGCCCTCTGGGCTGTCGGGGGCTTCGCGCGCCCGCGCGCCGATCAATCACGGCTTCAAGGGGGTGCAGATTTCGGTCTCGGCGTGGGCTGCCGAGGCCCTCAAGCTGACGATGCCCGCCGCATCGTTTTCGCGGTCGACAGAGGCGCACAATCAAGATAAGGTGAGTATGGGCACGATAGCCGCGCGCGATTGCTTGCGGGTGCTCGAACTGACTGAGCAGGTCGCGGCGGCGGTGCTGCTCGCTGCAGTGCAGGGGATCTGGCTGCGCCAGCGGCAAGGCGAGCTCTCCCCTGACGCCGTCTCTCCGGCCATCAGCGCGTTCCTCGGCGGCGTCGGCGAGTACTTCGAGTTCCTCGAGGAGGATCGGAGGCTGGATAAGACCTTACGACGGACCGCTGAAGGCATCCGGGCGAAACACTGGGCGCTGTATCCCGCGTAGCGCGAGCCGGGCGGGCCGTGCAGCGTGTTAACACCCTTATTGGAGGACCACCCATGGAGCCAGATCGGCAGCAACAGTTTGACCTCATTGTGTTGGGCGGCGGGCCTGGGGGGAGTACCGTCGCTACGCTCGTCGCGCAGCAAGGCCACCGAGTACTCCTCTTGGAGCGCGCGACCTTTCCGCGCCACCAGATCGGCGAGTCGCTCCTGCCAACAACGATCCATGGGATCTGCCGGTTGCTCGGCGTGAGGGAAGAGCTCGCACAGCAAAACTTTCCCAAGAAACTCGGAGTGAGCTTCCTGTGGGGCAAGAGCGCTGAGCCGTGGAGTTTTATTTTTGAGGACTCCCCCGTTTTGCGGCGCTTAGGTTTTAATCACGCCTACCAGGTTGAGCGTGCCAGGTTCGATGAGATCCTCCTGCGGAATGCCCAGCGCAAGGGGGTTGACGTCCGCGAGAATCACACCGCACACGATATCGTGTATGAGGACGGTCGGTTTCGAGGCGTGTGTTTCACGGACGCCTCTGGGCACGAGCACACGGCTCTGGCCCGCCACGTGGTGGACGCCTCTGGCCACCGGGGGGCTTTTGTGTCACGGGTCGGGGAACGCGTGTATTCGGAATTCTTTCGCAACATCGCGGTCTACGGGTACTTCGAGGGCGGGAAGCGGTTCCCCCCCCCCTCGGGAAGGCAATGTTCTCTCCGCCACATTCCCATACGGGTGGGTATGGTATATACCACTTAAGGATAACCTGACAAGCGTCGGGGTCATCATCGGGCTCGAATTCGCCGATAAGCTCAAAGATGAGAAAGAGAAGGTCTTTCTCGAGATGATTGACGCTTGTCCAAGCGTCAAGGAGCTGCTTGCGGGCGCGCCCTTGGTGCGCGAGGGTATGTACGGAGAGATCCGGATACGCAAGGATTGGTCATACGAAAACACTAGTTTCTGGAAACCCGGATTCTCCCTTGTTGGCGACGTCGCGTGCTTTATCGACCCATTCTTTTCGTCGGGGGTGCACCTGGCAACCTATGCAGCGCTCCAAGCTGCACGAGCGATCAATACCTGCCTGAGCGGTAGCGACATCGATGAGCAGCGCTGCTTCGACGAATTTGAGGCGCGCTACCGTAAGGAGTACCGCGTGTTTTACGAGCTCGTGCAGGCGTTTTTTGAGCTGCATGTTGATGAAGAGTCGTATTTCTGGATCGCGCGCAAGATCCTGAAAACCGAGGGCGAGGAGACGGTGGAGGAGGCATTCCTCCAGCTGGTGGCGGGGTCGTCACAGGCGAAGAACGACTTCGCGACCATGGCCAAGGCGGGCGGGGGAACGCCTGAGGTGTTCCGCGACTTGGTGGTCGCGGCGGAGCAGCAATTTGGGGACAGCCGCCCGACAGAGATCCCCCTCTTTCCGGGGGGGCTGGTGCCGTCCGAGGACGGCATGCACTGGAGAGAGTACGCCGGCTGAGCCCCCGATACGCAATGCGCGTGGCTCCCTCCGCTTGTAACGCCGCACACTGCTCTGAGAAGTCGCCCGTGCTGGCTGAGAGAACTTTGGCGCAACCCGAGGGCAGGGCGGCAAGTCGTGCGGAGTATCTCAGCTGGCTCGCGACCCGAGTGACCGCGCTCGTGGCGCTCGGGCTGTACGGGCACCGCGACCATGTTCATCCGTGGCTGTCCGCGGTGAAGCCGCATGGGGGGAGCATGGAAACGGTAGCCTGCCCCTGCGCGGATCTGAGTGCGAGCGCCCCGTCGGGCGTGGCCGCCCTGGCCGCAGCACGCATCGGCCACTCCAGGATCGGGACTCGATCCGCTGCGCGCCGCATGTGATTGGCGTCCTGCGAGACGTGCTGCCCTGGATGCGCCGCGGCATTGAAAACGAGCTCAACAGCGTCAACGGCAACCCCATTGTAGACCCGGTCTATGACCAGATTTTCACGGGGGCCGTTTTATGGCGGCGATAGCGCCTTCGTCAAGGAGGGAGCAGGAGAAACCGTGCTGTCTCATCCCCAATGCCCTTCCTTCTGATACCTCGAAGCACGCTGCGGGGAGGTATCATTTACAAAACTATGACAAGATATTGTCAATGGGGAGTAGCATGAAAAAAAAAGTTGCAATAATAGGAGCAGGCCCGTGTGGTCTTTGCGCACTCAAGGAAATGCTTGAAGCAGGGCATGATGCTATTACTTTTGAACAAGCATCAATGATTGGTGGTGCTTTTGCTCACCAATCCACATACGGTCCACTATCTCTCACTATCTCTAACTATTTCATGGCCTTTTCCGACTTTCCCCCTGATGGCTATGTTGAGTACTCTAGCAAAGAAGATTATTTGCGATATCTTCAGAGGTATACAGAACACTTCAATATTTACCAGAAAATCCAGTTTAACAGCTCCGTACAACATGCCACTCTCAACCCGCAAGACAATAAGTGGACCCTGCAAGTTTTGCATGCGGATACATTAAAAGAGCACATCTTTGATGCGTTGGTTGTTGCAACAGGCGCAAACGCAACCTCCCAGCCGAATATCCCAGAGTTTCCTGGATTTACTGGAGAAATTTACCACTCAATCCACTACTCAGAGAGTTTGAAAAAGAAGTTTCAAGAAGAGCAGAAAAAAGTGCTTGTTGTTGGCGCAGGCGAGAGCAGTGCTGACGTGGCACACCATCTTTCCCTTGTCACCACAACGTTTCTGTGGAGTAGGAGACCTCCGCTGCTCGGACCACGATTCCTGGCGCCGGTGAAAGAAATGGATGGTCTGGCAAGAAAAATGCCGTTGAATACATTTCTAGAATGGACGACCATTTCACGTTTGCACACCGGCTTAGGATTGGCCTTGTATTCTCTTATCCGGCAGACAGTATGGCGAACCCTGCTCCGCGGCACCCTGGCAACCTGGTGTAGGCAATTTTCTAAGCCTTCGTTTTTTCGGGCCGATAGTGCAGGATATGTAGGAAAGAGTGCACTGATTGCAGAAGCAGTCGAAGAAAAACGGCTCGATGTGATCGTGAGTTCTTCAGTGCATTGTGAAGGAAAGAAAATCTTTTTTTCTGGCACGGATAGAGAAGTTGAAGTCGATGCCATCGTTGCATGTACTGGCTACAAATTAAACTTCGATTTCTTGAAAAACGTGGAAATTGCATGCGATCCCAGAGCTTGGTACAAGCACTGCATTCCTCCAAAATATCGTGATACGTTGTTTTTTGTCGGATATGCCCGACCTCATCAAGGCGGAATTCCGGCATGCGCTGAAATTTTGAGTCGATATCTTGCCCTCGTTCTCAGAGGTGACAGAAAACTTCCAGATGACATTGCTCTCCAAACGCAGAAAGAAGCCGAGCAAGAAAGAAAATTCTATGTGACGACGCCTTCTCTCAATTCTCTCGTCGATTATACGAATTTCATGGATGCCATTGCGAAGGAGATTGGATGTGAGCCACAAGCACCTGCGCTATTTAGTCTTTTCAACTTTTTGGGATTTATCTCTTTGATCCCTCTGCTGATAACCTGGAGTTATATTTGGCTGATCCTATTTCTTGTATTTTCTTTTCTTCAGATTGGCCTGTATGGAGCGTACTCATTTAAGCATCTTTTTTTTCCTGTATGGCCATGTTGGTACAGACAACGTGGTCCCGGTGCTCGTCCTGACATTCTCAACTCTGTCCTGAAAAGTTTCCCTCTCTCTTCCTGTACCTTCGATCCTATAACCCCGTGTGTTTATGCTCTCTATCTCATTCAAAGACCCATAACTTGTATCGTCTTTCCTCTGTACTTGCTCTTTTCTCAACGGGAATGGCTGAAAATGCCTATTTTCTCGTTTTTAATTCCGAGAAAATTTGTCCTACATGGGACGAAGATGGAAATCAAGGACGTTTTTGAACCTTGAGAAACGCTGGAGGTCGCTCTGGCATGGCGACGGCAGGCTGCTTGCCAAACAGCACCTTCTACACCCTACCCTGGACCGCAACAAGCGCAGCCTGGCGGTCGACCTGAAGAGCGAGGCCGGGCGTGCGATCTTCACCCGACAGCGCATGGAGGCCGAGTGGCGGCATCCGGCTCCAGAACGCCAGCCCCGCCAACCTGGGCGACCGCGCGTCACAGAGGCGAGTGGGACGGCAAGATCATCTGGCATTGCACGCCCGGCATCCGGCAGGCTCACGGACGGCACACGCCCCAGAAGCGTGCGCCGGAGTGTGGGGGAGGAGCCAGCAACGCCCCTCCCCGCGACATGATGGGGCTCCAGGGCCAGGCGCTAAGCGACGCGTCGCCGCCAGCCGTACCCGAGGAGGCCCACCAGGCCGGTGGCGAGCAGGAGCCAGGTGGAGGGTTCTGGCACCTCTTCCAACGTGGTGATATCCAGTTGGGCGGAGAAGTAGCTGAGTGGATCCAAGGCGTCACTATCGCCCATGCCCAGGATCCAATTCCCCAGCGGATTTTCGCTGTTGAATGCGGCCAGCAATTCCTCGGGCCTGAACGAGCCCGTCGTCATCACCGGTCCGACGCCCGCACCGGCCGCGTCGTCGAAGAGCACCTGGATCCGCACTCCGACATTCTGGTTCGAGGCGTACGTGCCGGTTGACGTCATGCTGCCCTGCTCTATACCCTCCTGCGAGGCGTCATACGTGTAGACCAGATCCACCCGTGTACCTGTAGGGCTGATCAAGTAGAAGAACGTTTCCCCCGAAAATTCCTCATCGTTAGAGGGGCAGGTCGCGTCGCCCGGCTGTGCCGCCGGGTCGTCGCACTTCGCGAAGTCAATCCGGATGTTCACATCCGTGATCGAACCGCCGCCAGTAATCGTCAACGTGCGGGCGCCACGGCTCTGGTCAAAGATCCCAAAAGTGGCATCGGTCGCCGTCAGGCTTGCGGCGTGACTTGTCCCAGCGGCCAATGTCAGGGCGGCGCCAAGGCCCAGGGCAGCGAATGACCTCTTCCACTCCATCGCACTCACATTCCGCACCCTTTGGCGCTATTCGAAAGCAATTGCGGTCCTGTCTCCTGAAGAGCGGGGAGGACAAGCTATCCATGGATGAGGTCAGGCTCCTTAACCCTTTGTTTCAATGGCTCATTCCTCTTAATCACAACT
>SXGT01580039.1_pt1 | contig 20961 bp, 19 predicted proteins | sample 3176221 | NCBI WGS metagenome assembly SXGT01 (sample SAMN11356862, study PRJNA531348) | freshwater metagenome | isolation source: freshwater sample F1-120 | place: China: Fuxian Lake, Yuxi | collected 2017-12-25
CGTTGTTCACGTTGAGGCTGAGGCCGTGGTAGGAGCAGCCCCGCCGGATTCGTAACCCGAGCGAGGCGATTTTTCGTCCCGCCACGTACACGCCCGGTGCATCCGGGCGGGTTTCACCGTGGATGCCGTATTGTCGTAGCAGGCCCAGTACCGATTGTTCCAGGGCACCGACCAGTTCACGTACTCCCAGTCGGTTGCGGCGTAGATCAAGCAGCGGATAGACAATCAGTTGACCCGGGCCGTGCTAGGTTATTTGCCCGCCCCGATCAGTGCGAACGAGGGGAATGGTGGAGGGTTCAAGCAGGTGATCCGGGTTGCCGTTCAAACCCAGGGTGTACACCGACGGGTGTTGCAGCAACCAGACCTGATCCGGGGTCGCTTCATCGCGGGTTTCGGTAAAGTGCCGCATGGCCGCCACGGTTGCCTGATAATCCCTGAGACCCAGATAGCTCGGGTGAAGGATTCTGCCGGTTGCGGTTGTGTCCGTATTCAATGCAGGAATACGCTGGCAAGACCCAGGAAAATGAAAAAGCCCATGCCGTCGGTGACAGCCGTCAGCAGCACGCTGGTACCGACCGCCGGATCCATCCCCATCCGGTGGCGCACCAGTGGAATGGCCAATCCGGTGATGGCGGCCACTACCAGGTTCAACAGGGTGGCACTGGCCATGACCAGTGCCAGCCCCCTGTCACTGTACAGGCCGTAGGCCAGGACGCCCAGTACTGCCCCCCAGACGCTGCCATTCAGCAAGCCAATCAGCATTTCCTTGGCGACCAGACGACGGGTGTTACCAGGAGTAATCAGACCCAGGGCCAGTGAGCGAACAATCAACATGCTGGTCTGGTTGCCGGTATTGCCACCGATACCGGCCACGATGGGCATGAGTGAGGCCAGTGCCACTACCTTGACGATGGTATCCTCGAACATTCCGATGACCCGGGTGCTGGCGAAAGCCGTCACCAGATTGATGGCCAGCCACACCCAGCGGTTCTTGAGGCTTTTCCATATCCCGGAGAAAATGTCCTCTTCTTCCATGAGACCGGCCTGATTGAGCCGTTCCTCATCCGACTGGCCACGAATATGATCGACGATGGCACTGACGCTGATACGTCCCCGCAGGCGAAATTCGTGATCCACCACCGGTGCCGAAATCAGCTCATAGCGATCAAAGGCCCGGGCGGCCTCATCGGCATCATCATCCAGATGGAACGCCACCAGATCACGGGCCATGATGTCGGCTACCTGCCGATCCGGGTTCTGGGTCAGCAATCGCTTGAGCGGCAACACCCCCTTGAGGATGCCATTTTTATCCACCACAAACAGTTTGTCGGTGTGTACCGGCAAATCCCCCTGACGGCGCAGATAACGCAAAACCACCTCCAGGCTAATGTCCTCACGGATGGTCACCATGCCAAAATCCATCAGGGCTGCCACGGTATTTTCATCGTGGGACAAAACCGAGCGAAGCCGTTCCCGGCCCTGGTCATTCAGCCGCTCCAACAGTTCCTGCAGTACTTCTTCCGGTAAGTCCGGAGCCAGATCGGCAATCTCATCGGTTTCCAGATCCTCAGCCGCATGCAGCAATTCACTGGTATCCATGGCGGAGATCAGGGTTGCACGGACGGCATCGGAGACCTCCAGCAGAATTTGTCCATCCATGTCGGCGGCAACCAGGCTCCAGACCACGAGACGCTGCTCGACCGGCAATGCCTCCAGAATATAGGCGATATCGGCTGAATGGAGATTTTCCAGTTTATGGCGCAGCGCGACCTGGTGGGATCGGTGTAGCAGGTTTTCCACCAGGTCATGGTGGGGCATGGCCTGGTGTTGCAATATGGTCTCCTCCAGTTTCTGCTTCTGCAGCAGATCACGCACATCCTGCAGATGCTGCTTCAGATATTCCTCGGCGGGGGTGAGGCTGGAGGGATTCATGGTGCGGGAATCCGGGGGGTTGAGGGTCTCAGAAGACCATTATGATGGCGGGCGAACGGCTGAGATCATGGTAAATAGCGTCGAGCTGGGCCTGGCTCCGGGCCTTGAGGGTGATGGTCACGGCGGTGTATTTGCCCCCTTTGCTCTGGCGGATGCTGATCCCTCCCTCGGTCAGTTGACCCGGTGCGTGACGATTGACGATGGCCAATATCTCAACTTCCAGGGTTTCACTGCTCGGCCCCATGGCCTTGATGGGAAACTCGCAGGGAAATTCAAGCAGGGAGGGTGTTGCAGGCGAATTCATGGGTTACGCAGATACTGTTTGTAGGTCTGATAAAGCTGATGCAGACGTGCCCACAGCGGCCCCGGTTCACCGTTGCCGACGGGCATCTCATCCAGCCGGATCACCGGTAAAATCTCCCGGGTGGAACTGGTCAGCCAGAGTTCATCGGCCTGCCTGACTTCCGCCAGGGTCATTTGCCGCTCCTCGCAGGGAATCTGGTTGGCGCGGGCCAGTTCAAGCACCAGGTCACGGGTAACACCGGGCAGCAGTTCATGGCTTTTGGGTGGCGTCGTCAGTACTCCGCCCAGAACCGCAAATACATTGCTGGCGGCTCCTTCAATCACCCGTCCGTCCCGGATCAGAATGCCCTCAATCGCCCCCCGATCCAGAGCCTCCTGCCGGAGCAGCACATTGGACAGCAGGGTTATCGCCTTGATGTGACACCACTGCCAGCGGATATCCGGTACGGTGACGGCTGCAACTCCCTCGGGCGGGATGGGGCTGATGGGCGAACACATGACGAAAACCGTGGGTTTAACCCCGACCGGAATGGCGTGATCCCGCTTGGGGGCTGCTCCCCGGGTGATCTGCAAATACAGGTACTGGTCATGGGTGCCATCGATCAACCGGCGGAAGACCTCCAGCCACTGCGCGTCATCCAGCGGGGATTCCATGCGGATACCCCGCAGACTGTCGTCGAGTCGGCGCAAGTGTTCATCCAGCCGGAATGGCCGACCGCCGTACACCGGGATGACTTCGTAGACGCCGTCACCAAACAGAAAACCGCGATCCAGTACCGAGACTTTCGCCTCTTCCACCGGCATGTAGCTGCCATTGAGATAAATCATGAGTATGTCGTCTTTGGTATCGTTTACAGGGTACCCTGGATGCCCGCTCCATTTGAACCGCTGTGCCGGGCGAGGGCTGGTAATGCCTTCAGGATTCAGCCAATGTATCCACGGGTCGAAACCCGTGCCTGCCCTTATGCCGAATTCAGGCTATTTGAAGGTCATCTGAATCTGGTCGATCAGTTGACGGAAAAAACCACCGGTCTCCACGGCCTTGCTGGCCACCAGGTCTGCCTGGGCGACTACTTCGTTATTGTAATTGACCCGGATGAATCCCAGTCTGGCTCCCTGCTGAACCGGGGCCGTAATCATTTTTTCGGTTTCCAGAGCCGCCTTGAGGTTTTGATACTGCCCCCTTGGGAAGGTGACAAAGAAAGGGCGGGCCGGTGTCAGGGACACGGTGGTTTCGGCTCCCTTCCAGACCCGAACCTCGGTCAGCGTGTCACCCGTTTTGTAAAGCGGGCGTGTCTCGAAGAAACGGAAGCCATAATTGAGCAGTGCCTGATTGGCATTGGCCCGCTCGCTGTCGCTACGGGTACCCAGTACAACGGCCACCAGGCGCATGTTGTCACGCACGGCGGAGGATACCAGACAGTATCCGGCACTCTCGGTGTGACCGGTTTTGACACCATCGACGCTGGGATCACGCCACAACAGCCGGTTACGGTTATGTTGCCGGATGCCGTTGAATTCAAACTCCTTGATCGAATGCCATTTGTAGTACTCGGGAAAGCGTTCGATCATGCTGCGGGTCAGCAGGGCCATATCCCGGGCCGTGGTGTAATGATCAGGATCCGGCAGCCCCATGCTGTTGCGGTAATGGGTATCTTTCATGCCCAGTTGTTCCGCGTTACGGTTCATCATCTGTACAAAAACCGATTCATCGCCGCCGATATGCTCGGCCAGAGCCACGCTGGCATCGTTGCCGGACTGGACAATCATCCCCTTGAGCAGGTGTTCGACGTCAATTCTGGCACCGACCTGGGCAAACATGCGGGAACCCTCGGTACGCCAGGCCTTCTCGCTGACCGTTACCGTGTCGGTCAGTTTGAGATTGCCTTTGGCCAGTTCGGTGAAGACCACGAAAGCAGTCATGATCTTGGTGAGGCTGGCTGGTTCCAGTCGTTGATCGGCATTGCTTTCCGCCAGTACCCGCCCACTGTTGGCATCCTCAAGGAGATAGGCCTTGGCACCTACTTCAGGCGGAGCCGGAATCATGACCGGATCGGCGGCGGCCACCAGACCGGGAACCAGGCATACCAGCAAAATCAGGGGAACAATGGGTTTTGGGTTCATGGTTTCAGCAATTGATTGGGAAGCGGGAATGAACTGACACTGTCACGCACGTCAGGCCGGTTGTCCCTGCATCACGGCTTCTACCCGGGCCAGATCGGCCTCGGTGTCGACGCCGGGCGGCGGTGCAGTCGCCACGGTACGAACCGCAATCAGTTCACCGTGCCAGAGGATGCGTAATTGTTCCAGCGATTCGACGGTCTCAAGCGGACACACCGGCCACCGGGCGTAGGTTTTGAGGAAACCGGCCATGTAGGCATAAAGACCGATATGACGCAGAAATGGAATTCCGGCAGGCAGCCCGGCCTCCGGTTGGCTGAATCCATCCCGATGCCAGGGAATGGGAGCCCGGCTGAAGTACAGGGCATACCCGAAGCTGTCCACCACGGTTTTGACCAGATTGGGATTGAACAACTCGTTCCGGTCAGTCAGGGGCGTTGCCAGGGTCGCAACATTGGCGTCGCGGGATTCGTACAGGGCACGCGCCACCTGGGTGACGAGGGCGGGCTCCATCAGGGGTTCATCCCCCTGCAGGTTGACGACCACATCGGCCCGGTGCCAGTCGAGTTTCTGTGCCACCTCGGCAATACGCTCGGTACCACAGGTGTGATGGGAACCGGTCATGACCACCTCAACCGGCAACCCGGCGACCGCTGCCCGCACCCGCTCGTCATCGGTGGCGACCCAGACCGGCTGACCGGTTTCCAGTGCCCGTTCACATACGTGGGCGATCAGCGGTTTACCTGCCAGTAGTCTGAGGGGTTTGCCCGGCAAGCGGGCAGCACCAAACCGGGCCGGTATGACAATCCTGAATGAGACCATGGTCAGCTTTCCTCAAAAGCCGGAACAGCAGGCCTTTTCAGGGCATCGTATTCGTCCAGATCAATGCGGCGGGCTTCCGTTTCCAGCATGACGGGAATGTCATCACGGATGGGATAGGCCAGACGGTCAGCCCTGCAGATCAGTTCGCCTTGTTCCTTTCGGTAGACCAGTTCGCCTTTACAGACGGGACACACCAGAATTTCAAGCAGTTTTCCATCCATTACAATTTACCGATTATGAGTTGACAGAGAGAGTCGGCGGTATCCGGCGGCAATTTTGCCTGAACCGGCACGTACCAGCAGTCGGAATCCGCGAAGCGGGCGCATTTTACGGCATCCTTTTCCGTCATCAGCAAGGGCCGGTTTGATGGCCCGGGCAGATCATCCTGCGTATAGACATGATGGTCAGGATAAACCCTTGCTTCAGGCCGCAACCCCCGCGCCTCCAGGTGATCGAAAAAACGCGACGGATGACCGATACCGGCCATGGCGTAAAGGGGTTGTGCCTGAAAATCCGTCAGGGGACGGGACAGATCCGGTTTGACCAGATTGATGGCCACCTCACCCTCCAATACCATCACGCTGGCTCCATCCGGACCTGTACCCGAATAAATAATGCGGTCGACCTGCTCCAGACGCCCGGGTGGCTCACGCAAGGGTCCGGCCGGCAAACAATGGCCGTTACCAAACCGGCGCAGGCCATCAATCACCGCGATTTCGACATCGCGTTCCAGGGCATAGTGCTGCAGGCCGTCGTCGGCAATCAGCACATTGCAATCAGTGGTGGCCAGCAGGTATCTGGCCGCTGCCACCCGCTGCCTGGCAACCACCACCGGGCAGCCGGTTCGGCGGGCGATCAGTACCGGTTCATCGCCACAGTCGGCGGGATCCGAGTCCGGACCAACCCCGAGTGGCTGACGGGTTTTGCTGCCACCATAACCCCGACTGACGATACCGGGCCTGAGTCCCCGTCGTGACAACTCCCCGGCCAGCCAGATGACCAGCGGTGTTTTGCCCACCCCGCCTACCGTCAAATTACCCACGACCACCACCGGAACCGGCAGGCGATGCCGTTTACGCAGCCCGTTGCGGTAGGCCTGCCGCCTCAGCCTGACGGCCTGGAGGAATACGGCTTCGAGCAGACGCAGTCCCGCGTTGGGAACCGGTGTCTGGTACCACTGGTGCTGCCACCAGTCGTGCAATTTGGAGTCGGACAGAAGGGAACGGGTTACCGGAGGGGACAGTGAGTTCATGGAGGCATCCCTGAAAAACAGGCTCTATTGTAACCGGTTTACACCATTTTGTTAGCAGACCAGGCCGGTAATCCCGTCCTATCCCCGTACCAGTCGCACCGCCAGGGGATTGATTTTGCTGACATAATTGGTGCTGCCATGACTGAATCCCACACTCCAGGCATTCTGGGCATTTCCCTTGCCAGGTGTGGAAGTCCAGAACCATTTGGGAGGGGTATCGGGAAAGAATTTGCGGCTGATGGCGGGATTTCCCTGGCTGCGGTCGATCAGACCGGCCAGTTCTTCCACCGTGGGCAAGCGCCAGGGTAAACCGGTTCGGGCAGCCTCCCCGGCGGCATGTTCCATTGCAGCCTGATGGCTGAATACCATGATTTCGGTGGTGGCAGGATTGGGTTTGTTGATCTGTCCCTCAGACCAGCGTCGCCAGATCAGGCCGTTGTGACTGTCCTTGACCTCCTGCCCATTTGAAACCACAAAGAAGCGGGTTACCGGATCAAAGGTTCTTTTGACACTGGCTTCGGCATTGCGGCAATCAAAATGTAGCCGTGATGTCAGGTAACGGGCCGCCAGAATTTCGACGGCCAGATTCTCCGCCGTGTAAACGTGGTTTACATCAATGCCCTGATTGCCCATGAACGGCAGCAAGGTTTCCCGTATCATCATGGGCCGCGACAGGCCGGTTTTCTGCATCAGTCCCTCAATGAGTTGCCGGGTGGTGGTATACCCCTGGGCAATGCGTAACAACCCCAGGTAGACCGGTGATGAAACCTGATCCTGCACAAACATGACATCAATATCTTCCCCCTCAAACGAGGCGTCGACCAGGCGAATGTAATCCCGGATATTCAGGGTGTCGATTTCCTCAAGCAAATCACCCAGAAAATCGGCAAGGACTATGCCTGAATGCCAGGGCAGCCCCAGATGACCCAGCACCTTGTTCAGCGAGGCCAATTCGCTGAACGTCCAAAGGCCGTGTTTGAAGTTGTAAAAATCGGTAACCAGACTCAGAAAACGGATGCAGGGTGGATGATGCTCGCGATAGTCCGTGAGTGACAGTTGCTTCAACCATAATCCGATGTTGGTTTCGATCCGGGTCTCGGCCGGTTTGAGTGCCTGTTTTTCCAGCAAGCTACCCAGGGTCTGATCCATAAGGCGCAGGGCGGTTTGTGCATCCGGATCAGTAATGGGAAGGCTGGCCAGATTGTTGCGAATCAGACCAATCATGCCCACCTGCAGGCAGTCAAATTCGGCCAGTTTCTCCAGGTATTTCCAGGCGGTGCGCTGCAACTGGTACAGATCGACTGGTGTTTTGGTCTCGGCCAGGCCCAGCCCTTGCAGCAATCGCCGGTAAAAGTGACGCTTTTCCAGGTTATTGGCGGTGAGGGGGGGAACCACCATGATGCGCACGGCATCCAGTGCCAGTTGTTCGGATTCCACCTTGCGCTGTTTGGCGATTTCGAGTGCGGGTTTGAGTCGGGCGTTGAGGTGACCCAGTTCTTGTATTGTGTAGCTGAACATGATGGCTTGAGACCCCCCTGATGGGGCTTAAATGGCTCTATATTGTCAAGGTTCAGGCAGATTGTTCAAGTGTCTGACCTGAATTTTCCGGACAACTTTGGCTGGTGTGACGTCTCTGGTAATGTTGGCCGAAAAACTGCTATAGTTCGGGGGTAATTTGCTTAACCATTTCGCCATGCCTTCTGAATCCAGTGTATCCACTGGCGTGGATCTCACCAACTGCGACCGCGAACCGGTTCATCTGGCCCGTGCCATTCAGCCACACGGCTGTCTCCTGGTCGTCAATGAAGCCGACTTCAGCATTAGCCAGGCCAGTGCCAATACCGCCTGCCATTTGGGCATTCCCTGCGCCGCACTACTGAATCGCCCGCTGAGTACCCTGCTTGCCCCCGCCGATATGGCCACCCTGCAGTACAGACTGCACGACAAAACCCTGGATTCAGCCCGGGTCTATCTCATGGTCATTACCCCCCTGCCAGGGCTGGTGGATCGGGTTCATGTGCTGGGGCATCGGGCCGACGGCAGGCTGTTGCTGGAATTTGAACCGGCCGGGGCCGCCTTCAGCAGCGGCGAAGTTCATTATTTATCCATCCTGTCCAACACACTGCGGGAATTACGCAACGCCCAATCCCTGTCGATTTTTCTGGAGGCAGGGCTACGCTGGCTGGCCGGCTTTACCGGTTATGACCGGGTGATGGCCTATCGTTTTGCCGGCGACGGCACCGGCCAGGTGATTGCCGAAGTCAAACGTGACGGGCTGGAGCCGTTCCTGGGGTTGCATTATCCGGCCAGCGACATTCCGGTTCCTGCGCGTCGCCTGTTCAATTACAGCCCGCTCCGGCATTTGCCGGACACCGAATACGTACCCGTTCCGCTCATGGAGGCCGCAGGGCAGCCGGTCGGGGTTCCGCTTGACATGAGCTACCTGTTGCTACGCAGCGTCTCAACCCTGTACACCGGCTATCTGCACAACATGGGGGTTCGCTCGGCACTGGTAATGCCACTGATGACCCACCACAACGAGATATGGGGTCTGATCAGTTGTCTGCACCATGCCGAACCGCTGCACCTTTCCTGCGAACGCCGGGCTCCGGTTGAATACCTGACCCAAAGCCTGTCGCTGATGATTCATGACCGGCGTGAGCGCGAACATCACGACTACCAGACAAGGCTGGATGCCGTCCTGGATGGACTCGTCAAAAATCTGAGCCAGTGCGAGGATTTGCACCAGACCCTGTGTTCGGACGCGCCCAACCTGCTGTCGGAACTGGCAGCCGACGGAGCCGCCCTGGTATACGGCGGGCGGTTGAGCCGAATGGGCATAACCCCTGACCCCGCCACGCTTGCAACCATCACCGACTGGCTGACACTCCAGGAATCCGACATCATCGCCACCCACACATTGCGCCGTGATTGTCCCGGCCTGCCGCCAACCGGCCTGGCGACCTGTGGCGTGTTATCCGTCCGGCTGCGCCGCTCTCAACCCGATTGGCTGCTCTGGTTCCGCAACGAAACCCCGCGTGAAATCGACTGGGCCGGCAACCCGGAAAAACCGGTTGAAATTGATTCGCGGCAGCCCGAAGCCCGGCTGATGCCGCGCACTTCCTTTGCTCGCTGGCGACAAACCGTGACCGGCGAATCAGCCCTCTGGCAGGCTGTTGAAATCGATTACGCAGTTCGCCTGCGCCAGGTCATACTGGGCATCATTGTCGAACGGGCCAGGCGGCTGGAACAACTCAACGCCGAACTGCTGGCGGCCATGGCCGAAAACCTGCGGATACTGGAACAACTAAACCGCTACAGCGAGCGGTTGGCGGAGGCCCAGCAGCGTGCCCGCCTGGGTTACTGGGATTTTAGCCTCGAAACCGCACATTTTACGGCGTCCGATCAATTGTGCCATCTGTTCGGGGTGGAACCGGGCAGTCTGGATGGCCCTCCCAAGCGTATCCTGTCCCGACTGGATCCCGATGATGCCCACCGCCTCATGGCGCATCTACAAACCACAACGGATCGGCAAACCTTCCGGCTGGATATACACATCACCCGCACCGACGGTATACCGCGCATACTCGATACCCTGGGCGAAGTCATCCATGCCGACGCTGGAGCGACCACCCGGATCAGTGGATCATCGCAGGACGTGACAGAACACCGGACAGTCCAGCAACAGATGGAAAAACTGGCACTGGCGGTAGAGCAAAGTCCGGAGTCCATCATGATTACCGATCTCAGCGGTCGCATTGAGTACGTCAATCAGGCCTTCATCCGCCACAGCGGTTACACCGCCGCAGAAGCCCTCGGACAAAATCCGCGCATCCTGAACGGCGGCATCACCTCACGGGAAACCTATCACGAGCTATGGCAGACACTGCTCCGGGGCAAGGTCTGGGAAGGTGAATTCGTCAACCGGCGCAAGAGCGGTGGCCTTTATACCCAGCGGGCCAAAGTCACGCCCTTGCGACGACCGGATGGACGGATCACCCATTACATTGCGGTACAGGAAGACATCACCGAGCAAAAACGCATGGCCCGGGACCTGGAGGCCTATCGCAACGAACTGGAAGAGCGGGTCAGCCAGCGTACTGAGGAATTGCACCGGCAGAGCCGGTTTCTGCGGGCACTGATCGACCACCTGCCGCATCTGGTCTGGCTGAAGGATACGAACGGGCAGATTCTGGCGGCCAACCGGGCTCTGGCCCTTTCACATCGCAAACCGTCTGCCAGCCTTACCGGTTTGCAGGATACCGACCTGGTCTCGGCAGCGATGGCGGCCCGCTACCGTGCCGACGAGACCCGGGTCATGCTGGGACGAACACCGCTGACCCGGGAAGAATCACTGGAGCAAATCCCGGACAGCCTGTACGAAACCTACCTGGCTCCGGTGGTGGATGAACAGGATCGGGTACTGGGTACCGTGGGCTTTGCCCGCGACATCAAACCGCAGCGGCACATGGAGACCGAGCTGGCCCGGCGAGTCCTTGAAGCTGAAGCCGCCACCCGGGCCAAAAGTGCCTTTCTGGCCAACATGAGTCACGAAATACGCACGCCGCTGACCGCCATCATCGGTTTTGCTGAAGGCTTGCTTGAAACGGTACAAACCCGGGAGGAACACGACCAGGCCATCCGTACCATCATCCGCAACGGACGGCATCTGCAGGAACTGATTGCCAACATTCTTGATTTTTCCAAAATCGAAGCCGAACAAATCAAGGTTGAATCCGCCCGGATTGCCCTGCTGCCCCTGCTGGCCGACGTCAATGCACTGGCCGTTTCGCTGGCCCGGGGGCGTCAACTGGCTTTCAGTTACCACCTGATGCCGCCACTGCCCTCCAGCCTCTGGAGCGACGCGACCCGCATCAAGCAAATACTCATCAACCTGATCGGCAATGCCGTCAAATTCACCCCGCCGCCCGGAGCCGTGCGCCTGATCGTGAGTCTGGATCAGGCCGCCGGACAACTGGTTTTGACGATACAGGACACCGGCATCGGCATCGACCCTGCGGAACTGCGCCGCCTGTTTCAGCCGTTTGCCCAGGCCGATGCCTCGATTACCCGCCGCTTTGGCGGAACCGGGCTGGGATTGTCCATTTCACGCGAACTGGCCCGCCAACTGGGCGGTGACATCCGGGTTCTCAGCCTGCGCAATGTAGGCAGTTGCTTCGTGGTAACCCTGGCCACCGGGCCACTCGCTGAGGTTAGCCTGATTGAGGCAGCCGTCGACCTGACCATGCCGGATGCCGACGGCGGCGGTCATCCGGTCGTCCCCCGTTTGCGGGGGCGGATACTGGTGGCAGAAGATACACCCGACAACCAGAAACTCATCACCCTGTTGATACGGCGTACCGGAGCCGAAGCAGTGATTGCCTGCAACGGACAGGAAGCCCTCGACAAGGCCCAGACGGCTGAATTTGATCTGGTACTGATGGATATGCAAATGCCGGTTATGGATGGTCTGGAAGCAGTTGAACTGTTGCGGCTGACCGGATTTCCGCACCCGGTCATCATGCTGACCGCCAACGCCACCGAAGAAGACCAACAGAACGCCGAGCAAGTCGGTTGTAGTGGTTTTCTGACCAAACCCATCGACCAGGCCGCCTTTTACCGCCTGCTGGCGCAGTGCCTGCCACCACCCGACCCGACGGATGAAACCACTGTTTCACCGGTGAGCGTTTCCCTGGAGCAGGATCCTGAATACTGCCGCTTGCGGACTGCCTTCCTGGAGGAACTGCCCGCTCGTCTGGATGAACTGGAGGTGGTTCTGGCAAACCGGGACTGGCCCACCCTGCAACGTCGTTTGCATCAGCTCAAGGGCATCGCCGGCAGTTTTGGTTTTCCGCACATCTCCGCAACCGCCCAAGGCATGGAAACGGTCCTGAAAAACGGCGATGAACGTGAAGTGGCCCGGATTGGGCAAACCCTGTTCCGGCTGATGCGGGACGCCGGGTGAGGACGGAGGGTCGGGGGTCGGGGATCGGGGATCGGGGGAAAAATTATCGGGCCGTTGCTGACCTGCGTTGCCAGGTCATCCACACGAGGGGGGGCTCGCCTGTGACCTGATCCTTAAAGCCAAGTCCGTAGACGGCGGCAATGTGCTGACCAGCCCGGTGTTTACCGTATTGCCTGGCTTCGCCGACCCGCTGGTAGTGGCCTGGCGGGTGGCGTACATGCAGCGGATGGGTCGCATCAACCCGCATCTCCCAGCCCGGGCAGAATTAACAACCCTCAAAAAAACCGGTTCTGCTGGCGCATTTACCACAAGCTTCCCCGATGTCGTTGGGTGCTTCTCCTTTGAAGACTACCCGGAACTGATGGATACGATCGGTCGAACCATCCTGACGGACAAAAAGGCTATATTCCGGAAACCACCCCAAAGATACTGGTGCGGCCGGATATCGACACCGACACCTTTGTGGAATACACCACCCGCTTCCTCAAGCAATTCGGCCACGCGCCCGCGTCGACCGTAAGCCCTCGTCGCATGGTTCACCAAATCCGGTTCGGTATGCGTGCAGATGACGATCTCGAACCCGCTATCCATGATCTATGATACTCCTCTATTTTCTCTGTGTTCAACCCGAACTGACGTTAAAAAAACCAATACAGGAGCAGAACCAATGGAAACGACATCCGCCGATTCATCCGGGCGACTGGCCAGTCTTGACGCCCTGCGTGGGCTGGTCATGGTTCTCATGGCCCTCGATCACGTCCGCTATTTCTGGTTTTCACCGGGTTTTTCCCCGACTGACCTGACCCAGACCAGCCCTACCCTGTTTTTTACCCGCTGGATCACCCACCTGTGCGCCCCCACTTTTATTTTTCTGGCCGGTGTGGGAGCCGGACTGTACCAGCAACGTCATGCTGCCTCTCCCCGCCAATTGGCTGTTTATCTGCTGTCCCGGGGCGCATGGATTGTGCTGCTGGAAATCACCTGGAACAGCTATCTGTGGACACTGCAATACCAAACCCTGGAATTGCAGGTTTTGTGGGCCATTGGCTGTTCGATGCTGTTGCTGGCGGGGCTGATTTTTTTGCCGGGGTGGTTGATTGCGTTGCTGGCGGTTATCGGTATAGCCGGTCATGACGGGCTGAACGGGATTGATCCGGCCCGATTTGGATCGCTGGCATGGCTCTGGACGATCCTGCACGTCGAAGGCACGATTGAGTCCGCGCTTCCAGGTGTCCTGCCGCGCCTGTTTGTGATCTATCCCCTGCTGCCCTGGTTTGCGGTGATGGCCCTGGGGTATGCCGTTGCGCCCTGGTTCCGCTACCAGAACCGCCTCTCGACCCCGCTGTTGCGGCTGACCGGTACCGTGCTGCTGCTGGGCTTTGTCGGCCTGCGTGCCTTTAATGGTTACGGAGATGCCGTATCCTGGCACGAACAGACACGCGGTTTGCTGTTCACCGTCATGTCGTTTCTCAATCTGTCCAAATACCCGCCCTCGTTGCTCTATCTGCTGATAACCCTGGGACTGATGTGCTGGCTGCTTGCCGCCCTGGCGCGGGGAGGCAATTTAGTGCATCGCACCCTCACCCTGTTTGGCCGGGTTCCCCTGTTCTTTTATCTGATACACATCCCCCTCATACACGGAACTGCCCGCTTGTGGAACAGCCTGGGCGGGCCTCAGCCTTCCCTGTTGTTTTGCTATGGACTCTGGCTGCTGGTGCTGCTGTTGTTGTATGTTCCCTGCCGCTGGTTTGCCGATCTGAAAATGCGAACCCGGGCGGTGTGGGTCAGCTATTTCTGATTCTGATTAACGTAATTCGGGATAAGGCGCGGGGCAGAGGTGAGTGGCGAATGGGGAATGGCGAATGGCGAATGGTGAGTGGGGGAATGGTGAGTGGGGAATGGTGAGTGGGGAATGGTGAGTGGGGAGCATGGATTGCTGGTTGGTATGCGGCACGCGCTTGCCACTGACCCTGCCGGGTCGCCGGGATGGCCGTACGTCTGCGGTGCCACTTGCTATTCACCACTGACCATTCACCCTATAATGCCCCGCTTTTTGGGCAGGGGAACCCGGGCATGATCCAAGACAGCAGTATTGAACAATTTCTGGAGGCATTGGCCAGCCAGTCACCAACGCCGGGAGGCGGCAGTGTCGCAGCCATCACCGCTGCCATGGGAGCCGCCCTGGTGAGCATGGTATGCAACCTGACCCTCGGCAAACCGGCCTATGCCGAACTGGAAGCAGACATGCAGCGTACCCTGGACGCAGCCACCGGTTTGCGAACCCGGTTGCTGGAACTGGTGGAGGCCGATGTCGCGGTGTTTGATCAGGTTATGGCGGCGTATCGTTTGCCCCGCGCCAGCGAAGCAGAACGGCAAAATCGCTCGGAAGTCATTCAGACTGCCCTCAGGGCGGCTACCGACGTGCCCCTCACCTGTGCCGGGTTGTGTCTTGAGATCATGCGTCTGAGTGAATGGATTGCCGCTAACGGCAATGCCGGGGTGATAACCGACGCCGGTGCCGCTGCCCTCACGGCTTACGCCGCCTTACGCAGTTCCGAACTGAATGTCAGGGTCAACACCAAAAACCTGAAGGATCAGGCCTTTGTAAGCACCTGTCTGGGCCAACTGGCGGGGATGCTGGCCGAGGCCGACCGGCTGCAACCCGTGATCTTCAATACGGTATTGCAGCGGCTGTAATCCGGGTTGCGGAGGGGACTTTGCTTCAGGGCTGGCGACCCCGGGTGACCCGGCGATGTCCCTGTAGATCCGGGTAATGCCGGATATCGAGATAGCCCTGCCGTTCCAGCCACTGACCGGTGGCGGCGGCCTGATCGTAGCCGTGTTCCAGTAGCAGGAATCCGCCTGACCCCAGGTGACGGCGGGCATCGCGACTGATGATGGCGATGTCGTCCAGCCCGGAGCGACCGGCTACCAGGGCGGCGCGGGGTTCGTAGCGAATGCCGTCGTCCCGCAGGTGGGGATCGTCTTCGCGCAGGTAAGGCGGATTGCTGACCACCAGGTCGAAAACCTCGGTCGGGGTAATTGCGGAAAACCAGTCGCTTTGGCGTAATTCGACATGGAAAGTCTGATGCTGCTGCACATTGATCCGGGCCATTTCCAGGGCCGCAGGCGAGCGATCCACCGCCAGCACCCGGGCCAGCGGTCTTTCAGCGGCCAGCGTCACGGCGATGATCCCGCTGCCGGTTCCGAGATCAAGCACCGCGGCAGGCCGGTCAGGCGCAATAAGGCTGAGGGCCTGTTCGATCAGGGTCTCCGTATCCGGGCGGGGAATCAACACGCCCGGCCCCACGACGAACCGTCTGGACCAGAATTCCTTCTCGCCGACAAGATAGGCCAGCGGAACCCCCAAAGCCCGCTGTTCCACCTGGCTGAAAAAACGGACAGCCTGCTCATCCGTCAACAGTCGTTCCGGCCAGGCTCTGAGCCAGGTGCGCGGCTTCTCCAGGGTGAACCCCAGCAACAGTTCGGCATCCAGTCGGGGAGTCTCACTGCCCGGTACAAGCTGCCGCAGGGCCGCTGCGATGGCGGCGGCGATCGAGAATGGGGGTTGGGAGGGGGTGTGCATGGGATCAATTTTCCGGAATTGTCACGATGGCGAAAAGCCGCCATACTCCCGGCTTCAGGCTCGGGTTTGGTGACAGGCATTATACGATCACCAACGGGTTCGGGTCGGCCCTCCATTACCGCATTCATGTCACGGCAGCCATCATGTCCTCATCCCAGGAAATCATCATAGAACCCCGGCGGGCAGTCCGCCATTACTGGCGGGATTTGTGGCAATACCGGGAGTTGTTTTATTTCATGGCCTGGCGGGACGTATTGATCCGCTACAAAAACCTGAGCATCGGCTTTGCCTGGGCTCTGTTACGGCCGTTCCTGACCATGCTGATTCTGACCCTGGTCTTCAACCGCTTTGCCGGTTTGCCGTCACAGGGTATTCCCTATCCGGTGCTGGTTTACAGTGCCCTGCTTCCCTGGCTGTTTTTTGCCCAGGCTTTTGCCGATGCTGGCAACAGTCTGGTCAACAAGGAATCCATCATCAACAAAATTTATTTTCCCAGGATGATCGTTCCCACCAGTGCGGTGGTGGTCAGTTTTGTCGATTTTCTGGCCGCACTCAGCGTACTTGTCCTGTTGCTGGCCTGGTACCGGTATCTGCCGGGCTGGCAAATTGCCGCATTGCCGCTGTTCATGCTCATGGCGTTTGTGCTGGCCTTGGCGGCAGGATTGTGGATTTCCGCCCTGAGCGTGCAGTACAGGGATTTTCGCTACATCATTCCATTCAGCGTGCAAATCGGGCTGTATCTCTCCCCGGTCGGTTATGACAGTAGCCTGGTGCCGCCCGAGTGGCGGTCGTGGTATGCACTGAATCCGCTGGTGGGCATCATTGAGGGATTCCGCTGGTCGGTATCAGGCCGACTGATGCCACATCTACTGCACGACATCGGCCTGTCGCTGGCCGTCATGCTGGTGTTGTCCGTGAGTGGAATCCTCTATTTCCGTCGCATTGAACGTTCCCTGTCCGAATTGCTTTGATAACCGTGGCCATTACCGTAGAACAGCTTGCCAAACGCTTTGATTCCGCCCCGGGTCGCACCGGCTATCGCACCTTGCGTGATACCCTGACCGGCTGGCTGGGTTCACGCGCTCCGGTTGGAGCAACCCGTGATGCGACTGGGTTCTGGGCACTGCAGGATATTGATTTTCATATTGAGGCCGGCGAAAAGGTCGGCATTATCGGGCGCAACGGGGCCGGTAAATCCACCCTGCTTAAACTCCTGTCACGCATCCATGAGCCAACCCGGGGACGCATCCGGATGCGGGGACGTCTGGCCAGTTTGCTGGAAGTCGGTACCGGATTCCATCCTGAACTGAGTGGCCGGGAAAACATTTACTTCAACGGTGCCATGCTGGGCATGGGCAAGGCGGAAATTCGGCGCAAGCTGGAGCAAATCGTCGAATTTGCTGAAATCGAATCGTTTCTGGAAACACCGGTCAAGTATTATTCCTCCGGCATGTACGTGCGACTGGGCTTTGCGGTAGCGGCCCATCTGGATTCGGATATCCTGATACTGGATGAGGTGCTGGCCGTAGGTGATGCCCGTTTCCAGAACAAGTGCCTGGGCCGTATCCAGGAGATTGCCCGGGAAGGACGCACGGTCATTTTCGTCAGCCACAACATGAGTTCCATCCTGCAGTTCACCGACCGTACCCTGTTGCTTGAATCCGGGCGAATCCTGCATGACGGCGACAGCGAAACCGGCGTAGCCGAATATCTCAAGGGTAATGAACTGGCCAATCGCCGTAGCCAGTTGGCCAGCAAGGTGCCCTGGTTTCAGATAACCCGGTTCGGGTTTGAACAGCAGGCAATGATCCCCGGTTTCAACCAGCCGTTACACTTCAGCCTGCAACTTGATTCAGCCCGGGAACTCAGCGATCTGACCCTGACCCTGGGTATCACCAACACGCTGGGTGCCCGCCTGGTTACTGCCCGTACCAGCCTGGAGAGCGTCGCTGTCGGCACGAGTACCGTGGCATTGCAGGTGCCGGATCATCGGCTTACACCCGGAACCTATTTCATCTCGCTCGCCATTCGCGCCCCCGGACGCGCCCTGTTCGCCGCAGAGCAGGTGCTTTGTCTGGAACTGGTTGCCGACTCGATTGAGGACCGGCACCTTCTGGCCCTGGCCCACAAGTCCGGTGACCGCCTGGGGTGTTACTGTGTACTTCAGGCTCACTGTACTCCCGATCATTCTGCTGCCACCTTACTCACGCCATGACAGTCAAACCCGAACTGACCCGACTGCGGATGCACATCGACAACGGTCTGGCTCATCTGCATTGTGCAGTGTACCGGCTGGGGTGTCCCCTCACCCGGCAAGCCCTCGACCGCATGCCTCCAGGCCACTTGCTGTACGCCCTTTATATCTCACACCGCTACCGTTACGTGTACGTGGATAATCCCAAAACCGGTTGTTCCTCACTCAAATCAGCCCTGGTAGAACTGGAGGCCCGCGACGGGCCGAGACCGGTGGATTGCTATGACTGGACGGTATTGCATAATCGGGATCGTTCAATCCTGCTGCAACTGACCGATCTGCGTTCAGTGCGTCCCCTGACTACCCTGGTCGAACAGGGCTACCGTTTCATCAGTTTTGTGCGTAACCCCTATACCCGGTTGCTGTCAGGCTATCGCGACAAAATCCGCAAACCCCACTACCGGCAGGAACTGTTACGTTTAATGGGAAAGAATCCCGGCGACGTTGAGTGCCCCATTACGTTTGCGGATTTTGTCCATGCGGTTACCGACCAGAGCGATTATGCGATGAATCCCCACTGGCGACCACAGACCCGCCAGATTTTGCATGACCTGATTGATTATTCCTTTCTCGGACGGTTTGAGGACTACGCGAACGAGTATGTGCGCCTGTTCCGTCACCTGGGAATTGCCGATGATGCCATACCGGCCCACCGCAACCTTAACTGGAACCCGACCGGTCAGGCGGTCAGTCTCGATGAATTCTACACACCGGAACTGCGGGAGCGGGTTTATCAGCGTTATCGCCAGGATTTTGAACGGTTGGGATACCTTCCATGAATGCGCCCCGGGTGACGGTATTGATGCCGGTTTATAACGGAGAGCGTTATATCGAAGAAGCGATACAAAGCATTCTTGCCCAGACCCTGACCGATTTCGAACTGCTGATCGTGGAGGACGGCTCCACCGACCGCAGCCCTGCACTGATTGCCGGGTTTGAGGATGCACGCATCCGGGTGATTGCCAATCCGGGTAACTGCGGCCTGGTGGCCAGTCTTAACACCGGATTAGACCAGGCCCTTGGCACGTATGTCGCCCGGATGGATTGCGATGACGTGAGTTTTCCCGAACGGCTGGCCAGGCAGGTGGCTTATCTGGACGCCCATCCGGAGGTTGGTCTGTGCGGAAGCTGGTTTGAGCGTCACCGGGAAGGCGTGGTCGAGCGGGTGCGTCCGGCGACAGACGACGCCGACATCCGTTTCTGGCTGTTGTTCAAGACGGTTTTCCTGCATTCATCGGTGATGTTGAGACGCGCCCTGTTTGTGGCACGAGGGTTGCGTTATACCGACGCTCATCCTCATGCCGAGGACTACGCCCTGTGGGTACAGGCAAGCCGCTTCATGCGGCTGGCGAATGTCCCGGACTATCTGGTCGCTTACCGTTGTCATCCGGACAACACCAGTTCACGTCACCCGGCACGTCAGCAACTCAGTGCCGATGAGGTGACGGCCGGGTATTTGCGCCTGCTGGATCAAACCCTGGGTACCGATGAACTCGAGTGTCACCCCGAGCTGGTGCGGTTCAGAACCCGGGGAGACCGGGAGACGGTACAACGGTGCGGTGCCTGGCTGCAACGCCTGGCCCGTCTGGTCGAAACCCGACTGCAGCAACCCGGTCATCGGGTATACGATCAGTTGCAGGCACAGTGGTACGCGGTCTGCGGTAAAGCCGCCCGGGAAGGCTGGCCGATCTGGGCCATGTATCGACGCCATCCGGCTGGCCAACGGGCAGTCTGGCACCGGGTGTTACGGCTTGGGGTGCGTTGTCTGCTGCGGCAACCCATTCCGGTACCGAAGCCTGCTTCCGCGTTGAACCCGGCTGCAGCAGGCAATCCGGACGTTTCTCCACTGACCCGACACCATTCACCATGAAGAATCTCACCGGATTTCAGACACTCAAATACGCAATCAAGCCATTTCTGGTCAAGCGGCATTGTCACATTTACTGTATCGGCCACGGCAAAACCGGTACCCATTCCCTGAGCGACCTGTTTCAGCGGAATTACCGGGCCACTCACGAAGGGGACGCCGAAGTGTTGCTGGATCTGATCATGGATGTCGCAGCCGGAACCCTCAGCGCGGCGGAACTGCGTCATTACCTGTTTTGGCGGGATCGGCGACTGCTGACCGAGATGGATTCGTCCGGGCTTAACATTCATTTTCTTGATACCCTGCGCGACCTGTTCCCGCAGGCCCGCTTCATACTGACCCTGAGGGATTGCCATTCCTGGCTGGAATCCCAGCTCAACCACATCATCGCCCGCCCGCCGGCCAACAACCCCCGGGTGGATTATTCAAGGTTTCAGGATTTTCACTACCGGTGGCAGGGCGAACCCCACCCGCCCGAGGAGACGGTACTGGAGCGGTTGGGGCTTTATACCCTTGATCATTTTTTGTCTACCTATGCCTGGCACAATCATAAAGCTCTGGACAGTCTGCCGCGAGAGCGATTGCTGGTGGTACGGACTCATGAGATCAGGCAGGACGCAGGACGCATAGCCGCATTCGCCGGTGTTCCGCTGCAAACGCTTGATCTGGAACGGGCACACAGTTACCCGGCCAAGGCGCGGTTTGACGTGCTGGGGCAGATGGACAGGGATTATGTAGAGGACAAGATCCGGCAGCACTGTGGCCCGTTGATGGCTGAGTGGTTTCCGGACTTTCTGGCAAAAGCAAACAGTGGCGCGCCCGACACGACTTGAACGTGCGACCTTTGGCTTCGGAGGCC